>Ga0265292_1000553_pt1 | contig 49748 bp, 45 predicted proteins | sample Munlanlewell296A_FD_189080 | JGI IMG/M metagenome (GOLD analysis project Ga0265292, IMG submission 189080) | Leachate microbial communities from a municipal landfill in Southern Ontario, Canada - Leachate well 296A | ecosystem: Engineered > Solid waste > Landfill > Unclassified | place: Canada... | reverse complement strand
AAAGGCAAGGTGTTAAAAACGAAACGTTAAATCGTAGAAAGAAAGTAAATAGTAGAAGATTTTCAGGAGTCGGAAATGCAACTTAGTTTTAACCCCTTAAAACTATCACTTGCGCTGAAGACGTACAAGTCTTCCATAAAAATCCTCCTTAAGAAGTGAAGGAGGCAGCCAAGATAATAGTATCTCAACTGCCTCCTTTATGGTTAGAAGCGGCTACTTTGATGTGAAGTGTCTTGGAAGGATGGAAAAAGGCTAATTCCCTTTCACTCCTCCTTGTTTGACCCACTCAATTTCGTCATCAGCCCGAACGACGGTTTGCATATCGCTTACCTCATTAGAATTCAGCAATACTCTCATATCATCCGAGATATTGAGCGCTTGGCGTAACCCATTCCTAGCATCGGAGATTGCTCTCCCGTCGAATGTGGTAACGTCCGTTTCGTTACACCCGCAAATAAACTTTGCCATCTGTTATCACCCCCTTTCAAATTAGGCGTTAGAGTTTTAATAAGATGTGATGATGGACAGGATTACCTTTGTCGGGGTAGCGCCTTATTCCGTTCAATGTCAAAATAAACCTCAGCGTATCTCAATGGCTTCTCTGCAACGATGGTGTAAAAAGCATTCAGCATTAAACAGGCAGCGGTTAAATTGGTGAAAATGATTTGCTCTGAGCCGGATAGTCGCGCCAGTTCCTCGCAGGAAAGTTCAGCAGGATTCTTATCCCTTGGCTGGGCAATTTCCGGATGAAATCTTTCTATGGGCGGATTTCTACTTCGGCCGTTTTTCTTAATGTAAACTTGGATATTGCCGTCACTGATTTCATTCCCGCCAGAAATAAGAACAACGTCCTGCAAACGCTGGCATCGTTCAGACACAATCTTTCTTGTAGCATGATTATCCACAGCCAAGAAAACTACGCTCTTTTCACCAATAACCTCAACTACATTCTTCTCAGTCACAAACTCAGGAATTGGCACAATCGTAAGCGTATTAAATAACGACTTGAGATAGACTGCCTGCGCCTCTGCCTTGTTTTTGGTTTCTTCCAAAGCAGAGATATTCTGCCTGACAAAGTTTTCCCTACCGTATCTATCTCCATCCACCAAGATTACCTTCTTGCAATGCTGTGTAAAGTTAAGGTATCGACACAGCACCAATGCCAGGAACGAACCAATACCACCCAGCCCAATCACGACTATTTTTCCAATCATAGTTTAATCTCCTTTCTTTGATTGCCAAAAAGCCGTTGATTTACAACATCTTTCTCCTTGCTGTAATCAAAAAAATCACAAGGGCTTCCTGGTTCTTTAATATCCTCCTGAATGCAGACATCCTCATGAGAGCAACAAAAGCACTCATCATCCAATGGTACATTTCCCTTGTCATCTTCTGGCTTTTTGTCAGTTTCTGGCTTTCCCAATACATCTTCCTTCTCACCAAAAGGCTCTTGGAGTGGCTTTACCTTTTTGAGCCATTCCTGATTAACCATCCTAATAGGCTCATTAAGACCCTCAATAACGCTTTCAGGCTCTAATTCAGCCCTCTTTCCGTTAATTACCACGTAACAGGCTAATTCAGGCTTAACCTCGTCAAATTTGCTCACTATAAGGTGCAGTCCGTCAAAGTTTAGCTCGTCCTGATGGTCTGTTCCAGAAGCGAATAATCCAAAGCCCGGGTGAGAATGAACGCTACCCACAACTCTCCTGTTTGTTTCGTTCTTATACTGGACCCTGGCGCCAGCCACTTCTTGCTCTGGGGCATACACAGACCAGTTATCCTGCTCATAACACAGTAACACCATTGCTTCTGACTTGTGTTTCTGATACACTGCGTGGAAAAAGGCCAATACTTCCTTGATTAGCTCGTAGGGTATCTTTTTGGCCTTTAACGCAAACGTTTCTTCCTGCTCAGCCAGCGGAAGCGTGTCAATCTTGACACAAGCATCAAACAATTCATTTCTCTTAAGGATGTAAAACCCTTCCTTAGCCACAATATAGGCATATGGCTCATTTTCCGGGATTGGCTGGCCGACAAAGTACATCTTTATCATTTTTCACCTCCTCTAATGATTTTACGAGTTCTGCCAAATTGCCAGATTCTTCAATAGCCTCAGGCGTAATACACGTCTTTTTTTGCCGCAACACCCTGACTGCCTGCGTCAAAATCAGGTCTTCTAATTTTCCACTGAAATCCTCAATCTCCTCATCAGAACGTTCAATGAAATCCTTCAAGACATCTTTAACAGAGTGGACACTATTGGCAATAGCAACCTTTCGTATGATTTGTTTAAATATTTTCATTCGCTACTCCTTTTCCAGAACGTTGTCAAGACACCGGCTAAGGCTCTGGTAGGGAAACCATTCCACAGAGCAAACATTTTCTAAGTTGAGCCGTTGCCAGGTGTCAAAACAATGCTCTTCCTGGTTTTGTTTAAGCAGGGCTATCTGTTTTGGTATCTTTTCCCTGAAAAACTGGTTTAAATCAGTGTTAAAGGTTGAGGCGAAAAAGTAACCAATCAGGCTATTAATCTTTTCCGGCGCCTCAGCCGTTACGCTATACCTGAAATCGCCCAGACAGACAGCTGAATCCGGGCTGTGAAGATTCGGGATTGGCGGGGTGAACAGTTTATCTTCGCTACTGTTTAATCTCTGGTTTCTAAAATAAAAGAAACATTTTTCAAATGCATAGTTTTCAAAGAGTATCAGGAAGTAATGGTAAGGGAAAGCCAACGTATACTCTTTGGAATGCGCTCCATTGTGGGCATAAAGCACCTTTACCATTGCAGGTTCTTGTTCTATCAGATATGCCTTTTTGTAATCCTTTGAGGCGTAGAAAATCACGCCTTTTGGCAGGATTGGTGTTCTTAAGCCGCTTGACTGAATCAAGGCATTCTTAAAGTCAGTTAATTTTACCCGCCTGACTGTAGAAACTTCCTTTAATTCAACAATACCTTCACTGATCTCAATTATTTCCATAAACAACTCCTTTCTAAAAATAGGGAAGGGGCACCTCGCTCGTCCGCGACCGTAAAGCCGCGAGCGAAGCCGAGTAACAGGTATCAAACGAGGCGAGCGGGCGGCTCGGAGGTGCGGTAAGCTAATTGTGTAATATATTGATATTCGGGACTGACGAAGCATCAGTCCGGCTTATTCCTTGAAACAAATGGTCAGGCCACGAGATGCTATTACTCTCGTCGTTATCGTGTTATCATCAGAAGAGATTATATCCTTTCGGAAATAATGGATTCTGAAAGGCGACAGACCTATAACCCTCGTTTCGTTTCTACAAAGCATTAACCCTCGGCCCAATTTTCATCGAGATGATGGTATGGACTTAGCAAATGGAACAAACCTAAAACCAAGGTGCCCTTCCCATGATTATTTAGCAGACTTTAACCAGATTGTTTTGTAAGGCTAATAGGTTCTTTATCTCATTCACGTCCTGAACAAATCTTTTCCCCACATCAGGATTTATGCTTTTGATAAACGATGCCTTGCCTTGCAATTTTGCCATATTAAAGGCGGTGTTTTCCCCTTTGATTAGTTTTGCCTTGATATTATGCAACTCTGCCCTGAAATTCCTTCTCTCTTTACGAAGAATATTTGGCGTTTTATTCACCACCACGCCAGTTACAACTTGTCTATTACCATTTCTCATCACAAGAGTCTTTGTCTTGTTAATCTTAAAGCCGGTCTCACACACGAATTTTTCAGCAATAGGCAAAATCATATTCAGTTTGACATCGCGAGACGAAAAAATCATATCGTCCGCGTATCTTGTGTAAGCGGTATTCCTCATGGAATCTGTCCATTTCTTAGCCAGTCCTGCCAATCTGTAGTCCAGCTTCTTTAAGCACAGATTACTAAGTAGCGGGCTAGTTGGGGCGCCCTGAGGTAAGTAACCGTCCAGAGTGCAAATCTCGGCAATCCTTTGAGCGTCCTGTGCACTTATTCCCTCATTCTTCAGGGCATTAAGTACATGGTCATTGGTTATTGAACCAAAGAAATCCTTGATATCTACTCTGATTACAACCCTCTTATTCGTATGAACCTGCGCATTAGTTGAGATGCTTCTATTTTTTATAAACGCGTGAGCGTATTTTGAAGGACCGATTCGCCTTGCCATTAACCATCTTAAGACAGACCTTTGTAATGCCTTTAACTTTGGTCTGGGTTCGGCTATCTCCCTAAATTCACCATTACCCTTGGGAATCTTGCGAATAATGTAACTTCGCTTATCCATAAATCACCCCCTTTTTTCTCTGTTTTATTGGTTAGTTCATCTTTTAATAATCCTCAGGCTTCATGTAAGTAAATCCTTCTCCATTCCAGATAACCCAAATCTTGTCTTTCGAAATGGCTCTAAGTTTCATATATGGTGTATCCTCCGAATCTGGTTGCCTGAGTAATTCCAATCCACGATTAACTAAATCCTTACGTTTCTGCTCATCTTCATAACCTTCCTTGAAAAGATTCGCAGTAATCACAACAGACTGATTTCCGATAAAACCTACCGGAACTAAAATCCCATCCTCGATCGCTTGTTTCCTAGTGTAGGTGTATATGACTTCCGGCTCATCTTTATTATTCGTGTTCATATTTCGCTCCTTTCTTAGCTTATTTCTCAATTATAGAAGTAAAAAGTTCTGACTATATAAACTGGTAGATCCAATGGAATAACCCTAAAAAGGAAGAGATACCTTCCTGCTGTAGGGTGTTATGAGCAACATCTTAGGCGATAACCTTTAATGTTTTATTTGCTCGATTGTTGTTAGTGCTTGCGCACTTTTAAGTGATGGCATTAGAATGGGTTGTGGGTTTATATATTTTATTGTGATACAAAATATATATTATGGCTTGAACTTAGGAAATGATTGGACACTGACAGGGAATATTTTGGTGTCAGTATTGGCTTTTCAGGACAGTGGAAAAACATAAGAATACCTGAACTTCGCATATCTTAATTCCTTCTATTAAGAGAGGCCAGTGCCGGTCAAGAAACCGCTGTGGAAAAAAGGGGGAAAGCATGCTTGAGGTTGGTGTTTAAAGGTGGTGTCTAATATGGTACCTTAGGAACCACCCCTATTTGCTCTAACCCCTAATCCTGCATATAATTGTATAGTTTAGGGTTCCCCTAATCGCTTCGCTCGGCTTCGCCTCGCTCCGCCCCCCCCCCCTGTTTAGCGTAAAGTTTATAAAGTAGTATATTCTTATAGTTTGTCTTATGCGTAAATCAAACCACTGGGATGAGGATATTTTAAGTCAATCGGCATTTGAGATAGAGATTAGCCCTTATTTACTGCGTCTTTTTACTGATTACGAAACCCATCTGCTTCGCAAGAAGTTAAGAGGCGAGGTTCTTACTAAATCAGAGCAGGTTAAGTATAGTGCGAGGATAAAGAAAAAAATATTGGCTATTATGAAGCTACAGAGTTTAGGACGACTTTTGGAAGAATAAAAAATTTATTTGGTATCATCAAAACTATCTTTTCTAACCCTTATTTCTTAAAACCGAAACATTTATATAGTTCATACCCTTTAGACAGATAAGATGAGAGGGAAAACAAAGATGAAAAAACAAGAATGCCCGAATTGTCAAGGCGAAAACGCCAAAACTGGATATGTTGAAGATTGGGATGGTATCTGTCCTGACTGCGGACGGAAGATAAAGAACCGAATGCTTGGGAAGGAAAACTCAAATGAATAATAATCATAACGATAAGTGCCTGAATAGTTGTAAGAAAGCAAGGTTTTTCGAGGTGTTAAGATGGACATAAACGCCCTGCGAGTGTTCAACTCACTCTACGATTTGGGAACAACCGAGAACGAGTTCAAAGAGGTTGAAAACGAACAAGAACACACAGAAAGGACAGGGCTTTCTATCAATCTAGTTAAAAAGGGCAAGATTATAGGAGTAAGCCACGACGAGAAACATCAGGTTGTAATCAAAGAAATAAAAGGCAGTATTAAACCCGCCCCGAATAGCCGAGTTCTCTTTAAAACCCTGATAACTTTTGTGGAACTCCCAAAGGAAGTGTATGTCCTGCATCAGATAGCACAATACAGGGCTTTGGATACCGACATAAAGTATGTTGCAAATAATTTAGAGGAACTCAAAGACAGGATTTGCGACAGGTTTATTGATGAGTATCCCAAAGAATTAGGCGGTGTCTATGATGAGGTGTATGGTGATTTTGACGAAAGAGAAAAAAACAAGATATTAAAGGGAAAGGTTGCAGAAGAACAACTAAAGGCACTTTTTTGGTTGTTTGACGAGGACTATCATACATTCGAGCCGACAGAAGCGAGGGAAAACATAGCGAAAATCGTCAAGGTATTCTCCCGCAACAACAGAAGATTAGCCATAATCCAAACTAACGCAAATTGGGAGAAGCAAAGAGGCGGATTTTTCAAGGCAAGACGGACAGAACAAATAAAGAGAACGACATTCAAAATAATAACATTCACGCCACGAGATAGGCAATACAATTATGTCTGCCCAAATAGGGAAATTTATGTCAGAGAGCGTTACAGCGAAAATTCCGACATTTGGCTTGATGACGATTTAAACGGAAAAATAACCGCCACAGAATTGGGAGTGCTATCGAAACGATTAAAAGAAGGATTTGTGTTTCTAACTGCTGACGAGTATAACAACCAGAAATCAGGGATAAGAATTGAATTGATGAGTGCCAAGCGAGAGGAACAAGAGCAACAGGCGAGGCATACTTTGGTTAAGTCCATTCAAAAGCAGTTTGGTAAGGGAAAAGTAACAAGGCAGGGCATAACCTTCACCAAGAACAGCGTAAGTTACGAAAGAATTATTTTAAAGGGCAGAATGATAGGCGAGTATCTTTGCCAACAGAGTATAATCTTACAAGAACGTCCTGACTTCAATAAAATCTTTGAGGGGTATGTTGATTATTTTTTAAATTATGAAATCAGCCAAGACATCTATGGAAACTCCTTGATTAAAGGGTGTCGGTTTAAGGGTAAAGAGATAATAGAGATAGGAAAGATAAAAGTAATTATCGAGGAAAGAAAAAATATCCTGTTTATCAATAACCACAGGATACGCAAAGAGGACATAGGAACGACGACAAAAAGAGCAATCAATTACAATAGCCAAGAGCAATACAACGAGTTTGTTTCTGATACGAGCAAAGTAAATCTTGCTTTCCAAAAAATTCTGACGCAAGGCGGAGTTAGTTTTAAGTTAAAGATAGACAAGACAGATGATAATTGCCTGATGACGGAAAAAGACGAAACAAATATGCTTTTGTCAATCCCGATAGTGAGAAAAGATACCAAGAACTACGCCCAGATTGACGGACAGGAATACAGAATTAGGGACACAACCGCCCTGCTCGATTTAGGAAAAGATATTGAAAGACACCGACTACAAGGTGGTTATTTGCAAAGGACAATCAAACTGCTGTATCGGGCGATTGAGGGAATAACTCACAAGGAAATAGGCGACTTAATCAGAAATGGTAAGACAGAACACGAAAAAATGATGACGAGAATTAAACAAGAACAGGAAGCCAAACTGAAACGAAGCGAGGAATTTCTTGCTCACGCCGTAAAACTCACTCACGCAACGAGGGTTAAGAATGGTTATTTTGTGAAAGGATTAAACTGCATTACCTATTATGTCGGTGATGATTTGGGAGTATGGACAACCAAAGAGGGAAAGCAGGAAAAATATCTCTGCATAATTGACATAGATAGCGAGAGAGAAGACGAAGCAGGAAAAAATGATTGTATCGCCAAAAGGTTGTTGGCGTTGTCAAAAGACAGAGTGGTGGCAAAAGAAATTTATGAACAAGGCGACAGAATGGATAGCTGGTGGAACGAAATCCAAGAACCTTGTAGGGTGGTAGCATAGATGAAAATCTTACAGATAGGTTGCGGTGGAATTGGAAGTTATCTTATTTCCGAGATAACGGAGTGCTTTGAGCAAGAGCAGATAAACGCTTTCACAGACATATCCATAGCCGATAGCGATATGATTGAAATGGAACAATTAAGGTATCAGAACTTCAAGTCAAACGAAATCGGAATGAATAAAGCAAAGGCATTAGGTAAAAGATTTGATGTCAAGGCAATAATAAAAAGAGTTGATAAAGAAAACCAAATTAAAGGTTATGACATCATTATCCTATGTGTTGATAACGAAAAAACAAGGGAGATGGTAATAAGATACTGCCATAAAAATGGCAAAGAGTTTCTTGATTTGAGGGCAACAGGCAGAAGAATATTTGCTATGCCCAAAACAACCCTTGAGGGCAACTTAAAGTTCGTAGATAGCAGGGACTGGAAAGAATATAGTTGCCAAGACGAAATGGATTTAGAAAAAGGACTAATCCAGAAAGGTAACAAGATAGTGGCGTTGATAGGCGTTCAAATGCTACTTAATTTATTGAGAGGACACGATAATAGAACAATAAACGAGGTAATCTAAAATGAGAACAATAAAAATGCTTGTGGAAAGCCCGAATGGACACGACACGATAGAAGTGCCTGAAAACGAAGTCCAAGAGGAAGTGGAAAAGCAACTAAAAGACGATAAATGGGTTACGATAGAAAATGAGCAAGGCACAGAACTCCTGACAGAAAAGGACATTCCCGCTACCAAGACAATAAATGAAACAGGAGTGGAGAAGTCCGACGAGGAAAAGTGGGCGGAGAAGTTTGAAGATGTCAAAAGCGTAACAGCAACGAACAAGGTGAAGGGTGGATAAAATGAAACTTACCGAACTGATAAAGGAACTGCACGATAAGAAAACAGGAGTTTTTGTTAATGGTATCGGCTTGGGGAAGATTTCCGAGATAGAAAACGATTTCATCAGTTTTGAAGTCGTCAGAAAAGAGGAAAACAAGAAGGGAACAACGCTGAAAAAAGAACTAACGCACATTCCTATTGACAAGATAGAAACCATCTCGGAAGGGGAAAAGGAACTACCAAAGAGCAACGAAGACGCAAAGATAGAGGACGCACTCGGGGGGATATAAATGCTAACCAAAGACGAGGAACAACAACTAACCAAACTTGTTATCAAGGCAAAAGAAAAATGCAAAAACGAGTATGGCGTAGAAATCAAAAAACCAATTCAGATAGATACAAGCAAATCGTTTGAGCAAAATAAAGTGTTAATCGTTCAGGCAATCAAAGATGAAAAAGATTTGCAGTTAAAAGACAAGCCAAAGACGACACCTTCGGCAATTTCGGAACGCAAGAAGCAATCGGCGTTGGAACAGGCAAAAAAGAACGAGGAGTTACAGCGTATGAAGGCAGAGGAACAAAAACTTGTTGCCGAATGGAAAGCCACGCCACCCCAAGATGTCCAAATACCTGAATTTGAAACCGCCAAGCATTTAATCCTTGCTACTGCGAAAGGGGACGGCAACGCTACTCTCATTACAGGCGAGGGCGGAATAGGTAAGACATTCTTGGCTATCAACACCATCAAGGCGGTTACGAAGGATTTTGAGTTCTTCAACGGATACACTACGCCTCTTTCCTTCTATAAATTCCTCTACGGACACAGGGAAAAACTAATTCTTCTTGATGATGTGGAAGGGATATTTAATGACGAGAAAGGAATGGCTTTGTTGAAAGGGGCTTTATGGGACGCTGATGGAAAGAGAATAATCAACTATGCCTCAACCAGCGACAAGGCAGAAGGATTACCGAGTATGTTTGAGTTTAAAGGCAAATTAATAATGCTCTGCAACAAAGTCCCCAGAGAAAACGATATTAGTGTAAGTGCTATGATAAGCAGGACTATCAGTTACGAACTTTCATTTAGCCATTTGCAGAAAAAGAGGATAATGTATGAAATCCTTGATAAAAAACAGGGGCTTACAGATGAACAGAAAAGATTGGCGAAGCAAGTGATAGACAAACACACGAACCTAATCACCAAACACTTTAATTTCCGAACCCTTGAAAGATTGCTCGTGTTTATCCGCTACAACCCTACCCTTGCCGAACAATTATTCACTTCAACCATCAAGCAGGACGAGGACGAAACGATAGTATGGGAACTGATGAACTCGCAGAAAGGGATTAGCGAACAAATTGCTGTTTTTCACCAACTGACAGGAAAGTGTCGCAGGACATTCTACAACATAAAGAGAGGATTGCAGAAGCAAATGGAAGCAGACAGGAAAAGTGCAAAAGTGCAACCAAAGGGAGATGTTGCACCTGCACAAAATGAGGGTGGGCAGTAACCCCAACCCAAAGAACACCAAATTATTCTGAAAGCCAATTAAAAGTTAAATCCGCCCTAATGCGAAGCGAATATTTCTGATTACTGCCAGATGAGTTTCAATAACGCTTTCGTAATTAGCCGCCAACTCCAGAGCCGTCCGTGATTTGACGCCATCAGGCAGGTTTCTTGAGAACCGAGCCAGATACTGCTCCATAAGTGCTACCCTGTCGTCAAATGACAGGAAATTGCAGTAATAACGGAGTTGGGCTTCGATATAAAACCGCTCATCTTCCTTCTTGAATGCTTCAGCAAGCAGATTGAGAATAGTAATAATTCCGCCTCTTAACCCCGTCACGGCTATTTGATATGCCCCTTGAACTCCTCCCAAACTCTGAAAGGCAGAATCTAATATCCTCATCCCTTCGCTGTTAGCAGCATACAAAGGTATGTCCCCCATCCCTGTCGACCTTCTATGGTAAATCACATAGTCCTCAACCAAACGCATAAATACGGGATATGAAGAAACGGTCAAAGAGGATACTTTATACCGTTCCCTTGCCAGGTCGTGTCTTTGCGTAACATTTTCCGTAATGGTCTGTTCGTCCAAAGCCACTAAAAGACCCTGTAAATCAGCCATATCAATCTCCTTTCTTATACTTCGTCGTATTTTATTCCATTCATCTTTATCTTATGAATAGATGACTTTCTTAATTTAAGTTTTTCAGCAGGCACATAATAGAGTTTCCGGGAACGCTCGCGGATGGCTTTCTCAATTTGCGGATCCGGTGACGGCGGAGGGTATATGGTGCGGAAACTAAAGGCACGATTCTCAAAAAGTACGAAAGCTTCACCGACATCCTGTTGCAGGAAGGCGTCCGGCTCAATTGACTTGCCGAACTCATTATATACTGATTGGACATCCTGCCAGGCTATTCCAAAAGTAATCAGAGATCCCATATTGCTTAACGCAGCGGTTACGCCCGGGTGCATTTGGTCAAATTGCTGGAAACTGAGGGTAAGACGTATTTTAAACTTCCTTAATTCTCTAATGGAATCCTCAAGCGAGGCATTGGCATACCGCGCCATTTCGTCAATGTAAACATAAACCTCTCTGCGTTGATCGGGCGGTTGTGAGATTCTTGCCAGACCAAGATGGTATATCTGGCTCAAAAATATTGAGCCGAAAACATTTACGCAATCACCTCCGACAAGACCAGCCGGGGCGTAAATCAGGATGATGGAAGGTTTCCTGTTAAGATGTTCCTCGAGTTTAAATTTGCCTTTAACTTGGCTGAACATCCGGCCAAGCACCCGATGACCGAGCAAACGGTCCAGTTTGGCCATAACACGGTCAATTGAGTCCTTAGCCAGAGACGGGAACTCATCAATCCAGAATTTTTCAGTTTCTGTGCCCTGAAGATATTCAAGGGCTGTTTCACGCAACGCTTCTCCCTTAAGGGTTTTTGAAAGTAATGTCTTGCCGGATGCCAGAGTTAAGCCTGGAACAGATAAAACCGTCTGAATATCGAAGCGTAGCACCCGCTCTATGGAAGAACCCCAGCTCTTGGGGTCAAAGAGCCGCTTGATGCTCAGTAGCATTTCATCGGTCAGGGCGTCAAAACGGTTTCGCGGATTTTCATTAACCGGATTATAGCTGAAAATATGAGTTTCATCTGTCAGGTCAATCAGCACCGTATCATTAATTCTGGACTTAGGAATTCGGGGAAGCAGGTCATTAGTTAAGTCGCCGTGCGGTTCAATGACTATTACAGTGTGGCCTGCCGCAATGTCCGAGAGAATCATACTCATTAGGAGATGGGATTTCCCTTTTCCGGTTTTTCCGAAAATAACCACGGGTAACTCTCTAACCCTTGCTGGCAAGATTAACGACTTATCAATGCTATTAATTCCGATCACAACCCCTGATTCTTTCGAATGCTGAACCGGGAGACTCCCACGATAGATTTCGCAGTGAAACAAAGGTGATTTTAAGGTCTCCGGGTCGGGAAAGTGAGAAAAGCCGGATAGTTCTTTTGAACAGACTATCATACCGGCCCGATAACACAATGACTTGATAAGCATCTCTTTTACGAGTTCCGCGTTTTTAAGTACATTTAGAAAGGCTTGTTTTGACAGGCTGACCAGAGGATATCCCCCAGCCATAAAGGGCTGAAGCGCTATTCCGAGACTGTTAAGAGCCGATGATAGACGAGATCCGGTTTTTACTTCAACTCCTATTCTTATAATACAGGCAAACAGAGATTGGTCAGGATTGGTTTTAAGACTATCGTTATGAAAAGGTATTGTTTCTTTTTCAGGAATGCCCACCGTCCTTATCGCCTTTACCATAGTCCTGATGTGCTGAATATTGGCTTTCCAATCATTCCTAACGGGCTGGAAAATGACCTGATAAAATCCTTGTTCTCCTTTCTCAATCTGGGATAGAGCGGTATAGACAGGAATCAGAAGCGAACGGTCTTTAGATGAGAAAACAGTAAAGTCACTCCAATATGGGCTATTTGGGTAATATTCGCGGAAATCCCAGTGATGACCAGAAAACCACGGAACTTCGCCTTTGACGTTTGTTTTTATCTCCAATGGATTACCAGAGTGTCTTTGAAGCCATGCAGAAGGAAAATGTGATTTCAGGACCGTCGTAATAACTTCCGACAATTCTTTATCATAGGTAAGGGAATGTGTGATACACTGGGAATTTCCCTGGATGGTTAAGATAATGGGACTTTTTATTCCGGAGAGGCTCTTAATCACGCCTTCAAAACTTGACCAGTGGGGTTGCTGTTCCGGCTTGAACCATATTTGAACGGTCTCAGGCGAACAATTAACCACCGCAGGAACTATGGTATTAGGAGTCATCTTAATTGTTGGCTCTAAGAAATTCGGCTCGCGAAATGGAGAAAACGCCGGTTCTAACTCGACCGAATACGGGTAAATAGTTGAATCACGGCTCTTCACACTTTCTATCATGAGCGCATCTTCTGCGGTTAAGGAAATCCCTTTACTAATCATGTCCTGAATTTTCGGGTTTAAACGAGACATAATAATCACTCCTTTTTTTCATCTGTCTTAACAATAGCCCGATATTCTTCAGTTCCGGCCACCGTCCAGATAGGGGTCAGGATGGTTGAAGGATTAATCCTATCAAAAGTCGTTAACCAGAACATCGTTCCGAATTCTTTACATAATAATAACAGGTGTCTTAACCTGGTTTGTCCAGAGGTTACGATCAATGTGCGGAAGCCATTGAAAGAAAAATCAAATTCCTTAGAATAACGCTGAAATCTTCCCCTCGCATAACCCGTATAAGCCAAAAGTTTGTTTTTGAGAGAGATTACGGACTCAGTGCCATTGTCTATCTCAAGAAAAAACAGCGCCTTCCGACCTGATGCGGGGTTTTTTATGGCAAAGACGGCGTCCGGAATAAAACTAACTTCCCGGTAAGGAGAAACCGGTAAGGCCACACGATCGCTGATATATTTTTCATTGGCTTTAAGAATCTTATGGCGGCCTCTTCCGTATTCCGGGATACACTCGAAGGAATATTTCTGTCCTAACCCGCAGATTAATGCAATGATAAAATCATTGATTTTGAAAAGGTGTCCAATTTTTACCGGATTACTGGGCGGGCGCATGATTAGTGGTTGTTCCTGAGGCAGCTGTAATAATGCCCTGATTTCTAGAGCCCGTTTCGGGTTGGGGTAATAGACTCTTTCTAGCCTACCGGTCTGTCCTATTATTGGTGGAGAAGAAAACCATTTCAAATACCCCTGTCTAACCTTATTTCTCATCCAGCGCTGGCAGGTCTTGATATTTTCAAAACCAAGTTCCTTAATTTGGGACGTAGTTAAAAACTTGTATTCAGCAAGGACACGCATGATTTTTACAAGACGTTCAGAAGCTTGCACATTCATAAGTATTTCTCCTCTTTTCCCGTCGAGTTATCTTGAGGAAGAATGCCCAAATATCTAAGGTCATCTAAATAATTTCCAGAACGTCCTGTCTCTAATATAACCGGCCCTTGAAACCCGGTTTGTTCAATGACTTTCAGCAACCGCTGATACGGGATGGAAGCAGCACCCAGTGTGGCATGAGAATCGCTGTATCCGTCGTTATCTGAAAGATGGATCATGCTGACAAGCCCGTCTTGCTGAAGAAGTTTCATGCATTGATTGACAAGCCAGTCATTGAAGAAATCTGTTCTATTTTCAGAACCATCCGTGAGAAAAGCGTAAAAAAGATTAAGGTGCGCAGGATCTAATGTGGCTTTTAAATGGGTTCGTGCCGATTCTTTAGCTTCTTCCCTGGAATACCCTTCCTTCCTCAGGGAATATGCCATCTTTTCCCTGGATAAAGAAACCAGTTCGATAACTTCATCGGCCAGCGAGGCATAGCGGGGAGGAAACATATTCTCAATTGATATGACCAGCGGCCGTCGGCATCCTTTTGAACAATCCAGGGCATATTTGCCGAGTTTGGCAAAAGAATCACTGGCACGGTCCAGGGCCAGGTCAGATACTGTTCTTGCATTCTTTAGAGCTTCTAAAATGTCGTTAATCTGTCTCCGTTCCGTGTTTGATGCTTCAATGGATTCCGCCATCTCGCGCTGGGTGTTCATTATTTCAACTCGCAGGATGTTCTGAACCGTGTCGAGCTGGCCGGGCACAGGAATATTCAAGGAGTTAAGGCGATCAGCGACCAGTCTTTCCTCCCGCCAGCGGTCGGACGGTGGCAGGTTTTTTGAGATTTTGTCAGCATATGTATCTGTCTCACGAAGTCTTTCCAACCGTTCAGCCCCTAATTTGCTAAGACGCTCGCGTTCCCTGATGCGAAGATAACCAAGGCTCATCCGGGCTAATTGTTGTTGCCGAAATAGCTCAAAGGCGATTTTATCTGCTTTTTTTCTACCGCCCTGACCGGCAATTTGTTGGCGGTATTCGGAAAAAATTACTCTCTGGACCTGAGGAATTCCCGAGGAGTCCGTGGCCTGTACTGGAATTCGTTCTCCTGTAATTTCACTAATCAGGGGATCTCCATCAGGGGTGTTAATCCATAACAAGTTGCCTTGTTCATCTATGGCCTGAATAGGTATTTCAACAGTCTCAGTTTCCCCGATTACTCCGATCGGACGCCCGGTTCTTTGGTCTATGAAATAATGAGACGTTTCAGCTGGCTCAGAACCTGATAGTTGGAACATCCCGTCTGCCATGTCAAAGAGCGGGCGGTTATATAAATCCCCATGAACTGTAATAGGTCCACCGATGCGTAATCTTGAAGCAAGACTAATTATCTGGAATGCTCTTCTTAAATCCTCGTCTCGTCGAACTTCAGAGAAAGAGCCTTGTCCCAGCCCGGTGAGATTGACGATAGTAACAGGGAAATGGAATGAAATAAAAACATTAGTCAGGCGGCTGAGCTCAAATAACGCCTGCATATCTCCCGTGTTTACCGTTTCAGGATTGGAAAGTAAGACCTCGAGATACTTGAATCCCGAACTAATTGCCCTGCTGACACTCTGAACTATTTCAGAACGGCCATCTATTCTAACCGTAATCCCAATTTTAAGCTTAGTCATACTGCACTCCTTAAAATAATGATTAAGTGTCTTCGGAATTTAACCAACCTTTTTCCTTGGCCCACTGAATATATTCTTGAACAGATTCAGATGTAACGGATGGTTTTATTATTTGAATTACATTTCTAACAGATTGCGTAGTGATTAAAGTGGTTTTCCCTTGTTTTACCGCCCCTTGGAAATGTCCCTGTGCCGCTGCGTCACAAATATTCTTAATATCAGCACCGCTATACCCATTGAGTATGGAGACAAGTGATGAAAAATCAAAATCATCTGCCACAGGCCGGTTTTTAAGGTGAATTTTCAATACGGCTTCGCGCGCCGCCAGATTAGGAAGAGAAACCAATATTTTAGTGCCCAGCCTGCCTGGACGGGTAAATGCCTCATCAATCAACCACGGCTTGTTAGTCATTCCGATAAAGAGTGTGATATTATCGCGAGCTGTGTCAATGCCGTCAAACTGACTCAAAAGTTCGGAAACCATGCTGAGTCTAAAACTTGAGTCTGAAGTATCTCGTTTGGGAGTCAGCGATTCAATCTCATCAAAAAAAACCACAGACGTTTTGCAAGAGCGAACATCTGAAAATAACTTTTTGATCTTTTTTTCGGTCTCTCCCACCCATTTGTCAAGTAGCTCACTCGGCTTTACATCGAAAAGAACAGCGTCCAATTCTGTTGCAATCGCCTTGGCAATTAGTGTCTTTCCGGTGCCGGGCGGGCCATAAAGAAGTAATCCAGTTGAACCTTTAATTCCATATAATTTGGCTAAATCTGGGTTTTTTAAAGGGAGAATTACACGTTCCATGATCAATTTTTTAACATTCTCAAGACCGGCCACCTCATCAAACTTTACGTTAGGTTTTTTTCTCATAACCATTCCTCCTCCCTTAGCTTTTGACTTCTCAATCTCACTTTTTTCTTTTATCATCTTTTCCATACTCAAGATTTCAGTCCCATCTATGTACTTGGCTAAAATACCCCTAATCTCGGGATATAATAAGCCCTGGGTCGCGTCGGCTAAATCATCGGGTGAAATCCCTTCAAAAACCTTTGGATAAATAATACTAAGACAAAGATAAACTGTGGTTAGTTCCTCTTTGGAAGGATAACCCCAGTCAATTACCTTGATCTGGCGACCTAAAGAGGATTGAAGAGAGGGATGTAATTCCCCCGGATTATCCGTCAGGAAAAGAACAAAATGAGGGCTATCAGGGGCATTATTAACCATGCCTTTAATCAGCCCAATTAATGTAGGGTCACCCGCTGATTTCGACAGATGTATGTCTATCTGGGAAAAAATAATGGCAACTCTGACTTTTTGTTGTGCAAAAATCTGATTTATTGCCGCTACGGATTGGGTCGGATTATTCGGGATTTGGAAAATCTTATTGTCTTGGGCTTCCACTCCTAAAACGCTGTATTCGTCCTGAGGGTCAATTGGAGGAGTTTTGGCGTTGAAAAAACTTTTAAATTTTCGCTCATCCTCTAATGAAAGAAAACTAATTCTGCCTGAGAAAATAATGACCAAATCGTAATAAATTTTAAGCCATGTGCCAAAAGCGTCCTCCGCAGAGAGCCACTTGAACTCAAAAATACCTTCTTCCAAATGAGGAATAGAAGCATAGCAAGGCAGCTTTATCATAAAGCAATTGGCATTTTGTTGGCCTCTTAAAGTTTTGACCTCACGCCAAGGTTTTAGCCCGAGAGAATCGGTTGCTTCCATCTTTATAAACCTCCTTAAGAATCGTACTGAAATCTTTTATTTTTATCATTCCCAATTACCGGTTTACTAGCCTCTGGTGGAACCGCCGACGGGCTTGTCTTCATAATTTTGATGCCGTATCCCTTTTGGATCGCCTCAACTAAGGCATCTTGTTCTGAATGAGCCTGGTCCTCGCTTGTGATACCGTTAAACTGAATCTTTAGACTACCATCAAGGGTATATTCCATCGTTACTGTAGCTCCGGATGAAATGTGCTTAGCCCGAATGATTACAGCACCCTTAGGGTCGGTTTTATCAACTGATTGCACGGATATATCAGTCCATCCTTTGATATAATCCAATGCCTTTACCAAAGCGGTAACCCCATATTTGCGGCCGTTATCCTTTTTGGTATATTCAAGCGCTGTCTGCTCAATCTCTTTTAACGCGTTACATGCCTGCCTTGATATTTCAACAGCTGTTTTGAAGTTTTCTTTTGATAATGCTTCTTGGGCCTGAATAATTTTTCCTTCAACCGCCTTTAGCTTTGCTTCTTGCCATTTCTTAACAATTGGTCCAGAGATGGTCTGATGCAATGCAACGACTTTGTCTATTTCTCTTTGAGTTTCGTCTTTCTTACGTTCCAGTGCTTCTTTAGAACGCTCAAGTTCATTTGATACCAACAATCGTTGCAATTCACTATTTCTTTCTTTAAATGATGCACTCTCTTGCGATATTTTCGTAACGGCTTGCGCTATCTTATCAATTGCTCTTTGAGTTGTTTCCTTTTGACGTTCCAGATCTTCCCTTAACCGATCGCGCTCATCGTCCGCCAGAGAACGCTGAAATCCACCAATCTTTAAATTGTTTTCTCGGGATGTTTTCGTGATGATTTCTTGCTGATTCGAAATAGATGATGCTTGCTTTTCCAGTGACGCAGAGAGTTTTTTCAGGGCAGACTCCTGTTGAGCCAACGCAAGCCTTCCCCTTTCCTCACGCTGTTTAACCCTTTCTGCTTCCTTATCATCAATATCTTTTTGAGCTGATTCTTCGCGTGCCTTTTTGTCTGGAAGTTCCTTCGATATAATATCCGCATAGTTTCTATTAATAACTGACCATGCGCTTGACCCAAACTCAATCTGGCGTAATCCCCGATACATTCCTCTCCCTATCAGTTCAAAACATGGTGCCATAAAACCTCCTTTCAAACATCTGAATCTTTAAGAAGCCGCTTTAATCAGTTGCAGCAGTTCCTGTGCGCGCCTCATAATTTCCTTGTTCTTATTGTCTTTCTCTTTAAGAGCTTCTAAACTCTGGCGAATAATTCCTAACTTTTTTTCGCTTACAGCTGTATTTTTGCTCGCTTGCTGAGATTTCTGTTCAAGATTCGTAATTTGTTGCTCAATATCCTGTTTTTTAGCTTTTTCCAGAGCTAATTCTTGCTGAAGTTTTGGTATTTTTTTCTCAAGTTGCTGTGCTTCTTTCCTAAGATTAACGTTTTCCTGTTGAATCTGGGACAAACTGGTCGACTTCTGTTGAAGTATTCTTTTAAATTCATTATTTTGGTCTTCAGCTTCTTTAACTTGGGTAGCAAGACCAGCTACAGATTCCCGGAGTCTTGAATGGTCAACCCTTAGCGGTTCAACCCGTGGTAAAAGCCGTGAATTTTCTTCTTTTAACTGCTTACATTTCTCCTGAAGTGAGATAAGTTCTTCCTGAAGCTCTGCGGGATTAGGTTCGGTATCAATAAAATCTCTACATTTGTTGATCTCAGCTTTTAATGGCTCATTTTTGGCTGTCAGTTCAGATTCTTCCTTTTTGAATTCGGCAAACTTTTTATTTGCTTCTTCGTATTCCTTCTGTAGTTGCTCATAATTTGATTTAACCAGAATAGATTGTGACCTCGTAGTAGTTAGTTCTAGTTGTAAAGATTCAATTGCATTTTGATTGTTTTTTATCTCTTTCTTGAGAATATTAAGTCTGGATAATTCATTCTCTGCGAGTTTTGTAAGATCTTCTGCATCTTTTTCTAATTCTGTTTTTTTTAATAGCTTATTGTCATAGTCCTTCTTTAATTGCTGGAGCTCTTGTGTAGCCTTCTCACATGTTTCGTTTACTGTGTTTACCGCGGACAGCAACTGGTCTCTTTGTGTAATGAGTAACTCCGTTTCGGCAACTTTGGCAGCAAGTCCCTCTTTTGTATCAGCAATATTACCTCGAAGTTTTTCATACAGCTCAAAAAGCTTCCACTTTAGGTACTCATAACTCTGTAATTTCCTTTCTCTAATCGCTTCATGTATAATCCGCCATAATCCGATTGTTCCACCGCATATCCAGCAGATCGATAGCAGAATCATGGCAATGAACATAACTAATTGTTGATAATTAAATAGTTTTAATCTTGCCATATCAAATGGCCTTGTCACAAAGAACGTAATAATAACTGCTCCACCAATTGCGATAAACATGATATTGCACACTACAAACCAAAGTTTTCGAAACATATCCTTTTCTCCTTTCTTCAGATTACCACTTCTCGTCAGAAGAAGGTAATTTGTCTTTCGAGACGCCTTTTGTATCTGCGTACACTTGAATAAGTAATAAACCGCAGAGAAGCAGGACCGCTAAGCGGAAGACCAGAAGAACTTCTCGGCAAAGACCTATATTTAATAACGAAACTTGCGATACGGTCATTGTAAATAGGAGCAGGTAGAGCCCAATGATGATAGGATTAAGAAACTTCCACGGCACAATGACCTTTTGCTTATTCCAAACAAGACTGGCTTGGTATATACCTATAACTACCAATATGAGGTAGGTTACAAGCATAAAGTTGTTTGGAATTCCTACAAAAGGAAGGTATTGAGATTGTGACTCAACCCAAATCCCAAAAAGAATTGCCCAACCGACTAAGCTGATTATCTGAACCGTTCTATCCATTTATTGCCTCCTTTCATTTTTCAAGTTACTTGGAAAGAGCTTTCACAACCTTTTTCTCTGCAACTAAAATTGAGCGCACAAATGCTTGGAAGCTATCAATAGAACCAAAGGTTAATCCATTTTTCCCAGGTTTCATATTGCCATCCGGGTCTTTGAACCACTCCCTGAGATGGGCCAATTTTGTTCCGTTAAAATGACTGACCGTTATACGTATTTTGAAATTCCCCTTTGGTATTTCAGCAAGCACCAATTCTTTATCCTGTTTTTTATCCTTCATTTATTATCTCCTTTCATATTGTTCTCATTATTACTATTGGATCGTTTATTTGGGTAATTGCCCCCAACATCATTGTAAGGTTTCGTTTGTTCCTTTCGATTCAATACTTCGTTAAACAATTTAATAATCTGCGCAGTAGAGAATTCCTCTCTCCAGCGCTCAATGCGTTTGAACTCATACACTATTTTGTATTTACCGTTATTTATCATATAACTACTTAATCAGTCTTCGCATTATCCATAGTTTTAATTTACTTGAAAAAACCACTTTAATCATATACATCTAAGTAAGCCCCCGCGGGCATGACTGTACTAATAACATATACCGAGGTTCCCCAATAGACTCATTGGGAAAAGGGAAAATATTTATGTTGAGTGATATGAAATCACAAGGTTCTGATGAACCATTGTCTTTGCCAGACATTTTAAAACAAGGAGAAGCGTTTCGCGATGCTTATAGCCAAATTACTCGACGATGGGAAAGCGCAAAGTTTTTAAACGATGTATTCAATAAAGCTAAAATTACTATTTTTTTAAAAGCTGAAATCTTTAACGGGTTACAGAATGTCAACAAAATAGTATTTGGATGGGCTAATGAAGAAAAAACGATAAGTGTCCCGTCATCCGCTGTCCAATCAAATATTATATATCTTATTGTTTTAACCGCTCTTAAAGTTAAGTATGATCGCTTGCGGAATTGCTCTACTACAGGTCTTCTATGTAATAAGGATATCGAAGTGCTTGAAAAAGTCTTAATCAAAAAAACACACAGAATCAATCTATTAAAATACCCCTTAAAAAATATTTATACTCCCTGGAATGAGTTTGGAAAGAACCGAAAACTTACTCGGGCGCCCAGTCTTAGTAGTCTAAAGGAATCTTATTTTCGGCCAACGAAATGCCCAAAAGATGCGTTTTTATGTTATGTGAAAACTACTACGCCCAACCAAACTCTTTGCCTTTTTAATGTTCATCCCGAAAATATTAGCCTTTATAGCCCATACGGCGATACGCAGATGAATATACCAGCAATCCAATCTGCGATCAATCCGTTTTTTGATGAACTCTGTCTCAAAGTTTATGCAACATCAGATAAAAGTTCAATTAAAACGGCTCAATCTGCGGAAGAAGAATACAAAAAAGGTTTATTGAGAAAATATCGCACAGATATACCTACAACATCTCTTGAAAAACACAAAGAAGCATTTATACAGGTTGTTAAGAAAAGCATTGCCACAAGCCTGAAAACAGAAAGCATTAAAAAATCTTCTGAACTCGCTTCTTGGGAAATAACTAATGTATTAAAGAGAAGAGATAAGGGCAAGTTGGATTTGTTAAAACCAGGTGGTCCAAGTTTAGAGGATTTCATTGGCCCTAATGCTTATGTGTATGAACTGCCAGTAGTTGAAGGAATTATCAAGATTATGGACCAAGTCCATAGGATAATAATAGAAGGGATATCATCTTCAGGAAAAAGCACTATTCTGAAAAATATTGGAATAAAAGTTTGTAAGAAACGTAATGTGTATTACGTTAGTTTTAAAAATAGCCTATTTCCAGAAAATAAAATGCTTGAATCCTTATCAAACGACGATCTCTTGCTAATAGACGATGTCCATTTGAACAAGTTCGAAGTCGAGAAGATACTGCAAAATACAAATATCAAATGTGTGATCTTGTTGGCATCAAGGAATTTGCCCTCAACAATATTTTCTAACAAATATCCTCGTTTAGCAGAGTTGGCAAATAAAAAAATTGTGCTTAGACCAGTGCCCGAAACTATAGAGGGTATAATAAAAAAAATAAATCCTAACCTTGATATGTCCACTACGATAAATAAACTCTACGAGATGTGTGGTGACTTCTATGATTTCTTGCAGACAGACCTTTGGGTTTTAACTTTTGCGCTTGCTGCCAAGAAAAATACTGAAATTTCTTTTGAACACCTAACAAAGAAATATTTCTTTGAAAGGCTAACATCTGATTATAGAATCGACACGCCTGGGAGAATTCTTATACCATTAGCGGTTTTTAGCTATTATGAAATTTCAATAAGAAAGGAATTTCTAACGGATTTCCTGAAAATATCATCTCACGAGATTGATGTTCTTGCTAATGCGCATGAAATCATACTAGATAACGGAATGCTTAGTTTGCCGCATCGCGCAATAGCTCGAGCAATACTAGTCTCATTAAAATCCGATATTTTTAAGGATGCATTACGTGATTTGTTCCATTGTTGTGATAGTAAATATAATGATAATGTATTTTCGGTTATTTTTTCTGTATATCTGTCAGATTATCCTGATAATTTCTGGGATATTTTTTATAAAATCTGCGAACAAGATCATTCGATTCTGATTGACGAAACAAGGGTGAAAACATGTGATTATTTTTTGCGCTACAAAAAAAACGATATTTTAAGAAATCTGCATGCTACGACGTCGTTAGATCAAATAAAATCTGTTTTTAGTGTTTTAGATAGTGTAGTAAGTGGTGGTAATATGTATCATGCTTCAGCGAGAAAAAACGCTAAAAGTTTTCTTTGTCTTTTTGAAAGAATATTTTATTTAATAAAGCGCAATCGTCTTGATTCTACGGGGGCGAGTGTACTAAGCACTCTTCTTAGAATGACGAGGGGGACTAGAAAATATACAAAAATTGTAAGGCTATTTGTGACAAAAATAAATACGGGCAATGTCATCCCTAAGTCGTTTGCTATACAATTCGCAATATTTGGTGAGAACATTGGATCCAATAAGTCATCGATGTCCGTTAACAGGGAATTCTTAAAATTAAATAATAAATCTCTGGCGACAGCATTATCGAAAGATGATATAGTAGATCTGACTAGCACTCTCCCCATGGCATTGAACCAGCTTAGAAGACTCAATCCGAGAAAGGCCAAAAAAGTTTTGCGTGTAATACCAAGAGTAAGGCTTAAAGAAATAATAACTTATACGATAGAACCAGATGTCATGCAGTTTTTTGTTCTTTTTGACAGTATTTACGCAATAGATAAACAGCTACTATTAACTATGTTTAGCGAATTCAATCATAAATTGCGTAGAAAGGCTCTAGCTTTTTTCAATCACAGTATATCTTTCTATCGGCGCTACATACTTAAGTGCAAAAGACGCCCTTGTATCAAGTGTTCTGATGACTGCAAGAATACTCTAGCGCGATCAGAAACTATACGGGATATTATGACCATGCAAGGAACTCATGTAAAAAAACATCGCAAATAAAAACTGCATAGTTACGCTGCTCTTCTCGTTCCCCTCTAATCATGCAGATAATAATTCTAAAAAAGATAGGTATGTCATTGCTAAGCTATATCTTTATCGAGATATCAAATAGATCTCTTATCGGGGGAAAAAGCCTAAATAAACGTTCGACATAACTCTTTCTTGGTTTCTTGACTCTTCCTATCTCCCAATTTATAATAGTCATCTCGTCAACGCCGATTTGCGAAGCAAGTTGCTTGATTTGTAGCCCTGAGTCCATGCGGCATTTACGGATATGTTCGCCGATGGTTTGGGGATTTTCAGGGTAGCCTTTAGGTTTTCGTTTAGGTCTGGGGAGGATAAAACTGTATGTTAGACGCCTGTCCGGTTGGTGTGCAATTCTCAACGTATCCATGCCCGTGCGGATTTTTCGGCGATACCCGACGCGAATGCCACTGTTCGCCGCGGCAGGTGCAGCAATACCTGTCTCGGATATCTGGGCCTTTGCTGGACAGGATAGATATCCATATTGAAGTCCCGGCCATCGCTTACCGTAATCTGGCCGACAAAGTCGAGGGTACGTCATCAGCCGAGATGAAAGATTCAGTCGCCAAAGCGCGCTTGGCCCAGGCTAAAAGGTTTAAGGGCGACGGCATTGCCACTAACTCGCACATGTCAGCCAAGCACCTGAAGAAATACTGCCATCTGGATGATGAATCAGAGACTTTGATAAAACAGGCCATCGATGAATTGGGCCTTTCGGCACGGGCTTATTCACGGATAATAAAGGTGGCCCGGACGATATCCGATATGGATGGCGCTGAAATAATCCTGCCGCAGCATATATCTGAAGCCATTCAGTACCGCAGTTTAGACCGTTCCAGATTTGCCTGAGCTAAAGGTAATGCCGGTTCATTCCAGAATAAAGCAGACCAAGCCAAATAAAAAAGGGCCCCGATTCATATCGGAGCCCTTTTTGGGGTAGCGTTTAGATTAGAACTTTATCGAAGCTTGGAACGCGATTGAAGCGCGCTGCGGAATCGTATCCGGATTTGCGCCGGAGCCCACTGTTGACGTATCCGTAGCCAAAGAGCCGCCCAGATCTATTCTGATAAGCTGGCCCAAGCCCAAGCCGATTCCGCCGGTCATGACCGGTCCGGAACCTGAAGAAGCCAGGTTTTTCATCATACCAGCCCTGACATTCAATACCCACAGGTCTATTTCCGCGCCCATACCGAAGAACTGTGATTCGTAGCCGTTCAAAACCATTGATTTATTCTTGGTGACGTCATAGTCCAACGCGACCTTGAGTCGGTTAATCAGGTTAACGCCGACGCCCAGCCTGATTTGCGGGTCGAGTTTAAAATCTCCCGGTCCATCAAATTTGAAGGTAGGGCCGTTGAGATTACGGATTATCAAACCGGCCTGGACCATTTCTGTCAAGGACACCAGGGCGCTGACATCAAGCCCGAAAGTCGTAGTGGCCTTGATGTTTTCTCTTTTTACGATATCTTCCAGGGTATTGGTACCGCTCTGGAGCTGGTCGAACTTTATGAAATTATAATATGTTTCGCCTTCCATTACTTTGAAGTTGGCGCCGACGCTGAGCAGGTTATCAATAACCGGCCGTCCGTAGGAAACGCCCAGTTCTTTGAGGAAGATACCGCTCATGTAAAGACCGGATTGGTTATTACTGGCGGTAGCCGTAGTAGTTGTTGCTTTTGAGAGGGTGGCAACAGATTTATAAATACCGCCGGTTGTGGATGCAATCTGCAGGATCGCGCTGGCGATAGCCGGGTCTGACGTATCAATTCCGGCCAGTTCCGCCTGATAAACCAGTTCTTCGGCCTGGTTTTGGGTGAATATGCCGGTTGTCCCGGTAAAGATTGAGTCGGCCAATGTCTGGCTGCCGGTGTTGGTGAACGAACCGGTCCGGTCGTTACCGGCGCCGACTACGTTTGAAACCTGGGTGGCAATATCACTATCAGCACTTAGAGACAGACCGCCGATATCGAAGACCGGGTCAGCGCCGCCGTCCACAAAATAGTTCACAAAGAAACCCATATTACCGATGGTGATGGAAGCGCCGCTGGCCAGGTTGAAGAGTACGCCCTGGGCTGGCTTATTAAGCCCGGTCATATCGCTACCGAATAGTTTAAGGAGCTGTTGGATTTCGGTAGGGGTGAGCGATTGTCCGCCGTCAATCTTAGCTGAGAGGGTTGGCCAGTCAATACCTTCCATGGTTTTGGCAATCGCGTCAACCGCGCCGAGAACGTCGCCTTCGGCTGCGGTTCCTGTCGCCACCGAAATAGCCGGTCCGATTTTCTTATTCTTGGCCAGTGCGGCCGGGTTATAGTAATGCGCGTTGGTCGCATCGGGCAGGGCCACGGAAGCGCCGCCCATAGCCTGGGCCTTGGGTCCGTAAGTCAGCCATTCCTCGCCGTAAGCATTGCCCATTGCCATTACGAAAACCACCGCTACAGTAAGTAATGCGGTTTTTGCCATTGCATTTCTCATAATAATTGCTCTCCTTTCACGAATTATTTAAATTATTTATCTAAACTTAACCATTAATCCATGTAATGTCAAGAATAATCTTGTTATTTTCTTGACAATTGCCGCTTTCTTGTAAAATTAAGTATCCTTTAATCCTTTAGCTTTGAAACCGAAGAAGTGATGTGATATGGAATATATACCAGTCAGCGCACCGCGCGGCAAACAGATATCCTGTAAGTCTTGGCAAACCGAGGCGCCGCTTCGGATGCTGATGAATAACCTTGACCCGGAGGTGGCCGAAGACCCCAAGAACCTGGTGGTTTACGGCGGTTCCGGCCGGGCCTGCCGTTCCTGGGACGCTTTCCATAAAATAGTCAATGCCCTTCGGGAGCTTGATGATGACCAAACCCTGCTTATTCAGTCAGGCAAACCTGTGGCCGTATTTAAAACACACGAGATGGCGCCCCGGGTGTTGCTGGCCAACAGCCTGCTGGTGCCGCATTGGGCCAACTGGGATTATTTCCGCAAACTGGAAGCCGAAGGCCTGATAATGTACGGGCAGATGACGGCCGGTTCCTGGATATATATCGGCACCCAGGGGATTCTTCAGGGCACTTACGAGACCTTTGCCGTGGCGGCCCAGAAACATTTCGGCAGCGACCTGTCCGGTAAATTGGTCGTTTCGGCCGGGCTGGGCGGTATGGGCGGCGCCCAGCCGTTATCCGTTACCATGAATAATGGTATTTTCCTGGGTATCGAGGTTAATCCGGAACGCATCGAACGCCGCATCAGAACCGGCTATTGCGACGTATTGTGCGAGGACCTTAATACGGCCATGGAAATAATTAACAGCGCCCGGGCTAAAAAGGAAGCGGTTTCTATCGGGCTGGTTGGTAACGCCGCCGAAATATTACCCGAAATGGCTCACCGCGATATCGTGCCGGACATGCTGACAGACCAGACCTCGGCTCACGACACCCTTAACGGCTATGTTCCCAGAGGCATATCATTGCCTGATGCCATTGCCTTGAGAAAATCCAATCCGGCGGAGTATATGGAACGGGCGTCTGAATCTATTGCCGCGCACGTCAGGGCTATGCTCAGTCTGCAGAAAAAAGGCTCGGTTGTGTTTGAGTACGGCAACAACATCCGCCAGCAGGCAAAACTGGCCGGAGTTGCCAACGCCTTTGATTTTCCCGGATTTGTGCCGGCATATATCAGGCCTTTGTTCTGCGAGGGCAAGGGCCCGTTCCGTTGGGCCGCGCTTTCCGGCGACCCGCAGGATATTTACGCCACCGACAAGGCGGTGCTGAAAGAGTTTAAGAATAACAAAGCGTTGGTCCGCTGGATAAAACTGGCACAGGAAAAGGTCCAATTCCAGGGATTGCCGGCCCGGATATGCTGGCTGGGTTACGGCGAACGCGCCAAGATGGGGCACATATTCAACCGGATGGTGGCCAAAGGCGAGGTTTCGGCTCCTATCGTAATCGGCCGGGATCATCTTGATTCCGGTTCGGTGGCATCGCCTTACCGTGAGACCGAAAGCATGAAGGACGGCTCGGACGCCATAGCCGACTGGCCGATACTTAACGCCCTGATTAATACGGCTTCGGGCGCTTCGTGGGTATCGGTGCATCACGGCGGCGGGGTGGGCATCGGATATTCCATACACGCCGGACTGGTGGCTCTGGCTGACGGCACAAAGCTGGCATCCAAAAAACTGGCCTTATGCCTGACTAACGACCCGGGCATGGGCGTGGTCCGTCACTTTGACGCCGGTTACGAGATTGCTCAGCAAACCGCCAAAAAACATAACATCTGGGTGCCTTGATTCACATCAAATCTGGTTCATAAACACAATAGGATACCCTTAAATTCTATTTTAGATATGTTGTTTCCTAAAATCCACCTGATTTTTACCCTCTTTGACCGGTTTGAGGATGTAATTTCGTGCTCAAAATGGCTCAGACAGGGGGGTACCACCCCCACTCCTCCCCCCCTTGGCTCGGACGGGAGGGGTCTCGGACCGCCACGGGACATACCCGCGTCTCTGACGGGGCAGGGTCCTGACGCCGGCGGGACAGGGCTCTAACGCCGACGGGACGCCCCCTTGACTCCGGCGGGTAGGGGTGGACAACGTTGCGGGACACCCCTGCCGCTCCGACGGGACTATATGGTCACTGCCGCGGGACACCCCCATAACCGCCACGGGTGGGTATCACCGGCGTTACGGGACGGGGTTCTATCGGTCACGGGAGGGGGTAACAGAATATCCCCTAATAAATAGGGTAGACACTTGTTTAAGATAATTTTGGTTAGGTGAATGACAGCTATCGTGTCGTAGAGATGCCGAAATTTAGCAGACCTTGTTTTTTAGAGGTGTTTAGATTAATTTGATTAGGCCAAGCGCAGAATAGCTTAATACGGGTTTACTTGAGCATCAAAAGCTTACGGACGTCTTTCATTGTGGCCGAAGCGATTGCCTTTGCTTTTTGCCCGCCTTCATCAAGAACTTTCCTGACATAATCCGGGTCTTTCATTAGTTCGTTGCGCTTGTCCTGGAGCGGCTTAAGGATGCCCAACAGGAAATCGGACAGGTTAGCCTTGCAATCGGTGCAACCTATCTTAGCCTGATGGCAGTCGGACGCGATTTGGTCTACGTTGGGGGCTTTAAAGGCGTTATAATAGTTATAGACGTTGCATTCGGACGGGTGGCCCGGGTCGGTTTTTCTGAGACGTTTGGGGTCGGTGAACATAGACTGGGTCTTTTTCTTTATTTCCTGCGGGCTGTCCGAAAGGTTTATGGCATTTTCGTATGATTTGCTCATTTTGCGCCGGTCCATACCCAGCAGGCGCGGGAAACGGGTCAGCTTGGCCTCCGGTTCGGGGAATAAAGGCGCTTTGTTCTTGTTTACGCAGTATAGATTATTGAATTTCCTGGTTATTTCCCGGGTCAGTTCCAGATGGGGCAGTTGGTCTTCGCCCACCGGGACGGCGTTGGCTTTATAAATCAGGATATCGGCCGCCTGAAGCACCGGATAGCCCAGGAATCCGTAGGTCATAATGTCCTTGGCCTTGAGTTCCTCGAGCTGTTCCTTATATGTAGGGCAGCGCTCCAGCCAGCCCAACGGCGTAATAACTGAGAGGATGATGTGAAGCTCCAGGTGCTCCGGTATATCTGATTGCAGGAATATGACGCTCTTTTTCGGGTCGATGCCGCAGGCAATCCAGTCCAGGACGTTATCCAGGGAGTATTTGCGGATGTTAGCCGGGTCCTGGTATTCGCTCATCAGGGCATGCCAGTCGGCGACCATATAGAAGCAGTCGTATTTATCCTGAAGCTGGACCCAGTTATCCAGCGCGCCGATAAGGTGGCCGAGGTGCAGTTTACCGGTCGGGCGCATACCCGAAAGAATTCTTGGTTTGGTCATGAATTTTACTCCTATTGTGCGATTCTTTGAAGCAATCGAAATAATGGATCTATAATTACATAAATAAATGAAGTTCCGCCGCTTATTACAAGGAAAGCAACTATTACTAGTCCAAACATTTCTAAACGATCAAAGGCTTCTTTCATATGCCATGGCAGGAAATAGCGCAATATCCGCGAGCCGTCCAGTGGTGGGATAGGAATAAGATTAAATAAACCTAAAATCACATTTGTAATAATAAAATATTGGAAGAAAAACTTATTGATATCACGGGCGAATCCTTCTAAAGGTAGAAATTTCATGACAGCAATGAATCCAATCATGCCGATAAAAGCCAAAATAAAATTAGAAGCCGGGCCGGCCATGCTGGTAAGCATAAATCCTTTGTCGGGATCACGAAATTTGTTGGGGTTTATGGGGACCGGTTTTGCCCCGCCAAAGGGAATCCCAATGGTGAAATACAAGATTAATGGCATAATAATAGTCATTATCAGGTCAATATGTTTAATCGGGTTTAAAGTTATGCGGCCAAGTATATAAGCCGTATCATCTCCTAATTTTAACGCCGCTATACCGTGGGCGCATTCATGGACGACAACCGAAAATACCAAAACAAGCCATACCAGAATCAAATAAGCTATTTTTAGCGCGATTATTTCCATAGGTGATAAATAAATATTAAATAAATTGGTTTGGCAAGATAATTTACTATTATTTGGGTAAAAATAGGTGTTTTAGGGGGTATTTTGACTCGGGAATAGCCATATTTTGGCGGTAGTAAAAAGATGATAAAAATCATTTTATTTTCTTGACACATTCTTTATTAATGATATGGTTAAAAGTTAATTATTTCGGTTTTAATTGCCGATATAGTATTAATCTTCCCGTCTTGTCGGAGTCTCTACGCCGGCAAGTCAGGTAAAAGGAGGTGATAAAGAGTAGTCGTTATGAGGTCTCGGCTCGTAACGAAGGGAAGAATAACGAGGAATGGAAGGTATTACTCCAAATGAAACGGAGTTGCGAGAGGGACGATACTTTTCGCCTGGCACGAGGCGCCGGGTTCTCCGATGTAACATCGGGGGCTGTCCCAAGATAAATCTTAAAGGAGGATTTAAAATGAATAAAGCTTTAACAGTAGGTCTTATCGCGGTATTTTGCCTGGTAACAGGTTTTTCCTATGCCGCGGATGTGGCCGTTGATCATAAGGGTTCACGCGCGGCAGCTGGTTATTTCACAGACGAATCAGCCAACCCCACATTCGGCGTAGCCGATGCTAAGCTGAGATTGAATGCAAAAGTGGATGAGATGACTTCAGCCGTATTGAGAATCGACGCCCCGACAATGACATTGGATTATGCTTATATCCAATTGGATAACGTCGTTTCCAAGCTGGTTCCGAATCTGCCGATTAACCCGGTTATCACAGCCGGCAAGTTCAAGATCGATTTCGGCGAGGAAACTTGGTACAACAACCCGGTCGAAGGCGCTTTGGTTTTTAATTCAGTAGCTGATGTTAGTGGCAATGACAATGGTCTGATGCTTAAGCAGAACGACTTCCTGAAGAATATGCCGTTGATTTTTGGTTACAGCCTGTCATTCATGAACGGCGCTACCGTAGCTGTAGATAACAACACCAATAAGGCCTTCAGCGTTAAGGCTACCGGCCAGATGAAGACCATGCCGCTGTATTTTTCACTGTCTTATTACAGCGCAACAGGTATTCCCTGCACCGTGGCCCAGGATGCCGCTTTGAATGTTAATGGTAGCATGGATGGCGTCGCAGTCAATTGGAGCCGCAAGGTTTTCGAATTAAATGCTCGTTTTGACATGATCGAAGGCGCCGCCAAGTTCACACCGGAAAAGACCCCGCTGTTCAGCGAGAGCAAGGGTGTATTTGGCCTGACCTACGGCACAGCCACCGATGGCGAACCGGTAATCGGCAAAATTACTTACGGCTATGTTGCATTAAGCGCTCTTTACAACGTAGACCCCAAGATGTATGTGGCGTTCCGTTACAGCTACAATGATGTGGCCGTGGATCGCAATTCCACCCTAGATGGCAAATTCACCCGGACCCAGATTGGTGGCGGCTACAAGGTTTCCAGCAACACCACCCTGAAGTTCGAATACACAATGGACGACGAACCGGATACGGCTCTGGCTGCTAAAGTTGACAACAACAAGGTAGCTTTGATCGTTTCCACACTTTGGTAATTAGCACTTAAAACAAAAGGGCGCTTCGAGAAATCGGGCGCCCTTTTTGTTTACCCGCGCATCTTATTCCGCCATTCTATTTTATTATTTTACTTGCACCTTTTCTGTGAAATGATATACGGATAGATAAATAACTTTTTTAAGGAGCGCTTATGAAAAAAGTCGTGGTTTTAGGTGTGATTTTTGTTGTAGTCATCGCGGCCATAATAATTCTTAATAAAATAAGCAATCAGGGACCGGGCGAAAAGACCAATCTTGGAAAGACCGGCCCCATAACAACGGTAACCGAAACCAGTACAACCAAAGTAGTTTCGAAACAAACAACTATCCGGGTTGGATATACCAGCAAACTCCTGATAATCAATCACCTCGGGCAGACATTACTCCGAACCAATATTTTGGATAAGAATTCACTCAAAGGGCAGATAACCAATTTTGAAACAGAACAGTCGTTGGTGGATATCGTTTCCGGCGGAGCCCTGGATGCGGCGTTTGTCTCCGATTTTTCGGCTGTTATGGCGATTGGCAAAGGTTACAATGGTTTGATTGTGGCTTACCTTGGGCCATTAGGCCGGACCGACCTGGTGGTATTGTCGAGTTCCTATGATTCCAGTATAAAGTCGTTTCAGGATGTTAAAGGAAAGTCAATCGGTTTAACTGAAAGGACGCCGGCGCATCGGAGCATGGTAAAATGGCTCAAAGAACAATCGATGAAGCCGGAAGATATCAGGATTCTTCATTTTAACGAGCCGTCTCTGCAGATTCTGGAAGACCGCAGGGCTGAAGCCGCTGTGTTTACCGACCCTCTTTTGGAAATTCTTCTCAGGTCCGGCAAGGTTACCAGCCTGATGGATTCCCAATACTACGGTGTTGTTCTTATTTCCAAGGATTTTTATGCCAAGAATCCCGAAGCGGTCTATGGGTTCATTAACTCCATTAAAGAGGCGTTTTTCTTTGTATCCTCTCATAAGGATATTGTTAATAAATGGGTTGAACAGCTTTCCGCCATACCATCCGAGTTTGTTTGGGCTTGTTCTGATAATAATATGTTCTACAGTAACCGCGACCACCAGATTAACAGGATTAAAATAGGTCTGAGCGATAACTTTATGACTACATTAAATGATATCGCCGGGTTTGCGTATGCCCAAAAATTGATACCTAACCAGCCGGTCATCGCTGATATAACCGACCAGAAAATAATTAGTGAGGCCATGAAAGAAATTGATTCTAAAACCTATAAAGCAGAGGAGGTTAAAGTATTACAGCAATGATAAACCGTTTAATAAAGACCGTGGATAATACCCGCACCTTTGCCGTTAAATGCGCCCGCCTGGCTTCAACCAAGAAAGCAGATGATATCTCCGTTTTAAATATGGCCAAAACCTCTTTAGGCGTGACCGATTATTTCGTTATCTGTTCGGGCAATAATAAAAAACAGAACCAGGCCATCGCTGATGAGTTTATGATGAGCCTTAAAGGTCGGATTCTGGGTATCGAGGGTTATGAGCAGGGCAACTGGATTGTGGTTGATCTGAACAGCGTGGTGGTACACATCTTTCACGAATCGCTCCGCAAGTTTTACGATCTGGAATTTCTCTGGTCGGATGTACCCAGGGTCAGATTGCCCAAACTATAGAATTTTAGAGACTAATTCGCGCGCGGCGGTAATTAGCGCGTGGTTGTCAGCCAGCGAACCTACCGGTTTTCCGTCCATATCCATATTAGTTAGAATCGATTCATCGGGAATCAGGCCAGCTATTTTTAATGATGTTTCCAGCCGCGAATATTTTTCGTTTTTTACCCGGTTGATTACCAGAAACCTTTTCTTTATGCTTAGGAAAGTCAGTTTATCAATCAACTGATTAATACGCATTGCCGTCTTAAGGCCGATCTGGCTTGGATCACTTACCAAAAGTAGGGTATCTATATTTTGCGTGGTCTTGCGGTTGAGGTGCTCCATTCCGGCCTCATTATCCAGAACTACATATTTATAGCTCCGGCTGATTTTATCCATATAGCCGCGAAGGATATTATTAGCCATGCAGTAACAATCCGGGCCTTCGGGTCGACCCATTACTAATAAATCAATTCCTTTGGATTCCGTTATGGCCTGCTGGAGTTGGTATTCCAGATGAGTCGGCTTGGAAACGCCTTCGGGTAGGTTTTTTAGCCCTTTGGTTTCTTCAATAATATCAGCTACGGTGGTTTTATAAGGTATGCCCAGCCAGTCGCCCAGCGTGGAATTAGGGTCGGCATCAACCGCCAGAATCGGCGTGTTTCCCTGGCGCTTAAGTATTTCTACAATCAGCGCGGCAATCGTTGTCTTGCCCACGCCGCCTTTACCGGCGACGGCTATGTTATACATATAATTTCTTAGCTTTTTATTCTTTTACGCTGGGAAACAGTCCCAAATCGGTATGCGGTAGGAATAATGCCGCCACAAACTCTTCGGTGAAAGCATTATCCGCGCTTAGTTCGATATAAGTCATCTTACCTGCGATTTTTTTGACGCTGGTCATGGCATCATATGACAGTAGGATAAGCCTGGCCCCTTCAGCTGAACCGTTGCCGATATATTGGAATCGTTCCAGCGGGACATCGGGCAGCAGCCCGATTTGGATGCTTTTTGCTATATCCAGATGACTGCCGAATCCTCCGGCGATATAGAAATGCCGGACATCCTGAATGGTATGGCCCATCTTTTTTAACAGCACCATGGCTCCGGCATAAACCGCCGCCTTTGAGCGGAGGATATTATCAATGTCCGACTGGGAAATTACTATATCGTTTCCGGTCGCAGAATTAGATGATTTAGCTAAGATATACTCCATGCCTTGTTCGGTTTTCTTCAGGTAAGGCGATTTTGATTCCGGTGCGAACTTGCCGTCCCGCTTGATAATCCCCGCCTTAAGTAGTTCTGAAATAATCTCAATCAATCCCGACCCGCAAATTCCGTGCGGCTTACACTGGCCTATGGTATCCAACTCCGCGGAAAGGGCGGCTGTTTTAATCTTTATTTTCTGGATGGCGCCTTTGACTGCTCTGGTGCCTGAACGGATACCGCTGCCTTCAAAAGCCGGACCGGCCGAGCAGGCGCAACAGGCCAACCAGTTTCTGTTGCCCAGGACCATCTCGCCGTTGGTGCCCATGTCGATATATAGCGCCAGTTCATCGGATTCTGTCATCCCGGTTCCCAGCAATCCGGCTGTGATATCGCCGCCTACATAACTGGAAACGCCCGGCGCGCAGGCCAGAAGTCCGAGTGGATTGATTTTTATCCCCGCTTCGGCCGCTCGGATTACCGGCATTTCATTAGCGGTCGGGATATACGGTTCCTTTCTGATATGGGCCGGGTCGATATTTAGCAAAAGATGTATCATCGTTGGGTTGCCGGCCGCCGATACCGCGGTAATACTTTTTTGGTTCAGGTTATTTTCCCGGCAGAGTGTTTCAATCAGCGAATTGATGTTATCAACCACCGCCAGGTGAAGCTTCTCCAACCCTTCCTTTTGGCCGGCGAAAATAATACGGGTGATGACGTCATCACCGTAAGTTATTTGCTTGTTATATGAGCCCGTTGACCCGACAGTTCGGCCGCTAACCAGGTCTATCAGATGCGCTACCACCGTGGTTGTGCCGATATCAACAGCTACACCGTAATTGGTCATAGAAGTATTCCCGCCCTCAATCAGGATTATTTCCGCGGCGCCGTGGCGTTTGCCCACGGTGATTGTTATTATCCAGTTATTTTTCCTTAGTAATGCCGACAGGTTTTTGATGTTTGCCAGGCTGGTCTGGATATTATCAATGCCCTGTTTTTTGAGCTCGCGGTATATCCGTTCCAGGTCGCTTATGGCATCCTGCAGGGTAGGCGGCGGGAGTTTCAGTAATATCTTGGTGGTCAGCGGGTTGTGCTGGAGTATCTTGGAATGGTGAACGGCGTCATCCCGGGTACCTAAGACTATTTGTGCTTTCTCGGCCCGCGATTCCGGAGGTATCTCTACTGCGACATCTCCGAACACCATTGCTTCACAGGCTAGTACTATGCCATGGTTGATCTCGTCCGATTTAAGCAAACCGGTTGGCTTGGTTCCTACCTTACCGGATTTTATAATGACCCGGCACTTGCCGCAGAGTCTGTCCGCGCCGCAGGCGCTTTGGATATGGATGCCGCCTGCTTTGGCCGCATCAAGCACCGTGGTTCCGCGCCGGACCTCTACGGTCTTATTCTCGGGCGTAAATGTAACCTTACACGTTTGCATAATAATCCTTCAGCACCATAATTACTTAGATTTTGTGTCTTTATTATGGATGTTACGTCTTTTGCGGTAAGTGGTCAATAAAATATGCGTCGTAATTATTGCCATAAAACAAATAGATATATAATGTTAATATATATTAATATTTTGTGCTCTTAGAGGTGAGGTATTATGGGTATATTCAAGGCTTACGACATACGCGGCAAATATCCGGGCGAATTGAATGAATCCATGGCTAGGAATATCGGGCAGGCCATCGGGCGATTCTTTATCAGCCGCGGTAAACTCACCAATCCTAATGTCGTCATCGGACGTGATGTTCGCGCCTCATCCCCGGTTCTGGCTAAAAACGCCATAGACGGCTTGCTGAACGCCGGATGCAAAATAACCGATGTCGGCATTATTTCCACCCCGATGTCATATTTTGCCTGCGGTCATTACAACTTTGATGGCTCGATTATGGTTACCGCTTCGCACAACCCGGCTGAATATAATGGTTTCAAGGTTTGTCGGGAAAAGGCCATCGCCTTGTCCGAGACCACCGGGCTTAAGGAAATAGAAAACATATTCAATAGGTCAGCCGGACAATCGGCCAGCCAGCCAGTTGGTCAGCCGACGAGAATTGATATTCGGCCTGACTATAAGAAATTCATCCTGGGTTTTGTTAATGTCAAGCGCCCCTTAAAAGTTGTGATAGATACGGCCAACGGTGTCATGGGTCCGGTTTTGAACGATATTTTTGGCAACAACTCCCCGTTTAAGATAATTCCGATGTTCTTTGAGCCGGACGGCCGGTTCCCTAACCATGAGCCCAATCCCATGCATGACGAAAATATCGAGCAGCTCAGGCAGGCCGTAACCGCCCATCAGGCCGATTTAGGCGTAGCCTTTGACGGTGACGGTGACCGGTGCATCTTCCTGACCGAGCGGGGTGTGCGCGTGCCTAATGATATCATTACGGCGCTTATCGGCCGGCAGATTCTCAGTCGTGAGAAAGGGGCGCATATACTTTACGATCTACGTTCCAGTTGGGTGGTTAAAGAGGAGGTCAACCGATTGGGCGGGCGGCCGGTGCGCGAACGGGTTGGCCACGCCTTCATTAAGGAAACCATGCGGCGGCTGGATATTCCTTTTGGCGGCGAGCTTTCCGGCCACTATTATTTCCGCGACAACTACTTCGCCGACTGTGGGCTGATAGCTTTTATTAATTGCATCAACCTGCTGTCTGGACAGGAACTGACGTTTTCGGAGCTGGTCAAGCCCCTGCAGAAGTACCATGCCTCGGGTGAGCTTAATTTTACCGTGGTTGATAAGGATAAAAAGATAGCCGAATTGGTCGGACGATTCAAAGACGGTAAACAGGATATGCTTGACGGCATTACTGTGGAGTACGCCGATTGGTGGTTCAATGTCCGCAAATCCAATACCGAACCGTTGCTCCGGCTGAATATTGAGGCACGCACTGTTCAACTGCTGGACCAGGTTAGGCAAAAGGTTATCAGCGTCATAAAAGACTGATCTAATTTCACCAAAAACCACACACAGAAAATCACATAGCCCACTATCCGTTAAAGGCAACAAAAAGTAAAAACCAATAGGGGATATGATTCCCGGCTACCAGACGTATGATTAGCGGCTATGGGGGATATACTCTTTGCTATGAGAGGGTATGCTCCCCGGCTACAGAGGATATGCTTCGTGGCTTAAGGGGATATGACTATTGTTATAAGGAGATATGATTAATGGCTACAAGGGGCATGATTAACTGGTTTGGAGGGTATGCTTCCGTGAACAAGGGGATATGCTCCGTGGCCAAGAGGGGTATGATTACTGAGATAGAGGGGGATGATACTTGTTATCTGGGGATATGCTTATCAGGGCTGGGGTGTATGATTACTGAGTCAGGGGAGTATGAGGGGTGTATATCCCCCCTAGGCTTTAAAACGTGGTATATTCGTTTTAGGGGGCAAAAATGGTGATTGACCTAAAATAACATCTTGAAACCATTCGATAATTTGTTTCTAACGGGGCCAGATATGGTGGCGGGTGATGGTGATACGCATTACCTCGGCTAGTATCCGACGCTCTTTATTAGTCTTGATTGCTAACTCGCCGCAGGCGTAATATCTGAAGAATCTTAATCGGTCGGATCGGGTCATCACCGCTGGCATAGCCGCATTGAGTTGGGCCAGGTTCTTTATTCTCTCTCGCCAAGGCACAACCCGCCGGAACTTGACCCGGTCCAAGTCTATAAAATAGAACTCCCAATTCGGGAACCGCGGATTAAGTGGATTTTGTTGAGTCGAATTAGTTAAACCTGAGATTTCTTTGACCAGCACATTGTTGGTCTTAAGGTCGCAGTGGAACACGCCTTTGTGATGCAGACGCCGGATAGCCAGCGCGAAATCCCTGATAAATTCTTTTTTGGCCGCGAAGTGCGCGAAGTTTTTTTCTTGGGGAGCAATTGGGTCCTCTGCATTCTTGGGGGCTTTATTATGAATGGTCGCATACGGAGAGGCGAAGGTATCCATAACATACTGGTTTGATGGCGTGCCGTTGATTTCGGCAGTCATTACTTTAGCCGTGGTGACCCAGTCCCAGAAGGGTTCTTTACGTACCATCAGTGCTACTGCTTGGGCGGTGGGAATTCCGCGAACCGCCAGCCCGTTGGCAGCCAGCCAGTTATTCCGGGCTGGCCAGTAACCAAACAGGCTCTTGATTTTGCTCATCAGGGTATTATGCCGATATTCTTTGATGTAGAAAGTATTTGTATAGGACGCTCCTCCGGTTGGTTGCGTGCGGATTAATTTATGCCGGGCCGTTTCCTTGAGCACGGTGCCAATCAGGTTGTCGTTAGAGAGCATGCTGATAATGGGTTCGGCCAGACCCGAAAATGAGCGGTTAAGGTAATGAGTTTTAGCGCCGTCTTTGACGGTCATATGCCGTGAGGAGCTGCGGAAACAACGCTTAGTTCTGGCTTGCCAGTGTTTGTGCCGGATGGTTAGGAGTGTATCGTAAACGTCGCGCACCAAAGACTTGAACTTGTTTCGACGCTGATCGAGCGGACGATATGCTTTTATCAGTCTGACGATATTAGTAAAGGGCACCAGCCCCCAGAGTGAATAGGCGAACTGAGCCAGGTTGAAGACCCGTTGGGATCGGCTGACTCCGGGCAATATCGACGCCCGGTGCAGGTCGATGATATATAATTCCTTGGGTTCGCTATCGGATTTAATCAGAATATTACCGGCATGCAGGTCGCGGTGAAATAGCTTGACGTCGTGCAGGTCGCGCACCAGTTCTCCTGACAGTTGGAGTATTTCATTGATGGTATCCCGATCCAGCGGCTGGGCCAGGTAGCCGCCCATGGTAGGCATATCCGGCAGTTTTTTCATTATCAGGAAGGCGTCCACCGGCAGGAACCGGTGCTTTTTCTGGACCACAGCGATGGGGTAGCCGGTCAACCGGCCCTTGGTTACCAGGTAGTTGCTGATTTTAAGCTCATTGACGGCTTTGGAATCGACCAGGTGCCTGAGCCTCCGCAGAAACGAATCTATTTTATAGCGCTTAACGAATAGCTCTGATTGTCCTTTGAGGCAATAGGTGAAAATTGTTCGGGCGTTATTATCCTTGAGCGGCGATTTGCCGGATTCCTCGGCCAGCAGTTCTTCCTTGCCGACGAAGTGCGTTTGGACCAGCTTCTGGTGCGTCTCGTTTATCAGCCAGTAATATGGTTTATTGTACAAACGGATAAAGTTAGGCATTGCCGTGATGCGTGATGCAAGATTCATGATACGCGTTTACCTTGAGCATACGAAGGGTATTGCATATCACTTATTCCGTATCGCGCTTACCTCCTCATATATATTCAACACTTGTTGATAGTTTAGTTCGAATGAATACTTACCGGCAGTTAATTGAGCGGCTTTGCCCATATTCTGGCGCCAAACCGGGTCCATTAAGAGAGTCAGTTTCTCGGCCATGGCTACGCTGTTGGTTGGGTCGTCCACAATAAAAGCATCTATGCCGTTGGACATAATTTCCGAGGCGCCGGCCCGCTGGCTGGTAATTACTGGCAATCCGGTTGACATGGCTTCGAGGCAGACCGTGCCAAACGGTTCGTAGAGCGTTGGGAACAGGAATACGTCAGCCGCGGCGTAAAACTGTTCGATGCCGGATTGCGGTCCGGCAAAGATGACCCGGTTGGCTATGTCCAGTTTCCGGGCCAGCCTCGTATGTTTGCCGATTGTTCCCCGTCCGACCACCAGCAGTTTAGGCGGTGTATTGCCAGAGATTTTACTTATTGCATCTATGGCATATCGCAGGCCCTTGCGCTCAAAGCCCGAGCCAACATAGAGCACGGTTACGTCATCGGGACTCAGCCCATATCTGGAGCGAAGGGTGTCTCGATAGGTTACCCGGTTGGCCGGGTTGAAACGGTTGGTGTCTATGCCGTTGTAAATAATCACCACGTCTTTATCAGGCACGTTATAGTATTGCTGAATCTCGGCTTTGACCTGTTTGGAGATGCAGATGATTTTTTTATATGCGCCGGGCGCGAATGATTCATTTTCCAATTTCATAATTGCCCAGTTGCGGGGGTTATAGCGCTGAATCAGCCGTCCGAGTGGATTAGACATAGAAGGATGAGTATGTTTGAGATATTCCCAGTGGCAGCCGCCGCCCACCCGGTAGATGTCTTGATAATATGTCCGGCCGAAGCCCTGGATGATGTCAAAGCGTTCTTGCTTAACCATCTGCGCCGCATTTGCCGCAAAGGATAATACTTTGAATGGGGTATAAATTCCGGCAACTGACACCGACACGGTGTGAAATTTTAGCTTGGCAACCTCGTCTGCGCCGGAAATATTGGCATTATGGCAGAAGATATGGACTTCGTGGTTGTCCCGGACCAGACAGCGGGACAGGTCATAGACATAACGTTCTACTCCGCCCCGTGATTCGGAAAAATTGAATATTACTAATGCAACCTTCATAAGACTGGCCTACCGTTCTACTGGCTGGTTGGAGGACTGACGCTCCCACATTTTGGCATATTTGATGAATACGTAAAAACTGGATGCCACGGCAATAATCAGTCCGGGCAGGCCGTCCAAAATCCCGAGTTTGTAAAAGTATGTTTCCAGGAACTTAGCCGGCGGCCGGAAGAGCAGGTGGAACAAGCTGAAACGCTTGCCGTCTTTCATCAGAGCTTCGGATGACGCGTCAGAGAAGCGGTCTATGGTTTTTATCTGGTGCGACAGGTTCTGGTAAGTGTGATGGACTATGTCGCAATCGAGATGTTTGACGGTGGATTCTTCGGCCATAACGATGCGGTCGTGCGGGTCCAGCCCGCCCCAGCGGGCTTTAGATTTCTTAAATAGCCTGAGTTTCCAGTCCGGATACCAGCCGCCGTGATTAATCCAGCGGCCTAAATAAAATGTATGACGCCGGAAGAGGTAGCCGTCAGTTAGGAAACCGGTCTCGGCTTCCTTAATTACTGCCTGTTTGGCCTCATTTGAGATGACTTCATCCGCATCCAGCGACAGCACCCAGTCGTGTGATGCCTTATCCAGCGCGAAGTTCTTCTGATTGACAAACCCTGGCCATTTATTCTGGGTGAATTTGTCGGTATATTCACGGCAGATATCAGGGGTCTTATCCGTGCTGAAGGAGTCGATAACGACTATTTCCCCGCCGGCGGCCTTAATCCATTTGACGCTGTCCAGGCATCGGCGGATATTTGTTTCTTCATTAAAGCAGATAATACAGACTGAAACATGTAGCTTCATATCAATTATTAAAAGGCGTTATATTAAAATGAGTTAATCTTCATAATTTAATCTTTGATAAGATAGCAGAAATAATAAAATTGGTCAAGACATTGAATAATAAAGTATATAGCTACTATTTTGTAATTTGATGCGATTATTATTTAGGTTGATGGTATATAGGTACGAAACTACCCATTTATTATTGTTGATTGTGGGCGGCGGGGCATAATGCCCCAGTTTATTGATACAGGCTTTACTTGACATTTAAACTGTATTTTATATGCTAAATAACCCTATGTCAGAGTTAAAATCAACGGAATCAGAGCAATTAGCGCTCAGGGAAAGAACTAAGGAGTTATCGTGCCTGTACGGAATAGCGCAGATTGCCGCCTTGCCCGGTCTGAATAATGTGCTTCAGGCCATAGCTAATCTATTACCTTCAGCCTGGTTATATCCGGAAGTTGCTGTTGGCTGTATTAAATTTGATAATTATACTTGTTCCACGGGTGATTATAAAAATACATTAAATAAGATTAGTGCTGATATTATTATTAATAACGCTAAGCGTGGCGTAGTTGAGATAATTTATACAGCCGAGCGCCCCGAAATGGATGAAGGGCCGTTTTTGAAGGAAGAGCGCAGTTTGATAGATACAGTGGCTAAAGAAGTTTCTATTATAATTGAGAGGATGTTAGTTGAGGAGGATAAAATAAAATTACAAGAACAGGTCAGGCACTCGGATAGGTTGGCAACTATCGGCCAATTATCGGCCGGCGTAGCCCATGAATTAAATGAGCCGCTGAGCAATATTCTCGGTTTTGCCCAGCTGGTCAGAAAGATACCAGGATTGCCTAAAGCTGCTGAGCATGATATTGATAAAATAATAAATTATTCCCTTCACGCACGGGAAACAGTAAAGAAATTACTTATGTTCTCGCGGCAAATGCCCACAAAAAAAGCCTGGATTAGCGTTAATCAAGTGGTGCAGGATGGCTTGTATTTCCTTAAGTCACGCTGTGAAAAGGAGGGGATTGAGCTTATTAGATTGCTGGACACGGAATTGCCGGAAATATACGCCGATCAGTCGCAGTTGCACCAGGTATTGGTTAACTTGGTTGTTAATGCGATACAGGCCATGCCCAATGGCGGTAAGATTACCATAAAAACATTGGTTTCAGGTGATCATATTATATTGATTGTCGAGGATACCGGAATAGGGATGAGTAAGGAAATAATGAAGAAGATTTTCATACCTTTTTTTACCACCAAAGAGGTTGGTCAGGGTACAGGATTAGGTTTATCGCTGGCCCACGGGATAATAACAGCACATGGTGGAGTTATTAATGTGGAAAGCAAAGTAAATGCAGGGTCGCGCTTTGAAGTAAAGTTACCAATCAAAGCTCCCCCTGAACCAGAGGAGAACGAATAAAATGGCTCATCTATCCGGTAAAAAAGAAAGAATCCTTGTGGTTGATGACGCAGTTGATACTATTGAGGTCATAAAAAGGAACCTTTCTTCTCAAGGCTATCAGGTTTTCACAGCTTCCAGTGTGCCTGAGGGAATAAGGGTTTTGGAGGGCACCGCGGTTGACCTGGTTATAACAGACCTTAAAATGCCTGGCGGCAGTGGTTTTGATCTGGTCCGGCACGTCCGCGAGAACCTCAAGAATACTGAAGTGATGATGATAACCGGTTATGCATCCATTGAAGGTGCCGTCAAGGCCGTTAAGGCCGGTGCGGACGAATTTCTGCCTAAACCGTTTACTGATAACGAATTATTTTCCGCGGTCATAAGGTCATTGGATAAATTGCATATGCGTAAGGCCGGACAGGGAGTATCGCAGGGTGCCCAGCCGATTCCTTACGGAATTATTGGGGAATCAGAGCAAATCAAGAAAATTTTTAGTGTCATTACCAAGGCCTCCGCCACTACGGTTACGGTTCTTATTGCCGGCGAAAGCGGCACCGGTAAGGAGCTGGTGGCCAGAGCCATCCATTACAGCAGTTCGCGTGTTTCTGCGCCGTTTGTGCCGGTTAACTGCGGCGGTATTCCTGAAACCCTTCTGGAAAGCGAATTGTTCGGTTACATGAAGGGTTCTTTTACCGGAGCCAATGAATCACGTTTGGGATTTTTCCAGACGGCTGACGGTGGAACTATATTCCTGGATGAGGTGAGCGAGACCAGCCTGTCAATGCAGGTGAAACTTCTTCGGGTGTTGCAGGACAAGGAAGTCTGTATGGTCGGTTCAAGAAGGTCCCGCAAGGTGGATATCCGGATTCTGGCCGCTACAAATAAAGACCTGACAAGCCTTGTTAATAAAGGGCTTTTCCGCGAGGACTTGTTTTACCGCCTCAATGTTATTACAGTAACGCTTCCTCCTTTGCGTGAAAGAGGAGATGATATACTACTATTGACCCATCATTTTGCCGCTAAATTTGCCAAAGAATTGGGAAAAACCAAGCAGAAATTCTCAGATGGTGCTTTGCAGGTGCTTAAGAATTATTACTGGCCCGGTAATGTCAGGGAACTGGAAAATGTCATCCAAAGACTGGTGGTCATGACCGAAGGCGACATAATTGATGTGCCTGACCTGCCATCGCTGATGAGATTTTCTGCGCTTCAGGGTAAAGGGTTTAACAGGACTCTGGATGATGTTGAGGCCGAATATATCCGCAATGTGCTTACCAGCGTAAACGATAATAAAACCCGTGCTGCGGAAATACTCGGCATAGACCGAAAAACACTCAGGGAAAAGCTGAAAAGATACGCCATAGCAGATAGTGGCGAAGATGCCGATGTAATACTTTCTTGATAATTTAAGTGGGGAGATTTTACCCGTTGGTCATAAATTACCCAAAATAACCCGTATTTTTCATCCACTTGTTTCACGCCGATTAAATTTTTATTAGCAATTAATTTATTGTAACTATATAATTATTATTTAGTTATGTAGATAGGGTTGGATATCCACTTCAGATGGCCATTTCTGGCATGCTAATTGCTTTGAATATGGGAATAGTTAGGTGGTAGCCTAACAGAAAGGAGTCATTTATGACTAAAACCAGGAAAAGCCCGAATGGGATATGCATAAGTTGCGATGAGGGCGATAAATGCACTTACCCTAAAAACGAGGAGAATCCAACCATTCACTGCGAAGAATTCAAACAGCCGGAAAGTTCAAAGCCTAAAAAATGCAATGATAAGCCCTGTGCGGAAAATTCTGATACGGATAAGGCCTATAAAGGGTTGTGTAAGAACTGTGAAAACAGGAAGCAATGCAACCTGCCCAGACCCGAGGGCGGCGTATTGCATTGTCAGGAATACCGCTAACCTGTTTTGTGCCCATGGCTAAAACCTGTAACTTACTTTTAGCATTGATTTAGCATCAGGTAAAAAGAGGGAGTATTATGATAGAATTGAAAGAAGCGGAGAAAATGGTCGATAAGCTGGCAGCCAAGAATGGCAAGCTCTTAATTTCTCTTCTGGAGGAAGTCCAAGCATATTACAACTATTTGCCGGAAGAGGCGTTACGGGCGGTTTCTAAAAAGTCTAAAATTCCATTGAGGGATGTTTACGGCGTGGCTACTTTTTATAACGCATTTCGTATGAAACCTTGCGGCAAGCATCTTGTTTGTGTATGTCTGGGGACCGCTTGCCATGTTCGGGGTAGCATGAGAGTCTTGGATAAAATCGAAAACCGTCTTAATGTAAAGGCCGGAGGAACAACTTCGGACAAAAAATTCACTCTGGAAACGGTTAATTGTCTGGGTGCTTGCGCGCTTGGACCGGTGATGGTTATTGACGGTAAGTATCATGGGAATATGACCGCCGCCAAGGTTGATAACGTGTTAAAAGATTCCGAATCTAAGAAGAGGAATAAAAAATGAGAAAGATTAATAATTCAACTGAGTTAGAAAAACTCAGGAAATCTATCCTGGATAAGGTAGACGTCAATAAACCCTGTGTATCAATCTGTAAAAGTTCAGGTTGCGGAGCTTTTGGCGCTGATGATATTGTCGAAAGGTTTAGGAAGGAACTGCAAAAGAATAAACTCGATAATAAAATAGATATCAAAATTACCGGATGTCACGGTTTCTGCGAAAGAGGGCCGATTATTGTTATAAGACCGAAAGGTATTTTTTACCAACGCTGTAAGCCTGAGCATATTCCGGTCATTGTTTCTAAAACACTTATTAACGGTGAGTTGATTGACGAGCTTCTTTATGCAGATCCAAACACCGGGCAAAAGATACCTTATGAGAAAGATGTTCCTTTTTATAAGAAACAGACGCGTTTGGTCCTGGCTGATTGCGGTAAGATAGATCCAACCAGCATTGGAGATTATATTGCATTAGGCGGATATGCTTCTCTGGTTAAAGCCCTTTTTGAAATGAAGGAAGAGAAGATTATTAACGAGGTTAAGCAGTCCGGTTTGCGGGGAAGAGGCGGCGCCGGGTTCCCGACCGGTCTGAAATGGGAAGCGGCCCGTAAACAAAAAAGTGACATTAAATATATTATTTGCAATGCGGATGAAGGCGATCCGGGCGCTTATATGAACCGAAGCGTTTTGGAAAGCAATCCTCATTCCGTCATTGAAGGCATGATTATCGGCGCGTATGCCATCGGCTCAAACGAGGGCTGGATGTATGTCCGCAATGAATATCCTCTGGCCGTTGAGAACTTAAATAAAGCCATAAATGATGCCCGGGAAATGGGTTTCTTGGACGAAAATATTCTGGGCAGTAAATTCAATTTTGATATTAAGATGGCTAAGGGCGCCGGCGCTTTTGTCTGTGGCGAAGAAACAGCGCTTATCGCTTCCATCGAAGGCAAGCGCGGTATGCCCCGCCAGAGGCCGCCGTTCCCGGCCCAGCACGGACTATTCGGCAAGCCGACCAATATCAATAACGTTGAAACCTGGGCTAATGTGCCCATGATAATCGCCAAAGGCGCCGGCTGGTTTGCCAAAATGGGCACCCAAACCAGCAAAGGGACCAAGATATTCTCACTGGTCGGCAAGGTCCAGAATACCGGGTTGGTTGAAGTCCCCATGGGCACCAAACTCAGCGAGGTGGTTTTCGATATCGGCGGCGGTCCTCCCAATAATAAGAAAGTAAAAGCCGTCCAGACCGGCGGGCCTTCAGGCGGGTGCATACCTAAAAATATGTTCCATCTGCCCATTGATTATGAATCGCTAAAAACGGCCGGCGCAATTATGGGTTCGGGCGGCATGATTGTGATGGACGAAAGCACCTGCATGGTTGATATCGCCAAGTATTTTACCAATTTTCTGCAAGAGGAATCATGCGGTAAGTGCGTTACCTGCCGCGAAGGCACCCAGCGGATGCACGAGATACTTACCGGTATAACCGAAGGTAACGGCAAAGAGTCAGACCTGAAACTTCTTGAAGAAATGGGCCGGATAATAAAAGACGCATCTATGTGCGGCCTGGGGCAGACCGCGCCAAACCCTGTTCTGGCAACTATGAGGTATTTCAGGGATGAATATGCCGAGCATATAACGAAAAAGCGATGTAAAGCGGTGGCCTGTAAGGAGATAATCTCTTCGCCCTGCCAGCATACCTGTCCGATAGACACCGAGGCAGCCACATATATCTCGCTTATTGCCAAGGGTAAATATGACCAAGCCCTGCACATAATAAAGAAAGACAACCCGCTCTGTTCCACGCTGGCCCGGGTGTGCAACCACCCCTGCGAGTCTAAATGCCGCGCCGGTGACGGCGGCGAGCCTATCTCAATCAGGGGGCTGAAGCGCTTTGTTACCGATTACGGTCTGGCCAAAAAACAGGCTTTGAAAGTAAAGTCAGCGCCGAAAAATGGTAAGGGCAAAGTCGCTGTTATTGGCGCCGGTCCGGCCGGATTAACCTGTGCTTTTCATTTAGCCCAGAAAGGCTATGAAACTACAGTTTTCGAAAAATTACCGGTAATCGGCGGAATGCTGGCCGTGGCTATACCGGAATACCGCCTGCCGCGCCAGGTGCTTAATGCTGACCTTGAATATATCAAGAGCGCCGGGATTAATATCCGCACCAATACGGCCCTGGGGAAAGATATTACCATCGATGGGTTATTAAAACAGGGTTACAAAGCGATATTCATTGCCACAGGTGCACACAAATCGCTTAAACTGGGCATACCGGGCGAAGACGCTAAAGGCATATATCCTTCAATGGAATTGCTTCGCGAAATTAATCTGGGCAACCAGGTTAAAATTGGCAGAAGGGTCGGAGTAATCGGCGGCGGCAACTCAGCTCTCGACGCGGCTCGGGTGGCCCTGCGCAGCGGTAAGACCGAAAGCGTCACCATATTCTACCGCCGGACCGGGGCCGAGATGCCGGCTTATAAAGAAGAGGTTGAAGGCGCGATTAACGAGGGTATCAAGATAGAATTCCTGACCGCGCCGACCAAGATATCTGCCGAAAACGGTTTGCTTAAAAAGTGCCATTTCGTCAGGATGAAGCTGGGCGATATGGACGAAAGCGGCCGGCGCAAACCGGTGCCCATCCAGGGTTCCGAGTTTGCCGTGGAACTTGATACGCTTATCGTGGCTATCAGCGAACAGCCCGAGGCGTCCTACGCGGATAAAAAGACGGGATTGGACATAGCCAAAGACGGCACCATTACCGTTAATCCGGAAACAATGGCCACCAATGCCAAGGGCATATTTGCGGGCGGCGATTCTGTCACCGGCCCCAATTCGGTCGTCGAGGCCGTTTCAGCCGGCAAGGTTGCTGCCGCTTCAATCGAGCAATTCCTGAATGGTCAGGAAGTAAAACGCCAATACACGCTGACCCGGCCGTCGTTATACATCGAGCCGGTCGAGCTCAGCGAAAAAGAACTGGCCGAGGCCAAACGTCCGGTTCAAGCGCATCTCAAGCCGGAGCAAAGAAACAGCAACTTTAAGGAGGTCGAGCTGGGCCTGACCGAGGCACAGGCGGTCAATGAAGCCAAGCGCTGTCTTAGGTGCGATCTGGAAACCAAGGACGGCAAGAAATTCATAGAAGAGATTAAGAATAAAAGCAAGAGCAAGAATAATAAAGAAAAGGCAGGTGTCGCATGCCTAAAGTAACGATTGACGGTATTAAATTCGATGCCGAGCCAAGTTGGACTATCCTTGAAGTAGCCCAATTTCTGGGCCTGCAAATTCCCACCCTTTGTTATAATGAAGGGTTGTCGCCCTGGGGAGGTTGCCGGTTGTGCATCGTGGAAATCGGAACCGGGGACCGGGCCAAGCTGGTCAGTTCCTGCACCTACCCGGTTGAGGAAGGGCTGGTTATAAAAACATCCAGTAAAAGGGTTATTGAAGCCCGCAAAATGGCATTGGAACTCCTGATTGCCCAGTGCCCGACCTCGAGGACTCTGCAGGATATGGCTGCTAAGATGGGGCTTAAAGAAGTCCGTTTTACGCCTAAATGGGAAAAGTGCGTATATTGCGGGCTGTGCGTCCGTATGTGCGAGGAACAGATAGGGGCCAAGGCTATCGGGTTCACCAATCGCGGTAACCATTTGAAAATAAATACTCCGTTCAATAAGACTTCAGATGAATGCAAACGCTGTGGCGGATGCATCTATATCTGCCCGGCCTGCACCGCCCG
>Ga0265292_1000552_pt1 | contig 49979 bp, 54 predicted proteins | sample Munlanlewell296A_FD_189080 | JGI IMG/M metagenome (GOLD analysis project Ga0265292, IMG submission 189080) | Leachate microbial communities from a municipal landfill in Southern Ontario, Canada - Leachate well 296A | ecosystem: Engineered > Solid waste > Landfill > Unclassified | place: Canada... | reverse complement strand
TCAACATCCGCTTCGTATTTGCCGGGAAATAAGCTCAACTGAACAACCCCATTTTTACCGGAAAATAACGGATTTTTAACAGTGGTGGTTACGTTCGATAACCGCTCATAAAGTTTGGTTTTCTCGTTATAAATAGATAACAAAACTCGAGCATGCTCCAGTGGTTGATTGGTTTTGGAGTCAGTAACTGTGAACGGCAAAACAACCTGCATTGAGCCAATTTCTTGCTCAGTGATATTGCCATAATTATCCTCCACCCGACCAACAACTTGGTAAATTCCCGATACGGCTGGAGTGCGGAGTTTGCCAACAAACAATCCAGGAGAAATCTCGATCATTTGTGTGGTGGTACTCTGTAGATCATCAACATTTAAATTTTCAGTACTAGCCCCCAAAACACTAAAGCTGCGAATTGCAACCTCCACGAGTTTAATGGTCTGACTATCAGGTATGTTTAAATTCAAATCCACTACCGTATTTTTAATAACGTACATTGGCTCCACTGATTCATCACCATTTGCGGCTGCTGTTTGGCTAGTGTATAAAACCGTTCGTTCTTGAGTTAAGATCACACCCATTGGTCTAGCACCTAATTGAGCCGCTAATTTAGTTGAAGTTGAAAATATAAAAATGTCACTTTTGATTGGCGTGCCAGTCAGAAAAGTAATTTGAAAGTAGTATTGAGTTGCTGGTTGTAATCCTACCAAAACAAATTGCTGAGTATTAGAATCAAAATTAATTGGCTGCAACAATCTATTGGTTAGCAGATTTGGAGTTAAACCATAATGCAAAACCATGCTTGTTGGCCGTGCCGTTTTAACACTGATCCGAGCACTAACAGCCCCCAAACTTCGAATCTCAATAGCTTGAAAACTGTTGGCTGGCAACTGGCCAGAGCTACTAGAAATATTTGTGGTGGAAACAGTAGGAGTAATTGTCGATAATAGTGCATCAATGGGTGGGGCTGAATAAATATATTGGCGATTAACGGATCTATCTGGAACTCCAACTTGTGAGGTTACATATGCTCTGACCAAAAAATTAACTTTTTTACTGCCAGTATATGAGTCATTGGTGCGTAATTTGAAACTTACAGATCTGGATTGATTATCACCTGGTAAATTAGCAATTGACCAAGTAATTGTCCGTTTCTGGATATCAATAATGGGAACAGTCTCACCATAAGCTTGAGTCGCGCTTCCATCCACATAATTCAGTAGCTCAACACTTGGCTCAGTTGCGCCATCCACAGTCCCCTTAGACCAAGTTACATTCAGAGTCAAAGGAATGGTTGAAGTGTTATCAGAGCTATAGTTCAAAGTGTAGCTAATATCTGAATTTTGATTGAATGGCCCAGCATCAATAGCTTGAAGTTGGGTCGTGACACTCGTGGCTAAAGGCAAGATAGTGCCAGTGATTATAATTGAGTCAGTGTCCGTAGTTGCTGCCTGGACTGGTAATACTTGCAACTGCCCAATCACAAATGTAACTAAACTTACTAACAAGCCGAGTTCCACTAGCAATCTTCGCCATTTCCACATACAGTTATCATAGCTAAATCTGTCTCCAGTGAGAAGCCCTGCTTGGAATTAGATTTAATTTGAATTTAGTATTACCAACGTTTATGGCACTCACTCGCCGCAACCCAGCGACTAAAAGATCAAACTCAAAGCAATTTAATTGGTTTTTTCCCATAGTTATTTTGATCGTTTTAGGCTTCATATTAGGAACTGGATCTTACCTCAGGAACGCAGCGATATCTCCCTTAGATGAAGAAACTAATCTAGAGATAAACGCCACAACTAGTCGATTACAAACTCAAATGGGCAACTACATTCAATCTCTTTATGGGAGCCGGGCTCTTATGTCTGCCCAACCGAATACCAGCCGGTTACAATGGCAAAAATTTTATCTCAACAACGGTAACGTTGAAAACTTACCCAGTTTCGGTTTAATGGCTTTCATGAGAAGGGTTCCGGCTAGTCAAAAGACAGCTTTCGTGTCTGGTGTCAAAAATGATACCAGCATTACTCCGGATGGATACCCAAATTTCTCAATTCATCCAGATGTAGTTAAAGATGAATATTTTGTAATTGATTATATTGAACCATTCAATCTAACAACTCAGCAACAAAGTTTTGGATTTGACTATAGCTCTGATCCTACTCGTAGGGCGGCCTATGAAAAAGCCAGGGACACAAATTCTCCAATCATGACCAACCCCATGAAATCACTCAGTGCCAGCGCTACTGTCTTGGTAATTGTGCTACCCGTTTACAATCAAGCTTTGCCTCAATTAACTCCAGATCAACGCCGAGCTGCTTTCCAAGGCTTTACCGCTTTAGGAATTAGGACTCAAGATTTTTTTGATGAATCATTTAAAGATTTAAGTAAAGACATTTCTGTAGAAGTTTATGATGGGACTGAGATTTCACCAGATCATCGACTTTATGATAGCAATAAGGAAATGAAGGTTCTAGGTGCCAGCAGTCAAATTAAGACTCATGTTGAAGTGCGGACTATTTTGGCGGCTGATAGAACCTGGACGTTAGTCTTCAAACATAAAGAGCCACTATCAGATTTTTTATTACTTAAAAATTTTTATAGTCGAATAGCTGCCTTACTGGTTACTAATCTCGCTTGTGCTATTTTAGTTTGGAGATTGGCCAGAAAGCAACGGAAATAACTGTTGATGCGTCATATGACCATTAACTGAATAATTCTCCCTGGTCAAATTGCTGGATTTATTATGACCTAGCCAATATCGCAACGAATTTATATTGAAACTATGAATTTTTTTCAGGTAAGCTGGCAAGTTTTCTGCCCATCAACCAGAGCCAAATTAAAACATCGGTGACAATAATTTTTTGAATTAAGCCTTTCCACAAAAAAAAGATACCATTGTAACGACAATACATCCAAAATATTCCAAAGATTATCCCGAAACTCATCAGCCAAAAAGTGACCTTCTGAAGTTGATGCCAATCTGGTTTTTTAGCCAGCTGACGATAAACCACCACCGCCAAACCAATCATAATTAATCCCATTAAGGCAACTGTCGAAATATGCATCAGACCCTGAATAGAATGGAATGCTCTTAGGGCAGTTTGAGTTGCATCACGCGGATCAGCCGGAAAAATAATTAAATCGATAATGCCAAAACTTAATATCCCAAACAAACTGCTAACAGAGCTCCAGCGTCTACCATAAAAAGCCCGACTCAATCCCAAACCAAAAATTAAAACCGTCATTGCTAAAACCCAAAAATTCAATTGTTGGATCCAGCCATATTTTCCTACCACTAAAATACTGATTGTATCTCTAGCTGGTTGATATCCAGGCTGAATTAGGCCGAGTATTACCAAACTCAGCCAGAACCAGACTGTTCCAATCATGGTAAATTTGCCGGCGAATTGAGGAGTTGGCTTTAAACTTAATTTCACTTGGATATGATACCAGAACCGCCAGTGACAGCAACCCATCTCCTGCGTATAATCAGCCCTGATTCTCGGTGAGAAAATTCGATCCTGCCCAATTTTGAGGATGAAAAACAGGAAGCGTCGCATAGTGGCCTAGTGCAGCGGTTCGCTAAACCGCAACCCCAAAAGGGTTCCGTGGGTTCAAATCCCACCGCTTCCGCCTTAATTCATAATTCCTGCAGGCAGCAGAGATTATGAATTAAGTCTGGATTGGCGGTGGTTTGTTTTAAATCCAAAGTCAAGAGCGCAAGCTCATGACAAATGCCCTTTAGGGTACACCGCTTCCGCAGTCAAAAAAAACTAATTGAGTGACCGACTCAAATTAATTATGGCTTCTAATTTATTTTACGTTGGGGGCGGCGCGGCCAAATCATTGGCCGATGTTGCCATACTCCAAAAAAAGTATGAATTATTTGATCAAAAAATAATTCCCGAAATTTTCCAAAAAAACCTTGGGTTAAAAGTAACTAAAATATCTAAACCAGAAATCGTCGGTTTGCCTCATGTGACTTTTTTTGTTGAGACTGACGATGGTCACGAATATTGTTTTAGAGCCAATTTAGGCAACGAAGCAGCTGAAGTTGAATTAAAGGTGGAAAAACTGGTTTCAGATCTGGTCAGAAAAGCTGGTATCCAGGCCAATACTATTCTTCAAGTGGACTGTTCTCGCCAAAACTTTCCGTTTGATTTTCAAATCCAAGAAAAAATTCAAGGAAAAAATCCCGAACATAACTTTGAGGGCAACCAAGCCGATTACGATAAAATTTCATATGAATTAGGTCAAATAATCGGCAAATTATCGCTAATTCACCTGCCCGGTTTTGGCACTTTTGACAAACAAATCGCCAATCAGAAAAATCAGCTAATTACCACTTTAAAATCAAACTTCGAATACATTACTTTAGAACTCTCTGGCCAATTAGCCACCATCGTCACGGCTGGTTTATTAACTCAAAATCAAAGCGATAAAATTCAGGCAATTTTCGAAGCTAGTAAAAACTTAATCGATATCGAAACTGGGTCAATTGTTCATTACGATTTAGCCGATCATAATTTTTTTTACGATCCCAAAACTTTTAAAATCGTTGGCCTATTTGACTGGGAAGCAGTTTGCGTTTCTGACTCACTATTAGATTTGGCCTCTGCCCCAACTTGGAAAACTTTATATCCCAGGGAAGCGCAATTGATGGCGGGATTTACCTCGGTCGCCAAACTTCCAGAAAACTTTGAAGCCAAAATGAATTTGTATAAACTCAGAACTGTAATTTGGAAAGTAGTTCATAATTTAAAATTCAAGCTGTTAAATCCAGAGCGACTAGAAAGATTTCGCAAGGCATTGAGACCATTTGAAATTGGCTAAATTATGAGCAAACGAGACTTGTCGCTAGATTTAATCAGAACATTTGCCATTGTTGGCGTAGTGGCCACTCACACAGAGGATATAACTAGTTCTACTAGTAACTATTTAGGGGGTTTGTCTTGGTGGTTTGCCAACACGATTCATTCACTAATATCGGTTAGTGTTCCACTATTTGTAATGCTAACCGGCAGTCTACTTTTGTCCAGACAAGAAATTAAATACAGCTACATTATCCAAAAAACTTTTAAAAAACTTTTCCTGCCATTTGTTTTTTGGTGGCTGTTTTACGTTTGGCGGCAATCTTTCAACCTAAAAATACCAATAAATATTACAGATTTAAGCCTGAAATTTGTGATGGCTGATGTTGGGCATCTTTATTACTTACTGATTGCAATAGGTTTGTATTTGGTTTCCCCCAAATTAAAAGAGTTTTTAATCGTTTCTTCTCAGTCTCAACAGCAGAAATTTCTTTGGTCACTCACACTCATCTCAATCGTTTGTCATAATTTTAGTTTTTTATTTTTTAAAAATATTCAATTTGTTAATTTATTGACAATTTTTTTGCCTTTCATCTCGTACTTGTTATGGGGTTATTTTTTAGCTCGCAAACCAATTTCTAAAAAAACCTGGTGGGCAATGTTTTTTGTTAGTATTGGCATTACGCTATCACTATCACTTGCTACCTATTTAAATACTTCTGCCTGGAATAATGGCTTTAAATTATTTTGGACTCTCAAACAAGGCAACTTCTTTGGCGAGCCATTTTTCTTGCCAGTTTTTGTTTTGGCCGGTTTGGTATTTCTACTTCTTAAAAATGCCCCTCAATTATTTCCAAAATATTTTAATTCCAAGCAACTGACTTATTTAATTAATCAAACAGCCATCAGCGCTTTTGGAATCTATCTAATTCACCCGGTTATAATTGACTTAGTTAATGATAAATTGGGCATGGGAATTCAATTTGTAGCTTATCCTCTTTGGCTCTACTATTCTCTTAAGACTTTACTTGTTTTCTGCGTGTCTGGAGCGATTATATTTGTCAGTCGAAATTTGGTTTCTAAATATAGTTTTAAACAACCATCGCGAGCTGAACAATCACTTTAGTCAGTCAAATTTAGCCAAAATTTGATTTAAGTAGTCGAAGTTGCCGTCGCCTTCTATTACCACATCAAAAGCCTTGGAAAATGCGGCTCTGAGTTTATCGACATCCTCATTTAAAAAACCCACCTTCAATAAATTAGTGTAGTCACAATTTTTGACCATATCTAAATCACTAATTCCGTCACCAATTGTCAAGACATTCTTTCTAGACTTTAAATTTAAGGATTTAAAAACTGGTGAGTTTTTAACTAATTGAAAGTCTTTGTTGAAAACATGAATGAGCGGGCGCTGGTAATCTATCGCCTCACCTTGTTCATTCCAAATAAAGCGATTACAAAAAACCTGAATATTCGGAAAATTTAAGTTATGTTTTTCCAAAAAATACTCAATTGATTCCTGACCCAAACCGTTAGCTGACAAAATTATCACTGGGACTTTTTTCTGATTCAACTTAGTTAAAAACTCAACTACTCCTGGCCGCAACATCTGATGAGAGCGTTCCATTGCCAAGCGGATTTTAGCCTTAGATAATTTCTTATCAATTAAAACTTCGCAGACATACTCCCACCACTCTTGCATTTTTTGACTCCGATACACCAGTGAAAGCGATTCGTCTATTTCTATCGGGCGATAATATTCGTAGGATTTTTTAGCTTTTTCGATATAGTCATCATCAAAAATCTTTTCTCTAACCATAACTGAAATTAAAGCTGTCACCTTTCCGTCCACGAACGCCTTGGTTAAAGTCCGATCAAAATCAGTTACTACCAGCAAATTTTCCCAACCCCCGGCAATAATTTTTTGATCATTTGTCATAAGCGTTGATTATAAAGCCAAATCAAATGTAATCTAGCTGTCAGCTTCAATCCCTAGACTAATAAGCATTTGTCTAGCTCACTAATCTTAAAATACCTTAAGCTGGGAGTAATTCCTATTTATTTTTGGTGGCAATTTATTAACTGGCCACCACCTAGTTTTGCTATTAGTCCTACCTTGTCACCCCAACCTTCTCTAATTCCAACTATCCCGGCCGGCATTAAAATTTACTTATCTGAACTTCACCCCAAGCCAAGTTCTGGAGAAGAATGGATAGAAATTTATAACCCTAATTCTATCTCAGTAAATTTAGCTGGCTGGCAGCTGTGGGACAAACTATCAAATCCCAGTCTAATTTATGCTTTTAATACAGACCAAATTTCAGCTCAAAGTTATTTAGTTGTCTCGATTAACAGAAAACTGAATGATACTGAGGATGGTGTAATCCTCAAAAACGCTCAAGGCCAAGTCATTGATGAAACAAATTACCTCAACAGTCCGACTGATCTGAGTTGGTCACTTTCTGGTACCGGTCCAGAAGCAACTAACTGGAGTTTTCAAGTTTCCAGTCCTGAAAGCGCCAATCCGCTATCTGCCGCAACGTCCACACTTTCACCAACCAGCCCACCCAATCCTTCAGAAACTCTAGCCTTGACGCCGGTAATCACACCTAGTCCAACTCAACCAAAGACTCAAACTCCTATATCACTACCGCCTTCTTCCAACCGTCAGACGCTAAATTCAGCTCAGAAAAACCAAAGCCTAAAACCTAAAATAGCCCCCAAACCAAAAGCTGCGCCAACGCAGTCAACCGGAGTTATAGCCACCAGCTCAACAATCCTAAGCCTAAATCCAACTCCGAACACCAAGTCCTCTTCTCAAAAATTCCCAATTCAATCTGGCTTTAATGCTATAATAATTAGCTGGATATTAATAAATTTAATTGGCGGACCAATCTTAATTTCGTTATTCAATCTCAAAAAAACCCTAAATGATTAAGCCCTTAATAATCCTGCGAGCCTGGATTCTCAATCACCCCCACTTTAAGTGGTTGAGTTTTATACCGGCTTTATTCTGGGCAGGCATAATCTTTTGGCTATCTGATCAATCTTTTTTGCCTCGACTAGAAACTCCCTGGACCGAATTTCTTTGGAAAAAAACCGCTCACTTTTTAATCTTTGGGGGACTATTTTTTTGGCTGTGGTGGGGTCAAAAATTTTCGCACAAAAAGTTTTTAAATTCCACTAGCTCAAATCTACTGCTTTTAAGCTTAGTCTTAATTTATGCAATTTGTGATGAAATTCACCAATCTTTTGTCACCAATCGACACCCCAGTAGTCTAGATGTGGGCATCGATCTACTTGGCGCCAGTTGCCTCAGTCTCGGGCTTTGGCAGCGCTCAATCTGGCCAAAGTGGTTCGATAAATTAAGCTCAAGCTTCATACCTGAGTAAGTCATTTTGTTGACAAATCGATTCACCCCTTGACTTGCTAGATCAAACTATTACACTTATCTCCACAAGAAAACAGAAGAAAGGATTGACATATGACCAAATCCCAAATGATTGGTTTTGTAGCCAAAAAGGCTCATTTAACAAAAAAAGCTGCTAACGATGCCGTGGAGGCAGTTTTTGACGAAATTACCCGAACACTTAAAAAGGGTGACAAAGTAGTCATCTCTAGTTTTGGTACTTTCTACGTTGGTAAAGTTAAAGACAAACATGTTGAGCCATTTGGTGAAAAAACCAAACGCCAAGTTGTCAAAGCTCATCGCGTGGTTCACTTCCGCGTTGGTAAGCCTCTCAAAAGAGCTGTAATCTAATTTCAACTCTTAAGCTTAAAACTCAAACCCTCGTCTTAGTGGCGGGGGTTTTAGGTTTATTGGCCTATTTTAAGGCGCCAGAGCGGCTGGCGCCGCCCTCCAAAAATCAATTACAATAACTTCATGAAACTGAAGCTCCCAAAATTATTCAAGTCTTCAGTTTTTTGGCTAGGCCTGATTCTAGCTTTAGGCTTATGGCTGAGACTCTATCAAATTGATCAAAAAATTTGGCTTTACTCCGGCCTAGACTCAGCCAGAGATGTCCTAGTAGCCAAACATATTGTTAACTACTCAGAAACTATTCTAAAAGGACCCTATGTAAATGGTGGCCACTACTGGCTCCAAAATTCGCCAGTTTATTACTATTTCTTAGCTGGCCTCTGGTTTTTTACCAGATCAATTATTGGCATCACTATAGCTTGGTCAATTGTTCTAGCTTCAGGAATTGGCCTGTCTTTTTGGGCCGGGAAACTAACTCGAGATACGCCAACTGGGCTAATTGCTGCCTTAATTTACGCCATTCATCCGGAACTAATTCTCCAGGCCAGTCAGATTTTTCAACCCCATTTATTGCCACTTTTTAGTTTGCTTAGCTATATTTGGTTATTAAAAGCCTGGCAGCAAAAATCGGGGCTCTATTTGGTAGCTGGAACTAGCGCGATTTTATTCCCGATTCATCTGCATTATTCGATTGGCTTAGTCATTCCAGTTTTTGGCCTAGCGATAGTTTATTTAATCAGCCGAATGATCAAAGATCGCTGGAAAAATTGGCAACGTCTGCTATTTTTATTAGTATTGACAGTTTCTAGCATCTTTTTGAGCTGGGTAAATCTAACTTATAAATTCGAACCATTTGACCAATTTGAAATTTTCAGTCTAAACCAAGACAATCAAATCCTGCCGCTAACTCAAAAACTGGGCATAATTTTTCAAACCTTGGAACAATTATGCTTAGGCTTTATATCTGATCAAACTAGAAGCTTAATATGGTTAACTGCCGCAATTCTGACTTGGTTGACTCAAGCACAATTAAACCGCCGCTTATTAAGCCTTTGGCACTGGCTTTTGACAGGGATACTATTAACAGTTAGCCTGGCTTTGTGTTTCAATGGCGTGATTTTAACTAATTATTTTCTTGGTTTAATGCCTTTTTTCATAATTTTTTGGGCCGGCTCTCTCAGATCGCTCTGGCAGTTTAATTGGCAACTAGGCCTAGTGAGTTTGGGCTTGATTTTTAGCTGGGCCTATCAGCAAGACTTGAGGTCTTTAGCCAAAACTGATCCAGAATTGAGCTTTGCAGCCCACTTTCAAGCCGGATCCCAAGCTATCTATGCAGACTATCAAGCTTTAAACTTCAAAACCTATTTACAACCCAGCTTTGCGGTCGCGGCGCTGTCGACTTCAATTCCACAGATTCGATATGATGCATGGCTAGCGAGTGTTTATTGGCTGTATCTTGAGAACTTATTTAATCAAAAGTTGGTCAAATTATCTGATAGCGGAGTAAATCATTTGCCGCTTCAAGCTGAGCCTGAATATATTTATTTCAGCTGTCATCATTATTACAAACCTGGAGGAGATCAAGAATTTTGTTATAAACCCTTTTCTAAAGCTAGAAACAATATTGACGCTGGCCAAATCATCTTTTCAGACGAAGTTCAGACAATTTGGCGGTTTAACGTTCTACCTGGAGCTGAAGCCTTGCCTTGGGCCAGAAATTATTAATCAATTAAGTTTTTTAAGCAAATTAGGCCTCTTTAACTAAAAACCCCGCCGGTTTCCCAGGCGGGGTCTCAATTTCAAATGAAAACCTAAGCTTACCGCTTTGGTGATTGTCTAGCTCTACGAGCCTTGCCACCCATACCAATTTTTCTGGTTTCCTTCATGCGGTCATCTCTAGTCATTAAGCCAGCTGCCTTCAAGAAAGTCTTGAATTCTGGATTAAACTTAACCAAAGCTCTGGCGATGCCGTGAACTAAAGCGCCAACTTGAGCATTTAAGCCTGAGCCAACGACTTTAGCAGTGACAGCGAATTTACCTTCAGTTCCAGTCAATTTGAAAGGTAACTGGTAAATAGACGCCCCATTGCGAATACCACTGAAATAAGCCCCCACAGCTTGGTCATTGACGACAAAGTCGCCTTGACCCTCATAAATCCGAACTCTACAGATAGCAGTTTTACGTCTACCCACAGCGCCGGTATATTCTTTGTTAGGAATTTTAAATTCAGTTTTAACTCCAGCAGTTTTAGAACTGGAATGCTTGGAATCGACAGTCACTTTCTTGACGACTCTCTGCACCTTAACGGTTTTTTTGTTCATGCGAATTGCCATAGTAAATTCCAATTATTGAGCTAATTGTCCCTGATGTGGATGTTCAGCCCCACCGTAAACTTTTAATCTAGCCAAGCGGCGATCTCTCAACTTGTTGTTTGGCAACATGTTGTTGACGGCATGCTCGATGACTTTATTTGGCTGAGTGGCCACTAATTCGGCAAAACTAATCGCTTTATAGCCACCTGGATAGCCAGAGTGTCTAGAATAAAGCTTAGTTTCAGCTTTGTTTCTGGTCACTTCGACTTCGCTAGCATTAATGACGACGACGAAATCGCCACCATCAGTGTTAGGAGTATAGGTAATTTTTTGTTTACCTATCAGCCAGCCAGCCACTTCTACGGCTACTTTGCCGAGAACTCTGCCTTTAGCGTCAACTAAATGCCATTTGCGGACGACATCTTCTGTCCGTTGGGAGAAAGTCTTTGGTTGCATATTAGTTCTTTTTCACCTCTGTCTTAGCCTTAGCTGGAGCAGCTTTTTTAGGAGCTGCCTTTGTAGCAACTGGTTTAGCAGTTACGACCTCAGTCTTAGGAGCTTTGAGACTACCTGGGTGAGCTGGTTGTTTAATTAAAGTGACTTTAGACATTTTACCGTTATCGCCCTTGCGATTACCGATTCTAACTAGAGTAGTGAAGCCAGAAACTCTGTCAGTGATAGCTGGAGCAATGGTCTCAACTAAAGTGTTGACCACATCGCGTTTACCAAAGAATCTGTGAAGACTCTGTCTGGAAGCCAAAGTATTTTGCTGAGCTTTGTGAATTAATTTATCACTTAGTCTGCGCAGTTCTTTAGCTTTAGTGGTGGTAGTCGTGACAGACCCGATCTCGATTAAAGATCTAACTAAGTTCCGCAACATGGATTTGCGGTGATTAGTATCACGGTTGAATTGCTTGGTTTTAACTCTATGGTTCATGAATTACTCCTCAATGCTGACGCCTTTTTTAGATAGCGCCTCGTTGATTAAATCAACACTCTTGCCACCTAGATTTTTAACTTTAGAAATCACACCTTTGTTAGAAGCGAGTAAGTCACCCACTGTCTTAAAGCCACCTTTTCGAAGTGCGTTAGCAATTCTGGTAGGTAGATCTAATTCCTCAACCGTCAATTTCATGGTCTCGGCTTCTTCTGGACTCAAAGCTGGAGCTTCAGCTTTCACTTCTGGCATAACTGGCTCGAAAACTTGAGTAAATTGTCTAGCTAAAATTCTAGCTGATTGTTCAACAGCTTCTTGAGGAGAAATAGTCCCATCAGTTTGAACACTTAAAACGATTCTGTCGTAATCAGTCTTGCGACCTACCCGAGTAGCTTCGATTTTATAAGACACTTTCATGACTGGTGAAAATAAAGCGTCGATCATGATTTGACCAATAACTTCAGATTTAACCTCTGATGCTAATCTGTAACCCATGCCAGTTTCAACTGACATCTCGATTTCCAAAGTCTTCCCCTTGGCTAAGGTGGCAATGTGAAGTTCTGGATTCACAACTGAGAAACCAGCTTCGCAATCAATATCAGCAGCGGTGACATCTTTAGCACCCTTGACGGATAGCTTCAAAGTTCCCTTGCCTTCATGATCAGCCTTGATTCTAACTTGCTTTAAATTCAAAATTAATTCAACCACATCTTCAGACATGCCAGACATAGCGCTATATTGATGATCGACGCCATCAATGGTCACAGCAGTAATAGCAGCACCTGGAAGTGAAGTTAATAAAACTCTTCTTAAAGAGTTACCAAGAGTGTGGCCGTAGCCTTGCTCTAAAGGTTCAATGATTAATTGACCTAGATTTTGACTGGTTGATTCACCCACCACCAAGCTAAAAGCTGGGTTCATTGGGGTGTATTGAGTTAGATCTTGTGACATAGTTCGCTCCTTTTGTTTCGCCTCCTCGTTTTCACGAGAATCTGTTGCTTGAGTTTTTAATAATTATTAACGACTGTAATACTCGACGACTAGTTGTTCGTCTAATTTCTCTTTAATATCAGCTCTCTCTGGTAATCTGGCCACCTTAGCGACAGCTTTTTTACGCTCTAACCAACCTGGCAAAGATTCACTGTCTGCAGCGAGCAAAGCAGCTACAACTGGAATCTTCATGGTTTTTTCTTTGAGCACAATCACATCGCCAACTTTAACTTGATAAGATGGGATGTTCATTTTTTTGCCATTCACAGTCAAATGATTGTGATTGACTAATTGTCTGGCAGCAGCTCTGGTAGGCGACCAATCTAATCTATAAACCACATTGTCTAAGCGACGCTCCAAGAAAGCCAATAAAGCTGAGCCGGTAGCGGCTGGGTTCTTACTCGCTAGCTCATAGAGCTTGCGCAGAGACTTCTCCATCACACCATAGATATATTTAATCTTTTGCTTCTCTTTCAACTGGACACCAAAGTTAGATAACTTTCGTCTGTTTTTAGCCCCATGTTGACCAGGTCTAACTGCGACTCTTTTGGCGGTTTTAAGGCCATTGGTCTTTAAACCTAGATCTTCGCCGATTTGGCGTTGTAAGCGTTGTTTGGGTCCGGTGTAGCGTGACATAAATTTATGATTTCCAATATCTGATTAACGGTTGTGTTTGGCCTTTCGAGGACGAGTACCATTATGAGGAATTGGTGTCACGTCAGCCAAAATTCCAACTTTAATACCTTGAGCTCTAATTACCCGCATGGCGGTATCTCTGCCAGGACCTGGGCCCTTAACAAAAACATCGATTTGATTCATGCCGTAAGCCTTAGCTTTATTCAAAACAGTCTCGACTGTAATGGTAGCGGCATAAGGAGTTGATTTGCGTGAACCAGCGAAACCAGCAGCACCAGTGGTGGCACTACATAAAACGTTGCCTTTTTCATCAGTCACACTAGCGATAGTGTTGTTGAAAGTAGCACTCACATAAAGTCTGCCTCTAGGAATAACTTTAGTGATTTTGCGAACGGTGGTTTCTTTTTTGACGATTGCTGCCATAGGTTTTCCAATATCAGGTTAATTATTTAGTTTTTGCTGGAGCTGCCTTTGGAGCCTCTTTAGCTGCTACAGCTTCTTTAGCCACAGCACCAATAGTTCTCTTAGCACCTCTTTTGGTTCTAGCGTTGGATCGAGTTCTTTGACCTCTGACTGGCAAACCAGCTGCATGTCTGGAACCTCGATAAGACTTAATTCTTCTCAATCTATTGATGTTGTCACTGATAGACCGGCGAAGATCGCCCTCCACCATGAACTCATCTAAAGCTGCCTGAATTCTATTGATTTCGTCAGTTGTCAGATCTCTAGCTCTTTTATCAGCGTTAATTCTAGTTTTAGCGATGATATCTCCAGCAATTTTAGGGCCGATGCCATAAATATATTGCAGCGCATAAAGCAGCTTTTTGTGATCTGGGATGTCAATACCGGCGATACGAGGCATACTTAAAACCTTTATAAATTAACCTTGGCGTTGTTTATGTTTGGGGTTACTACTACAAATCACGCGTAAAACACCTTTACGCTTGATAAACTTACACTGTTTGCAAATGGTTCTGAGGGAGACGCGGACTTTCATAAACGAACTTGAAATATACTGCAACTTGGTAAAAATTTAAAGACTCAATTTAGTATTTTTGGCCATTTTAGGGCAATTTTTGCCATTAATGAGCCATAATGGGCGCCTTCTTCATCGCCCGATAAGTAATTTTACATTTTAAGAGGTCATATTTAGAGACATAGCCTTTGACCATATCACCCGGCATGACTCTAATTCTGAACAATCTCATCTTGCCAGCTAAACTACCCAAAAGGATATGACCCACCATTTGAGGCACTTCAGCAGCCACAACTTTGACTCTGAATAAGGTATTTGGCAAACACTCCGAAACCACGCCCTCGACCTCAAACCGATCAGTTTTACTAGCTTTTTCTTCAGTAGTATCTATCTGGCGCTTGGCTTTGGCAGCTCGTTTGTGTTCTTGTACTTTACCCATTAATTAAGTCCTAAATTGAGTGAATTGACTGATTTTAGAAGCTCCTGAGGCGATTCACTAACACCACAGATCTAGTTTAGATCCGCATATTATACCAGATCAAGTCAGATTTCGATATCAGCTAAAGAATTAGTTAAATTAACCAACCTTAAGCCGCTGAGTTAATACTCTTCATGATATTAGCAAAAACTGTATTCACATCCTGCTCACCATCAACTTTGATCAAATTGTGTCTTTCATCATAAAAATTGATGACTTCTTGAGTTAATTCATGAAAAAGGGCAATTCTTCTTCTGATAGCCTGCAAAGTTTCGTCTTCTCGGTCACCTTCGCGACCAGAAATTCTCCATAAGGCTTCTTTATCTGAAACATCAATAAAAACAGCTTTTTCAGTTCCATCCGAAAAAACTTCAGCTTGTGGCACAGTTCTAGGATAGCCATCAATGATGAAACCATTTTGATACTCGGGTTTTTCTAAATATTCTGAGACGATTTTAATGGTCATCTCATCTGGAATCAAAGAGCCGGTATTGAGTGTTTCTTTCAACCAGCGACCAGTTTGGGTTTTTTCCTTGGCCATTTCTCTAAAGATATGACCTGAGGACAAATAAGGCACATTCAACGCCTCCGCAAGCATGTTTCCTTGAGTAGATTTCCCCGCTCCTTGAATGCCGATCAATACTATACGCATAGATATCCTTTTAAGTGATTGTTTCTAGTTTCGATATTTATTGTAATTTTGGCCAATTAAATGGCTGTCTATTTGTTTGGCTGTCTCCAAAATGACTGAAACGACAATCAAAACACTAGTTCCACCAATAGCCAAAGACTGAATCCCAGTAAATGCCTGGGCGAGTGACGGCAACAACGCTAAAATTCCCAAGAAAACGGCTCCCGCTAAAGTAATTCTAGTCACTACAAATTCTAAAAATTGCTTTGTTGGTCCACCTGGCCTAATTCCCGGCACAAAAGCGCCGCTTTTCTTTAATTCATCTGAGATATCCTTAGCGTTAAAGAAAATTAAAGCCGAAAAATAAGTAAAACCAAACACAACTAAGAAGTAAGTAATTAAATACAATGGTGCGGTTGCCCCAAAATAAATTCCAATCCACTGGCCAATACTCTTCAATGTTGGTTGGTTGACTGCCATTAATAATTTAGAAATCAATTGCGGTGCCATCATGATAGTCACAGCAAAGATGATTGGCATCACGCCAGCTACATTAACCTTAATAGGTAAATGAGTGGTTTGACCCCCGAAGGTTCTGCCACCTTGTTGCCGTTTCGCATACTGAATGTTAACTTTTCTGACTGCCTCGTTCATAAACACAATTAGGGCAATTAAAACCACAAAGACAAGGCCGAAAGCTCCCATCACCAAATATTGATCACTACTTGTCACAGACAGAGTCTGAATGAATGAAGTTGGCAACTGACTAATGATGCCGGCAAACAAGATCATCGAGACACCATTGCCAATACCATATTCAGTGATCAGCTCACCTAACCAAAGCACAATCATGGCTCCCGCCACTAAAGTTAGCACCATAGCCGCCAGATGAAGTGGCTCAAAAGTACTGATTAACGATTGGGATCTAAGCAAAGTAATGATGGAAATGCTTTGAACGATAGCGAGTGGAACGGTTAAAAGCCTGGTGTATTGATTGATTTTGGCTCTACCAGCTTCGCCATCTTTTTGAATTTCTTTCAAGGCTGGAAAGACCATGCCGCCTAACTGCAAAATAATCGAGGCTGTAATATAGGGATTGATTCCCACTGCCATGACTGAAAATTGGCTCAGAGTGCCACCAGCAAAGACGTTTAATAAATTTAAAAACTGATTATTTTCAAAAAGTTGCTGAAGTCTAGCGATATCAACAGCTGGAACTGGTACGTGAGCTAAAAGTCGATAGATTAAGAAAACAGCTGCGGTAAAAATAAGCTTGGTACGAAGCTCTTTATTGGCAAAAATGGTTTGTAGCTTCGCTGTTAGTTTTTCTAACACCTAAACCCCTCTGGCCATGGCCAGTTAAAATCTACTCACTTAAGTTAAGCGACTGAGCCGCCAGCTTTTTCAATAGCTAGCTTGGCCTTAGGAGTCACTGCGATTCCAACCAAAGTAAGTTTCTTTTTTAATTCGCCTTTGCAAATGACTTTAACCTCATGTGCCCGACGATCAATAATTTTATTTAACTTCAATGATTCTAGAGAGATTGTGTCGATAGTCAACAGGTTCAGTTCTTTGAGTGTCAATTCCACCACAGGTCTGAGCACATTGAATCTGGCTTTACCTCGAAGCATTGGCATTCTCTTAGTCATAGGTAGTTGACCACCTTCAAACCACAGAGGAATTTTGGAACCTGTTCTAGCTTTTTGACCTTTTGTACCTCTAGAAGAGGTGTGACCACCTTTACCAGAACCGAAACCCCGACCAATTCTCTTGGCTGGTTTAGTGTTAGTGGCGATTAGTTGGTTAAAAAGTGACATAGGTTTCCGATTTCTGAACTCTGGATGGCAGACTTCTGATTATTTAGCAGCTTTCTTAGCGACAACCTTCTTAGCGATAACTTTCTTAACTGGTTTAACTTCAGCTTTAGTCTCAGTCTTAGCTTCAGCTTTAGCTTTGGCAACAGCTTTAGATTTGGCCACTGACTCAGCTAATTTAGCATCAGCTTCGTGCTCATGTTGTTTGGCAGCGTCTTGAAGCTTTTTCATTTTCTCTTTTTCTTCAGCTTCAACTTCGATAAAAGATCTTAATTTAATGTTTTTGATTTTAACAATTTCAGAAATTTTAGTTAAAGCTGCGAAAGTCGCATAAACACTGGAAGATTGATTGTCACTGCCCATGATCTTGCCAGAAATATCGCGAATACCAGCGGCTTCCACCACAGCTCTAACTGGACCACCGGCAATAACACCAGTTCCAGCTGGGGCTGGTTTCAACATCACTTTACCAGCACCATGTTTAGTGGTTAAGGCAAAAGGAATAGTCGTACCGTCTAAAGGCACCATTAACATTTTCTTTTTAGCTTTGCGAATGCCTTTTTTAATGGCAGAAGCAACATCATTAGCTTTGCCTAAACCTAAACCAACTTGACCTTTTTTATCACCCACAACCATCAAAACTGAAAAGCCCATTTTATTTCCACCCTTGGTCTTTTTAGACACACGGGAGATAGAAATGACTTTTTCTTCGAATTCAGATTTTTCTTCAAATTCGTGATGTGATCGGCGTTGCTCGTGCATACTAGATATTTCTGTTTAAATTACTTAAACGGTAATGCCTTCTTGTCTTAAAGTGTCGGCTACAGCCTTAACCCGACCGTGATATTTACTAGGACCACGATCGAAAACTACAGCTTCAACTTTAGCGGCTTTAAGTTTTTTAACTAAATCTTTAGTCACTAAAATTGATCGCTCAGTTTTAGTGCCCTTTAATTTGGTCTTGCCTAAATCACTAGCGGTGGCTAAAGTCTTGCCAGAAGCGTCATCAATAGCTTGAAGGTTGATGTGCTCATTAGATCTGAAAACAGCCACTCTGGGACGAAGAGCCGAACCGGTCATTTTGCCACTCACACGCAGTTTGCGCTTTTCTTTTAGAGTGTGGTGTTGAGAAATTTTAGGCATAATAAACTTTCTTAAAATTGAGATTACCCAGCCGCCGCCTTACCAGCCTTGCGTCTGACTACCTCATCTGAATAACGAATTCCCTTGCCTAAGTAAGGCTCAGGTGGTCTGATGGATCTGATGTTAGCAGCCACTTGACCAACTAATTCTTTACTCATACCTTCGATGTGAATCGTATCTTGACCCTCAACCTTTAAAGTAATTCCGGCCACAGCTGGAACCTCGACTGGATGAGAAAAACCGATGGCAATGGAAATAGCACTACCTTTAGAAGTAGCTCTATAACCTGTGCCGACTAACTTCAAAGTTTTCTTGTAACCGTTAGTTACGCCTTCAATAGCATTGAACAATAAACTTCTGATCAAACCATGAAAAGCTTTGGTTTCGCGTTCATCATTTTTGCGAGTCACTGAAATTAAATTTTCTTTAACTTCAACCACAATAGCTGGATTAGCTACTGGAACGGTTTGCTCGCCTTTTGAACCTTTAACCACCACGCTATCTGATTGGATAGTCAAGGTGACTCCGGCTGGGATGCTAATAGGTTTCTTACCAATCTTTGACATATAGGTTTACCAAACTTGACAGATAATCTCGCCACCAACTTTAAGTTTTTTGGCTTCCTTAGAAGACAAAACACCCTTGTTGGTTGTGACGATGCTGATACCATAACCATTTAAAACTCGTGGCATTTTTAAAACTGATTTGTAGATTCTACAACCAGGCTTGGAAGTTCGTTTAATATCAGTGATGACCGGAACTTTATTAACGTATTTCAGTTGAATCACTAAGTCAGACTGAGGTTTCTTTTCAGTTACACTATAACCAGCTAAGTAGTTGTTGCTAGTCAAGATTTTAACGACAGCTTCAGCCATTTTAGAATGAGGCGCAGTAACTTCTGCGTGTCTAGCTAAATTAGCATTTTTAATGCGAGTGATGAGGTCAGAAATTGGATCAGTCATGTTTGTTTCTTCTAGTTGTCGTTATTTACTGGCCTTAACTACACCTGGCAACTCACCTTTAACAGCAAGCTCTCGGAAGGTAATACGGCTTAAGCCAAAGAATCTCATATAGCCCTTGGGACGGCCAGTGATTTTACATCGGTTAGTGGCTCTAGTCGACACCCGGTTTGGTTTAACTTCACCGGCGGCGAGATAGGTTCCACGCTCGAGGAAAATTTTAGCTGACTTGGCGATTTTAGATTTTTTAGCCATATTAGGTTTGTTCCTCTTCAAGTTTCATGAACGGCATACCCAAGAGTTCGAGTAATCTGAAAGATTCAGCGTCACTCTTAGATTGCATAGTGATATTGACTTGTAAACTTCTGATTTTATCAATTTTATCGTAATCAATTTCTGGAAAAGCAATTTGCTCTTCAAGGCCCAAACTGTAATTGCCGGAACCATCAAAAGCTGTTCTGGAAACTCCTCTAAAATCTTTCACACGAGGCAGAGCAACTGAAATTAACTTGTCTAAAAACTCCCACATTAAGTCACCTCTTAAAGTTACCATCACGCCCATAGGATCACCAGCTCTGAGTTTAAAGTTAGCGATAGCTTTTTTAGCTCGAGTAATCTGAGGCTTTTGGCCAGTGATTAAAGCGAATTGAGCCACGACACCTTCGACGACCTTCTCACGAGCTCTAGGCTCCTGAGGATCTGCTATGCCCATGTTCAAACTAACTTTTTTAAATTTAGCAATTTCGAACACGTTTTGATGCTTAAACTCTTTCATCAGAGTTTTAGCAGCGATGTCTTGGTATTTTTGTTTCAAGCGATTCATAACTTTATTTCTTAGCTGCAACCTTAGCTACAACTTTAGTCTCAATGACTTTGCCAGTTTTCTTATAAATTCGGTCTTTTGTGCCGTCAGCCTTAACTTTATAACCAACTCTGTCTCTTTGACCTTTGTCATTAATGATGGCCACTTTAGAAACATCCATTGGCCGCTCACGTCTAACAGTTTCACCAGCTCTTTCGCCTACAGGCTTAACGTTTTTGGTATAAATATTAATGTCTTTAACCAAAACCTTGAGCTCTTTAGGGAAAACTTTAGTGATCTCACTAGTCTTACCTTTGTCTTTGCCGGCTGTGACTAAGACTTGGTCGCCCACTCGTAATTTCATAGTACCTCCTGGGCTAAACTAGCAATTTTACTAAAACCCTTGTCTTTAACTTCACGAGCAATTGGACCGAAAACTCTAGTTCCAACTGGAGCTGGATTAGTTCTGGCCTCAACTACCACTGCGGCGTTATCGTCAAACTTGATGTATTCACCATTTAGTCTGCGATGTTCTTTAACAGTTCTAACAATCACAGCTCTCACCTTAGCGCCTCTTTTGAGGTTGCTATTAGGAGCAGCGACGATGACTGAAGCGCAAACCACATCACCCACATGACCAAAGCGGCGTTTTGAGCCACCATAGACTTGAATGACGCGCAATTTCTTGGCGCCGCTGTTATCAGCGACTATGAGGATGGAGCGAAGTTGTATCATGTTATGTGTCTAGTTTAGTCGTTTCAAGAAAATCATATTATACTCGAGTAATTAAGCTTTAGCAATCTTTGATGTGACTTTGAAGCGCTTGGTAGCACTCATTGGCCTACATTCAGTGATCACAACCTTGTCACCCACTTTTAAATCTAAACCCTCAACGTGACAGGCAAAGTTACTACTTTGGCGAATCGATTTCTTATATAGAGGATGTTGAGTCACTCGAGAAACCTTAACGCGAGCAGTAGCTAGATTGTTGAGTGAGATGACCTCACCTTGTAAAGTTTTCATACAGTTTTCTCCCCGATGATAGCTCTAACCCGAGCTACATTATCAGCTAGTCTCTCCACAGAAGCGACATCTTTTAATCTACCGGCCACCTTTTCTAATCTGGCTTGAGTCAAGGCTTTTAAATCCTTTTGCAACTCTACCTCCAGCTCAGCTATGGTCATTTCGTGTAGTTTTGTAAGTTCAGTGCGTTTCATGTTTTTAGATTCTTAAGCTTTTTTAATAAACGAAGTCTTGACTGATAATTTATGACCAGCTTTGGTGAAAGCAGATTTGGCCATTTCTTCAGTCACACCAGAGATTTCGAATAAAATCATGCCTGGCTTCACCACTGCTTCGTAATGATCAATGGCACCTTTACCAGATCCCATTTTGACACCAACTGGTTTAAGGGTGATTGGTTTGTGAGGAAAAATCTTCACCCAATACTTACCTAAACGTTTGGTCACAAAAGTAATTTTTTTCCGAGCTGCCTCGATTTGTCTGGCTGCAATATGACCACCAGTAGTGGCGCGCAAACCAAACTCACCGAAAGCTAATTCGACACCCCGCATAGCTTTACCCCGATTTTTACCTCGGAAGGCTTTGCGAAATTTGGATTTTTTTGGTTGTAACATAGTTAGTAGGTAGTTAGTTTAAGCCTCAGCCTAATTAAACGACCTCCCCTTTATAAATCCAGACCTTGATACCAACGTATCCCGATCTAGTCTTAGCTGGTGTTTCGAAATAATCAATGTTTGCTCTCAGAGTCTGAGTTGGAACACTGCCTCTGAAATATTTTTCACTCCGGCCAATCTCAGCGCCACCAACTCTACCTGAGAGTTGAATTTTGACACCTTTAGCTCCGGCCATCATAACTTTGTCTAAAGCTTGAGAGACAGCTCTACGATGAGGATAGCGGCCAATTAATTGACCCACAATTCTCTCAGCTACCAATTTTGAACTCAAGTTTGGTTCTCTGACTTCTTCGACCTTCAAATCAACCTTGACTTGTTCTTTCGAAGTTTTGCCAGCATTAACTAGCTTTTCAATTTCTTTTTTAAGTTGCTCCAAACTAGCTCCACCCTTACCGATAACCACACCTGGTCTACCCACGGTCAAGATGATTTTTAATTTTGAGATTGATCGCTCAATCACCACATCCACTAAACCAGCAGTCGCTAATTTTGTGTTAAGTTGCTCGCGCAGTCTAAAGTCTTCTAAAACTTTAGTGGCATAAGATGCCTTATTTGCGAACCATTTAGACTTCCAGGTAAAGAGGTTGCCCAAACGAAAACCGGTAGGATTGACTTTTTGTCCCATAGTATGAATACCTATTTGCTAGCCTTCTTGGTCTTTTTGACTTCAGTAGCAACCTTTTTAGGAGCTGCCTTGATTTTTGTTGACTTAATTGATTCGGTCACCTCAGCTTTAGAAGCAGTGGCAACTTTGGTGGTTTTAGCACTTGGCTTAACCACTGGAACTTGAGTAGTCAAAGTAACTCTGACGTGGCAAGTTCGCTTTAAAATTGAATGGGCACGACCACGGCTGACAGCTCTAAATCTTTTATAACTAGTGCCAGCACCAACGATAATTGATTGAATATGCAGGTCAGCTAATTTCAGGCCATGATTGTGAGTTGCATTAGCGATAGCTTGACTCAAAACTTTCAAAACGACCACACTAGCTTTTTTCTCCATCACAGCCAATTGCTTCAAAGCAGCTTCAACTGATAGTTTCTTGACAGCGTTAGCGACCAATAAGACCTTGCGATCTGATTGTCTGGAGTTTTTTTGTTCAGCGGTTATTAACATAATCATCTTTAGGTCTTAGCCATGGTGCGCTTGATAACTTTACCGTGACCACGGAAGGTTCTAGTTGGAGCAAACTCACCCAATCTATGACCAACCATTGCCTCAGTAACGGAAACTTCTATAAATTTCTTACCTTGATGAACCGAAAAGATCTGGCCAACAAAATCTGGGGAGATCACGCAAGCGCGACTCCAGGTTTTGATGCTAGCTCTGCCACCAACTTGCTTCTGCTTTAAGACTTTCTTAAGCAGCTTTGGGTCGATGAATGGTCCTTTTTTGCTTGATCTTGACATGCGTTATTTGCTCCTTCTGTCCTTAACAATCAATTTCTTGGTTTTATGAACATCTCGAGTCTTCTTACCTGGTGCGGCAATCTTGCCCCATTTGGTCTTCTGATATTTCAAACCAGCTCCACTGCGACCCTCACCACCACCATGTGGGTGATTGTTTGGATGCATTGCGGTTCCACGAGTGGTAGGTCTAATACCCATCCAACGTTTTCTACCAGCCTTACCAAGTTTGCGATTCTTCCAGTCAGAGTTACCGAGTTGGCCGATTGTAGCGAAACAATCCGCTTTAATCAATCTTTGTTCCTTAGATGGTAGCAAAACTGTTACATAAACGTCATCTTTGGCTTGAATCAAGGCTGAGTTGCCAGCACCTCTAACCAATTGAGCACCCTTACCCTTGCGAATCTCTAAATTGTGAATGGGCACACCAATAGGAATGTTGCGCAGCTCCATAGCATTGCCTGGCAATGGTTCAGTCTTAACTGCAGCCAACACCTTGGAACCAACTACCATACCTTCAGGAGCTAAGATATATTTCTTATCACCATCGATATAGTTAATTAAAGCAATGTTAGCTGAGCGCAATGGATCATATTCAATGGTCATGACCACACCTGGAACATCCAGTTTGGATCGCTTCCAGTCAATGATTCTGATCTTTTTCTTCATACCGCCACCACGATGGCGAACAGTAATGTGACCCTTGAAACCCCGACCCTGTCTCTTAACGAAACCTGGGATCAACAAAGATTTCTCTGGACCGGATTTACTCAGTTCGGATCTATCTGTAGTCACTAGGTGACGGCGACTGACGGTGGTGGGTTTAGCGATAATTAACATGATAATTTCCTGAGGTTAGGCCTTTGGACTTCCAGTGACATCAAAGAGAGCGATTTTCTCGCCGGCTTTGAGCTTCACCATGACTTTTTTAGTTTTTGCGGTCACAACTTTCAAACGTCTGCGACCAGTGGATTTCTTGCCAGCGTGATGCATGACTGTGTTAACTGACACGACGTGAACTTGAAAAATATCTTCGACAGCTTCTTTGACTTCTTTTTTGTTTGCGAGTCTTTCGACTTCGAAAACATAAACATTATTCAAACTAGCCATTTGAAGTGACTTTTCAGTGATTAGGGGTTTACGAATAATATATGGTTTCATGATGATCTTTCAGTTTTTGGATTAGGCAGCCACTTCACCCATGATGCGGGTTTCAAGCTTCTTAACTGAATGACTAGTCATTACGATAGCGTCAGCGCCAGCTACCTGCAAAACATTTAGTCTGGTAGCGTTAACAGCCCAAACTTTAGGTAGATTTCTCATCCCTCGATAAAGTCTCTCATCACTGTCTGCAAAAACAACTAAAATTTTACCGCCAGTTGGAATAATCTTCTTTAAAACTTTGACGGCTGTAGCTGTCTTACCATCTAATTTTTCAATACTATCGCAAACTACGATATGTTCAGCTTGATGACTTAAAGCCTGGCACAAAGCTTGACGCTTTAAAGCCTGAGTTAAGCCTAGTTTCCAGTTTTGAGTGCCATTAGGACCGAAGGCTACACCACCACCCACAAAAATACTTGGAGTTCTAGCACCATGACGAGCATTACCAGTGCCTTTTTGCTTGAACCATTTCTTTTTGGTTCTAGCAACTTCAGATCTGGTCTTAACTTTAGCGGTCCCTTGACGATCATTAGCTAAATAAACTCTAATAGCTTGAGCTAATAAAGCTGGGTTAGCCTCAGCCGCAAAGATACTATCTTGAGCGGTTAAAGTGGTTTTTTCGCCAGTGGCGGTTAGAACGTTTAATTTCATGATAAGTTGCCTTTAAGCAGTTGCTTCGGCCTCCTCTTTAGTTTCAACTACAGGAGCTGCAGCCGGTTTAATGTCCAACATGGAAAAATCTAATTCAACACCTTTTTGAGTGCCAGTTTTTTCAATTTGAACTAAGCCAGTGACTGAGCCTGGGATTGGACCACTCAACCAAACTTCTTGAGTAGCTGGATCAACATGAAGCACAACTAAGCCTAAAACAGTTTTTGTATCAGTACCCATGTGACCATGCATCCGTTTGTTTTTGAAAACTCTTCCTGGGGTAGTTCTGTTACCGATAGAACCGACAGCTCTTTCACGATCAGATTGACCATGAGTAGCTGGGCCACCGGCAAAACCATACCGCTTAACCACACCAGCAAAACCTTTACCCTTAGAGGTGCCCTGAACTGAAACGACATCGCCAACAGTTAAAACCTGTTCTGCTTTAATAGTTTGACCGACAACTAATTCTGCTGAAGTCTCAGCTGTTTCATCAAAACGGCGCAGGCCTTTAACAACCATGACGCCTTGTGAAAAACCACTCTTCTCCATGCGGGATCTGAGTGGCTTATTAACATTTTTGAGTTTTTTCTCTCCGTAACCAACTTCGACAATGCGACAATCTTTCATCAGTTTGCCCTGGCGAGTAATTTCTTGAGCTTTAACATTTTGCTCACCAACAACGAAATTACCTGTGACACGACACTTAGTCACAGCTAAGCGCTTACCGGCTGTTGACCAGGCTTGAGTCATGCCGAGTTTGGTTGCAAAAATTGTGTTTAGCATATTAAGTTTGTCACTTCGCAGTGACTTTTAGTCAAATTACATCTTTATCTGAATATCCACACCGGCTGGTAACTCTAAGTGCATTAACGAATCAATGGTTTTGTTGGTTGGATTAACGATGTCAATCAACCGTTTGTGAGTCCGCATCTCATAATGCTCCTGAGCATTCTTATCAGAGTGTGGTGAAGACAACACTGTGAAGGCACGAATGTCAGTAGGCAGAGGTACGGGTCCAACCACTTTAGCTCCAGTACTCAAGGCAGTCTGTAAAATCTTGCGAGCAGCCTCATCTATGACACGATGATCATATGATTTGAGTCTAACCCGAATCTTATAACTGCTGGTAACTGGACTGGTTTTATTCGCCATTGCTTGTTAAAGAGAGCTGTTGATACTAATTATGTAACTTTTTTATCTATGATCTCTCGAAATCACAGAGCGCGATTATACCTAGTATCTTGGGGTTTGTATAGGGGATTTCTCCACTAAGCAACAAATGGACCTGAAAACCTAGTTTGGTGACTTACCAAGCTAAATTGAGGTTTAGAGTCCACTTTCCTCGAGACTAGTTCAATAACGACAGATGTGAATTATACAGTGAATCTGTAGTGAAAACAACAGCCTTATCTTAAATCAGCCCTTACAATAACCAACCTGGAAAAATCAGGCCTTTTTATTGATTCAACAGCTTACTTTGCTGTTCATTCACCTGTTGAGTAGATGAATTTTGAACTACTTCAATCTGATCATAGTATTTCTTGAAAATAGCGTCATTGAGAATTCGATATAGATCATATATCTCCCCATTTGCTAAGTTTTGATCAACCAAAGGCCTGAGATACTCTTGAACCTTGTCCACCGTATCTCTCAAACACATAAAGCTATCGGATGAAGCTCCTGTAATACAAGTCGCATCAGCGATAAAATTTTCGACATTCTTATGGTTGGCCTCAAACTGAGCCTCTAACTCGCTGGATGAATTAGCTGTCATGAACGTGCCGCCGCCACTTTTAGAAATAGCTGACAAGGCGTCATACTCAGTGGCCGCCACTGCAAAACCAATCACATTAACTTGGATTTTTAGGGCCGAAGCTTGAGCTAAGGCTGCTTTGCCAGCCGGGTCAGTCCCACAAGTTTCATTCCCATCCGAAACGATAATTATTTGATTATTTTGACCTTCTTTGCCAGCAAAAGCCGGAATAGCTCTTTCAATAGCTAAGCCGATGGGTGTCCAACCCACTGGTTGAATTTGATTGAGATAGCCGTCAATTGAGGCCGGATTAACTGATCCAATGGCTCCAATTACCTCGGCGCTAGCGCAACTCGCTGGTTTGTCTGCGGCAGAATTAGAGCCTTTGTGACCATAAACCATCAACCCGATGTTTTCATTGGCTTGGACAGTTGAAATAAAGTTTTTAATAGCGGTTTTGGCCTCAGTCATCTTGACGCTTGAGCCTGAATTCAAACCCATACTGCCAGATGAATCTAAAATAATTAAGGTATTTTTAGTCGAAATTCCAGCCTTGCCAGATTTAGAACAGTCCGCCACTTCACACCTTTTTAACTCAGAAGCAGCCGGATCTAACCCCACGGCCGTCTCCACAAAATCTGGAATCGCATCAGCATCTGTATCAACTGCAATTTTAGCTGCCAGCAAAGTTGCCTCAGTTGACTTTTTGGGCGCCGAAGTTTTTGAGCCAGAACTGGTTTTCGTGGAGCCAGAATCAGTTAAAGTTTCTGCCTTGGGCCTGAACAACAAAAATAGCCCTAAGCCAATAATTAACAGGGCTGCAATGCCAATCGCTATCAATACCGGCCGACTGACAGGTAACTTAACTGGAGCTAGTGGAGGTGAAATAACTGATTCTGGTGGCAACTCTGGGGTAGGAGGCGAAGTTTGGGCGAGAACTGTGGGAGCTGCTTGATCTTGAACTGGAGGCAAACTAGATTCTGCTGTGACAACTGGATTGGGTTGAGCCGCTACTGGAGCGATTTCAACCGGGACAACTGGAGACTGAGGTGGCACTTCAGCTGCTTGAGCTGGGGCGGGTTGAACTAGAATTGTCTGCGGCACTTCGTATTGGACTGGAGCTGGCCGGACTGGCTCTGGTGAGCTGTTGGGAATAATTGGCGGGGTTTGAGTTAAATTAGCAGAATTATTTTGATCCATAAATATAATCGTAGCACCGTTAATGATAGATTTTAAATCAGCAGATTCAATTAAAACTAAAAGTTTAAAGTCTGAACCACTTCATTGCCAGCTTCATACCAAGCTCTGGCTGCTGGGGAACCACCACCAGTTTCAAGCAAATCCCAGAATTTTTGACCAGTTACATCTTCAAAGCTTTTTGAGTCACAGCCATCATGAAGAACTAACAGATCAGTATCTTCTAGACTTTGGCGAATTTTTTCGGTGTCGCCAATAATATCTATGGTAATGAAAGAATTTTGGGTCGGAATTTCAATGGATCTTCTAAATTTTAGATCGCAATCTTCAAAAGCTGCAAAAGTTGCTGAAGTTCTAAAAAACTTGCCTGAGGCCGTCTGCTTAATTTCAGCCGAGGAAGCCAGGTTCCAACGATTAAAATAAGTAGCTTTTTCCGCAAAAGTCCCTTGAGTTAATTTTTGATAAAACTCTCGCATGGCTTTTATGTCAGTGTTTGTCTGGGAGTAATCAAAATTCTCAATGTCAAATTTCGAAATATTTATCACCTGTTCACCAAATTTTTCTGAATCTAGTTCAACTAGAAACTCAGCTGGGTATTGAAATTTAACTCCCGCCAGTGAAGCCGGGGCTTGATAAGTCAATTTTCCAGGTTGGGTTATTGGCAAAGTGGCAGCTTGATCTTTCAAACCCACTAGATATTGATAGCCAAAAAACCCAGACGCCATCAAAACCGCGCCAAGTAACAAATAAATTGTGGCAGAAATTTTCTGATGCATGAAATAATCATGTCAGAACTTCAATCGAAAAACAATATTAGCAAAAATTTATTTAAGTCAGCAGGCCGGGGAGATTTTGTCCCCCCGGCCCGTTTACGCTGACATGAAGTTTATTGGCCGCCCTCCTCGAAGACGACCATTTCGAAGACCTCGCCAGCCACCCCAGTGGTGGAGAGGGCGAGGGAGAAGTGCGCTTCGCCTTGAATCAAGACTTCCATGACCGGGTGATCGTAGGAAGTTTGATACGAGGGGGAGTTTGGGGCGAGGCTGCGAAGGAAAATCTTGTCCCCTTTTGCCTCGATCAAAAAGTCATAACCGGCGATGCTTAATGTGCCGGTTTTGCCATCGGCGCTGTGGGTGTAACTATAACCCTCAGCCAGGATGTCGGTGCCAAGGCGGTACGGCATCCCTGCCAGCGGTAGAGCCTTAATGCCCCGGTCGGCCATTTCGGCTACCCGGTGGCTCTCCCACATGGATGCATTGAACCCCGGGTCAGGGGGGGCGGCTGGGACGACAGAACAAGCTGCCAGTAAACCCAACAAAAGCAAAAGCAAAATCTGTTTCATTTCTCTACCTCTTTTTGAAAAAAGTCACCACTTCGGCCGAAGCCGCGAACAAGTGGCGCGTAACCTGGCTCTAGTCCTAAAACTACAGCCAACTTAAGCACCACCTGCTCAATTTAAAACTTCATGTCAAAGAGCGAGAATCTTTGAGTTCAGCCCAATCAAGCGCATTGCTTAATAAGCCTATAACAAACATTCCCAACAATATAGTATACCAGATAAGGCCAATTGTAGGTTAATTCACACTGTATACTGAGGCTATGTATGGAAAAATCAATCTGTTATGGTGGAGCTGGATGGGAATACTTTTTTTGAGCTTAGTGTTAATTGCTTGGAAAGTTGGGCCAAACTTGAGAAATTGGTCAAGAAATCTAATAACGTCCAGATCTAGCTCAGCTGGAACCAGCTTGGCTCTGAGTCCGTCGCTGAGTCCAATCTCACCTCTGCCTACGGCTACCCCACCAATTAAACTCTTATTTGTAGGCGATTTAATGTTTGATCGCCACATTAGAGCCGCAGCCATAAAATCCGGCAATGACTACATTTTTGCTCCCATAGCCCAACTGCTTCAAAGCCATCAGGTAGTCATCGCTAACCTGGAAGGACCCATCACGACGGCTAGCTCCAAAAGCCTTGGGAGTGTGGTTGGATCACCGGCTAACTACATTTTTACCTTCGACCCCAGCCTCGCTCCAACCCTCAAGAAACATCATATTTCGCTAGTCAATTTAGGTAATAACCATATTTTAAATTTCGGCGAAGCTGGCCTGACAGAAACATTAGAAAATTTAGATTCAGCCCAAGTGGAGTATTTTGGCCAAATTAACCCTACCCAAGATCAAACCAAAATCTCCCTTTCGAAAACTTTGACTATTAATGACCAAACTGTGGCCTTTGTTAGTTACAATCAATTTTCACCTGGTGCAGCCGCCCAAACCGCTATCAATGAAATCAAAACCCTCAAGCCAAAAGTAGATTGGTTAATTGTTTATGCTCATTGGGACAGAGAATATGAAACTACCGCTCTACCTGTGACCACGAAACTCGCCCATGATTTTGTTGAGGCTGGCGCAGATTTAGTCATTGGATCTCACCCGCATGTAATTCAAAATCATGAAGTTTATCAGGACAAAGAAATTTATTATTCCCTGGGAAATTTTGTTTTTGATCAATACTTTGAACCAAATGTCCAAAGAGGCCTGGCAGTCAGCGTTCAACTAGATCTTAAATCAAAACAACTTACTGCCCAACCAATTTACCTAAAACTCCAGAAAAACAGTCAAACTTCATTAGAATAAGCCACCAAAAACCCCGCCGGTTTCCCAGGCGGGGTTTTCATTTCAATCTCTGCGCTGCGATGCGCTCTAACTAAGATTATTTTAAGATCTTAGTAATAGCACCGGCACCGACGGTCAAACCACCCTCGCGGATAGCGAAGCGAAGACCCTCGTGAGCAGCCACTGGAGCGATGAGCTTAACAGTCATCTTGGCGTTATCGCCAGGCATAACCATCTCAACACCCTCGGCCAGTTTAATCTCACCAGTGACATCAGTAGTTCTGATGTAGAACTGAGGCTTGTAGCCTGAGAAGAATGGTTTGTGTCTGCCACCCTCTTCCTTCTTCAGGATATAAACTTCGGCTTCAAATTCTGAGTGATCTTTGACAGTTCCAGCTTTGGCCAAAACTTGACCACGTTGAACCTGCTCTTTTTCGATACCTCTTAAAAGAATACCGACGTTATCACCAGCTTGACCTTGATCCAAAAGTTTGCGGAACATCTCGACACCAGTGACGGTTGACTTTTTGTTGTCACCCATACCGATGATTTCGACTTCGTCACCAACTTTAATGATGCCTGACTCAACTCTACCAGTCACGACAGTGCCGCGACCTTTGATAGAGAAAACGTCTTCGATAGGCATTAAGAAAGGCTTATCGAGGTCGCGAACTGGATCTGGGATGAATGAATCAACTTGATTCATCAGTTCCATGACAGCATCTTGAGCAGCAGCGTCACCTTCTAAGGCTTTGAGGGCTGAGACGCGGAGAACTGGAGTGTTGTCGCCGTCGAAACCATATTTGGTTAAGAGCTCGCGAACTTCCATTTCCACCAAGTCTAAAAGTTCAGCGTCATCCACCATATCGCACTTGTTTAAAGCCACGATCAGTTTAGGCACGTTAACTTGCTTAGCGAGTAGGATATGCTCTCGAGTTTGAGGCATAGGACCGTCAGTAGCAGCCACGACCAAGATAGCGCCATCCATTTGAGCGGCACCAGTGATCATGTTTTTGATGTAGTCAGCATGACCTGGGGCATCAATGTGAGCATAATGTCTCTTAGCAGTTTCGTACTCGATGTGAGAAATGTTGATGGTCACACCGCGAGCGGCTTCTTCTGGAGCATTATCAATATCAGCGTAGACCATAGCCTTGTTTAAAGGACTAGGGAATTTCTTCGCTAATGTCTGAGTAATAGCAGCACTCAAAGTGGTCTTCCCATGGTCAACGTGACCAATGGTACCAATATTGACGTGAGGCTTGTTGCGGACAAATTTGTTTACGTCTGCCATAAATTTTCTCCTCTTTAATACTTATTTACTACTAACTACCTTGTAAGAGCCCTTATTATAACCGATCTCAACCATTTATCGCTAGGCCAAGACCGAGCTAGTTTAACTGACCCGGTTGCGAGCCTCAAAGCCCTTGCGGGATTCGATGATCTTCTCAGTAATACTCTGGGGCACGATCTCATAGTGACTTGGTAACATGACACTGCTGGCCCGACCCTGAGTCATACCGCGCAGTGTAGTCACATAACCTTGCATCTCTGCGAGTGGCACTAAGGCTTTAATGATCACGGCCACACCTCTAGTGGTGGTACCTTGAATTTGAGCTCTCTTGCCGCCTAAATCACCGATAACATCACCCATATAAATCTCTGGTGTGGTCACCTCGACCTGCATAACTGGCTCTAGCAACACTAGACCAGCAGTTTGAACGGCATTTTTGATAGCCATTGAACCAGCCATTTTAAATGACATTTCACTCGAGTCAACCTCATGGAAAGAACCATCAATTAACTCAACTTGCAAATCGCTCAATGGATAGCCAGCTAAGAAACCCCGCTCTAAAGACTCTTTGATACCTTTATTAATAGGCTCAATGAACTCTTTAGGAATGGCGCCACCAGTAATCTTGTTGATGAAATCATAACCAGTGCCTCGATCTTTAGGCTCAACCTTGATGACGGCATGGCCATATTGACCCCGACCACCTGATTGCTTGATGTATTTGCCCTCACCATCACAAGCTTTAGTGATAGTTTCGCGGTAAGCTACTTGAGGTGCGCCAACGTCAGCTTCGACTTTAAATTCGCGCTTCATTCTGTCAACTAAAATTTCCAAATGTAATTCACCCATACCGCCGATGACGGTTTGACCTGTTTCATGGTCAACTTTAATGGCAAAAGTTGGATCTTCTTCACCTAATTTCGATAAAGCTACACCCATTTTTTCTTGGTCAGCTTTAGTCTTAGGTTCAATAGCCAAGTAAATAACTGGATCAGCAAAGTTAATGCCTTCCAAAACAATTGGAGCAGTTTGATCGCATAAAGTGTCACCTGTCTTAGATTCTTTGAGACCTACCATGGCCACGATTTCACCGGCCTTGGCCTCTTGAATTTCTTCTCTTTGGTTGGCATGCATTAACAAGAGTCTACTGACACGCTCTCTAGTGCCTCTGATGGAGTTATAAACATAACTACCAGCTTGAACCGAACCAGAATAAATTCTGACATAAGTCAATTTACCCACGTGAGGATCAGTTTGAATTTTGAAAGCCAAAGCACACATTTTTTCTTCTGGCACGAGCTTGCGAGTTACCACTTCTTCACTCTTAGGCAAAGTGCCTTCGATGTGTTCGATATCAGTCGGGGATGGTAAATACTCGACGACAGCATCTAATAACGGCTGGACACCAGTGTTTTTGAGGGACGAACCGGCGTAAACTGGCACCAATTTGTAACCAATGACGGCTTTGCGCAGAGCTACTTTCAGCTCGTTTACGGAGATTTCTTCTTCGGCGAAGAATTTTTCCATTAATTTGTCATCTGTCTCGGCGATAGATTCAACCAAGCTAGCTCTGAGCTCTTCAGCTTTAGCTTTATATTCAGCTGGAATTTCTCGGACTTCTGGCTCAGTATCAGCTTCGTGATCTTTCCAGAATAAGGCTTTGCGTTCAATCAATTGGATCACACCCAAGAAATCATTTTCTGCGCCCATTGGCAAAACCATTGGAGCTGGCTTAACGCCAAATTTAACTCTGATATCTTCCACAGTCGCAAAGAAATCAGCCCCTAATTTATCCATTTTATTGACAAAACAGATTCTAGGCACGTTATATTTGTCAGCCTGTCTCCAGACAGTTTCAGATTGAGATTGAACACCTTCTGAAGCATCCAGCACAGTGATGCCGCCATCTAAAACGCGCAGCGACCGCTCAACTTCAGCGGTAAAATCTACGTGTCCTGGGGTATCAATAATGTTGAAGCGGTAACGTTCTTTAGGAAGATGGGTTTCGAAATATGGTTCCCAAAAGGTAGTGGTAGCAGCGGAAACGATGGTAATACCCCGCTCCTGCTCTTGAGCCATCCAGTCCATAGTAGCGGCACCTTCGTGAACTTCACCGATCTTGTAAGTTCTGCCAGTGAAAAATAAAATTCTCTCTGTAGTGGTAGTTTTACCTGCATCAATATGAGCAATGATGCCGATATTTCTAATTCTCTCAAGAGGTACTTGTCTGTCGCCGCCGATAATATTCTGTGCCATATAGATTGACCAAAGCTGCTAGCGCAGCCTAATTACTGATACTAATTTCTAGTTGTTAGTTTACCTGAAAAATCAGGCAACTATCACCATCTGAAATGAGAGAAAGCTTTGTTGGCTTCAGCCATTCGATGAGAAACATTGCGTTTTTCGATTGCTCCACCTTTGTTGTCCAAAGCATCAAGCATTTCGGCCGCAAGTTTTTCAGCGTAAGAATGGAATTGTTTGTTAGGGCGTTTGTTAGCCTCGGAAATTAACCATCGGATAACCAGAGATTGACCTCTGCGACCTCTAACTGGCATAGGCACCTGATAAGAGGCACCACCAACCCGGCGAGTTCTAACTTCCATTTGAGGAGTCACGATTCTGAGAGCCTCATCTAGAGCTTCGGTAGCGGGTTTTTTAATTGTTTCTGAAACTTGTTCCAAAGCTGCATAAACCTGCTTTTGAGCCACAGATTTCTTGCCATCTTGCATGGAACGATTAATTAGCTTAGCAACCAAAACGGAATGATATCTCGTATCTGGAGCGGCTTCTCTGATTTTAGCTTTTTTAGTACGCATAGGTTTTACCTTAATTAAGCCTTCTTAACTCCGTACTTACTGCGACTGGTCTTTCGGTTAGTCACGCCAGCACAGTCAAATTTACCCCGAACAATATGATATTTCACACCTGGAAGATCTTTAACTCTACCGCCTCTAATCAGGACGATACTATGTTCAGCTAAGTTATGACCCTCACCTTGAATATAAGCGGTAACTTCGACCTTATTAGACAATCTAACACGAGCCACCTTCCGCAAAGCTGAGTTTGGTTTCTTAGGAGTCATGGTTTTCACCACAGTACAGACACCTCTTTTTTGAGGATTGGTGGTCTTAACTGGTTGACCCGAAATGGTATTAAAACTCTTACGTAAGGCCGTAGCTTTGATTCGCTTAACGCGAGCCGTGCGACCGCCTTTGCGGATTAGTTGGTTAATTGTTGGCATGTTCTAATTAGTGCTTTCTGTACGTGCTCCATAGTTTTTATTAATGCTTTGAATCACCTCAACCTAGACAGCAGATCTAAAGTTAATTTTGACTCAAGTCACAACCCCCATAGAGCAAGGAATTGTAACACATCAATCATCAGATGTCAGATATCAGATTTCTGATATTAGACAATGGACATAGCCCGCTCACGAGAAGTCGGGATCAATCTACCGATGATGACATTTTCTTTCAAACCTTCCAGATTGTCGATAGCTCCGCAGGCAGCTGCATCAGTCAGCACATGTTTAGTGTGTTGGAATGAAGCGGCTGATAGCCATGAACTGGTGAACAATGAGGATCTAGTGATACCCAACAAGAGGACTTTAGCAGTAGCTGGATCACCACCGGCTGCCATGACCTCATCATTGAGTTGCATAAATCTGTTGAGCTCGACAACCTCGCCAGTCAATAGATCAGTGTCACCACTCATCTCAATTCTGACTTTATCACCCATCTTGCGAGCAATCACCTCAAAGTGACGATCGTTAATGGCGATACCCTGAGACTCATAGACATTTTGCACCTGCTTAATGATGTATTGCTGAGCGAAGAGTAAACCCTTCACCTGTAATAGCTCTTGAGCATTGATGGAACCTGGAATTAATTGTTGACCAATTCCTACCACGTCGCCATCTTTGACCAAAGGCAAAACATCCATGGATAAGCTATAGGTTTCCTCTTCTGCTGGAGATGAAGTGGTTTTGATCTTAATGACCATTTCCCCTTCAACTTCTTCAATCTTCACCTTACCGGCGATATGACTGATGATGGCTGGAGACTTAGGAATTCTAGCTTCGAGGAGTTCTTCTACCCGTGGCAAGCCTTGAGTCACGTCTAGACCGACGATACCACCAGTGTGTTTGACACGCATAGTTAGCTGAGTACCTGGCTCACCGATAGATTGAGCGGCAATGACACCAACTGGAACACCAATTTCCACCATGGCTCTGGTTGAGAAATCCCAACCATAACACTGGCGACACATGCCCTTGCGAGCTTTACATGTCAAAGGTGATCTCACCCAAACACTGTCGACTTTATCCATTTTGGCCAAATCAGTGGCCATAACTGGAGTTACAACGTCACCGGCTTTAACTAAAACTTTCCCACCAGCTTTAATATCATTTAAAGCCACTCTGCCAGTGATTCTGTCAGCGAAAATATCGCCTCTCAGAACCTTGGTAATCTCAATGCCTTGATCTGTACCACAGTCTTCATGTCTGATAATACAGTCATGAGACACGTCAGTTAAACGTCTGGTTAGGTAACCAGCATCAGCTGTTTTAATGGCTGAGTCAGTTAAACCTTTACGAGAACCTCTAGCTGAGGTGACATATTCGAAAATGGACAAACCTTGTCTAAAGTTAGACTTGGTCGGCATTTCGACGATATTACCTAGCGGGTCAACGACCAAACCTCTCATAGCAGCTAACTGCTTAACCTGATCTTTAGAGGCGCGAGTACCACCTGAGTTAATCATGATTTTGACCGCATTGGTCTCATCATAAGAAGCCCATGTCTTTTCAGCCATTTCATCAGTGGTCTTCATCCAAACGTCCAAACCTTTACGGCGACGTTCTTCGTCAGTGATTAAACCCTGTTGATAACTCTCTTGAATTTTCTCGACTTTACCGTTGGCCATGGCCACAATTTCGGCTTTTTCATCGATCATTTGACAATCTGTCACTGAAACGGATAAACCGGATTTAGTAGCAGCTGCGAAGCCCATGTCTTTAATGTCATCGATCAAATTGGCCACTCTCTCATGAGGTTGAGTCTCGATAGCCACAGTCACTAACTCTTTGATCTTCTTGGCGTTAACTGGCTCGTTGACATACTGCATGCTCTCTGGCAAAACATCATTGAACATTAATCTACCAATGGTAGTCTCGATCAATTGAGTTTTACCAGCGATAGTCAATCTAACGGTCATCAGCTGACGAATATCCAATCTCTCGGCTTGGTGAGCGTAGTAAGCTTCATCTTTAGAAGCAAACACTGTGTCAAGTTTTTCGAAATTAGTATCGATAGCAGTGTAGTAGAACAAACCCATAGCCATCTCTTTGTTAGGCACGGTAATAGGCTCACCATTAGCTGGTTTGAGCAAATTATGAGTCGCCATCATCAAGTTGATAGCTTCAGCTTGAGCTTCATTGGTCAAAGGCACATGAACAGCCATTTGGTCACCATCAAAGTCAGCGTTGTAGCCTGAACAAACACATGGGTGCAATCTAATAGCACTACCCTCAATCAGTTGAGGGAAGAAAGCTTGCATACCCAGTTTGTGCAAAGTTGGAGCTCTATTCAAAATAACTGGATGGTTGGTAATCACCTTTTCCAAGATATCGTAAACAGCTGGCTCACCTCGATCTACCAAGTGACGAGCGCTCTTGACGTTTGGAGCAATACCTTGAACGATTAACTCGCGCAAGACATAAGGCTTAAACATCTCGAGAGCCATCTCTTTAGGTAGACCACACTCATTCAGTTTCAGTTCTGGACCAACAACAATAACTGATCTTCCAGAATAGTCGACTCTTTTACCCAACAGATTTTGACGGAACCGACCTTGCTTACCTCTTAGCATCTCTGAGAGAGAGCGTAGTGGTCTACGATTGGTTCTTCGTCTAGACTGACGAGCTTGAGAACTATCGATTAAAGAATCGACAGCTTCTTGAAGCATTCTTTTCTCGTTGCGCAAAATAATCTCTGGAGCACCTAAGTCAATTAAGTGCTTTAAGCGATTGTTTCTGTTGATAACTCTTCTGTAAAGATCGTTCAGATCTGAAGAAGCGAATCTGCCACCTGAAAGTTGCACCATTGGGCGCAGATCTGGTGGGATGACTGGTAAAACCGTCATAAACATCCAGGCTGGATCAATCGTGGCTTTCTTTAAACCTTCAACTACGCGCAGTCGTTTGGTGGCCTTGATCTTCTTAGGACCTTTACTCTCGGCCATTTCTTTGCGAAGTTTTTCGACTAAATCATCCAAATCAATCTCTTTAACTAACTCGAGAATACTCTCGGCACCCATACCAACTCTCAAATGAGAGGCGGCATCATATTCATCTAACTTTAAGTATTCGTCCTCGCTCAGAATTGTGCCTTTGTGAATTTTCTTGACCATAGTTTTAATGGTCTTGTAAATCTCAGCAGTTTGATCTGATTGAGTTTCAAGTTGCTGCTTGAGAGCGGCAATTCTGTTTTTAGCTTTGACGTCAATTTCGTCCAATTTCAGCTGTAGAGCTTCTTTGGTTTTAGCTTTAGTCTTAGCAGTTTCGCGGTCTTTAGTCAGACTCTCTTTCAAAGCCGTGATTTCCAGTTCGATGGTAGCCTGCAGTTCGTCAGTAGCAGCAGTTTGACTGACATCTAATCTCTCGATGACTTCGGCCTTCTCATCGCTCTCAACTGCCAACACGATGTATTGGGAGAAATAGAGAATTGAGTTTAAGTTACGAGGCGAAATGTCTAACAAAAGCGATAATTTTGAAGGAGCGCCTTTGAAGAACCAAATATGAGCTACTGGAGCAGCTAAGCCAATATGAGCCATCCGTTCACGGCGAACTCTAGCTTGAGTTACCTCAACACCACATTTGTCACAAACAATGCCTTTATATCTGATCCGCTTGTATTTACCACAGTAACATTCGTAGTCTTTGGTTGGGCCGAAGATCTTTTCGTCAAATAGACCATCTTTTTCCGGCTTCAAAGATCGATAGTTAATGGTTTCTGGCTTGCGAACTTCGCCATGACTCCAGGATTTAACGGTTTCTGGCGAAGCAATTTTGATTTGCAACGCGGTGAAATCGATGATGTTTTTCATGGTGGCTTGATCCACAGTCACTTGGGTTGTACCAGTTGAGTTTGTCATGTTAAACACCCTCCTTTCCATCAGTTTCAAATTCTGTTTCGGCCTCAGATTCTGCCTCAACAGCTGCTACTTCGTCAATATCAGTTTCTTCCTTGTCATCTTCAGTCTCATCATCCGCGTCTTCAGTTTCTTCACCCTCTTCATCAGTTAGAAGCACATCAGGCTCTAAGAGCTCAGCCTCTTCTGGTGAAATTTTAGCTGGCAAGGCATCTTCGTCGATAACCTCTTCTAACTCTTGAGCGATGATATCTAAGCCTAAAGAGTTCAACTCGCGAACCAAAACCTTGAATGACTCAGGCACGGTTGGAGCTGGGATATCGGTACCCTTGACCATAGCCTCGAAGGCTTTGGCGCGACCTCTGACGTCATCTGACTTGATAGTCAACATTTCTTGTAAAACGTGAGCGGCGCGGTGAGCTTCCAGAGCCCAGACTTCCATTTCACCGACGCGCTGGCCACCCATTTGAGCTTTACCGCCCAATGGTTGCTGAGTCACCAAACTGTAAGGCCCAGTTGACCGAGCATGAGTCTTATCATCGACCATATGAGATAACTTCAAGATATAAGCAATACCGACCACAGTTTTCTCTTTGAAAGCTTCACCAGAACGACCATCGTAAAGTTGAGCTTTACCATCTGATGGTAAGCCTGCTCTCTCTAGTTCTGACCAGATTCGACTTTCATCGATGGGTTCAAAAGCTGGAATAGCCACTTTATAACCCAAGGATTTAGCTGCCCAACCCAAGTGAGCCTCTAACAACTGACCTAAGTTCATACGAGCTAAAACTGACAATGGGGAAATAATCACGTCCACAGCTGTACCGTCCTCAAGATGAGGCATATCGGCCATAGGCACGATCTTAGAGATAACACCTTTATTACCATGTCTACCAGCCAATTTATCACCGACGCGGATTTTTCTCATTTGAGCCACCTTGACGATGACTTCTTTAATAGTGCCTGGATCTAACTCATCGCCCAGATCTCTATCTAAGATCTGCATATCAATGACGATGCCGCTTTCACCATTTGGTAATCTCAGTGAGGTATCGCGAACTTCTCTGGATTTTTCGCCAAAGATAGCTCTTAACAATCTCTCTTCTGGAGTTAGCTCAGTTTCACCCTTAGGAGCAATTTTGCCCACCAAGATGTCGCCAGCATTAACTTCACTACCAACTCTGATAATACCGTCAACCGTTAAATTAGCTAAATAAGTTTCGCTAACATTAGGAATATCGTTGGTCAGCTCTTCTGCACCCAACCGAGTATCCATCAGTTTGGCTCTGTATTCACTGATTTGAACCGAAGTCAAAGCATCATCTCTAACTAATCTGTCTGAGATCACGATAGCATCTTCATAACCCAAACCATCGAAAGCTGCATAAGCAATCAAAAGATTAGTTCCCAAAGCTAATTCGCCTTGGTCAGCAGCTGGACCATCAATGATGACTTCACCGGCTTTAATCTTTTGGCCCACAGTTACGATAGGCTTTTGAGAATAACAGGTGGATTGAGAGGTTCGAGTGAATTTTTGAACTTGATAAATTTCTTTATCACCTTCCACAGTCACCTTAGCATCTGGTTGAGCTACGGTTAAGCTAGCGGCTAATTTAGCGTCAGCCTTATCCAGTTTCAAAACCACTTGAGTGCCATCAACAACTTCAACTACACCGTCAAATCTAGCTGCTACAGTTCTGCCCATGGAAGTGGCGATAGCCAACTCCATACCAGTTCCCACTACTGGAGCTTCTGGTTTAATCAAAGGCACTGCCTGACATTGCATATGAGTACCCATCAAAGCTCTATTAGCTTCGTCATGAGCAATAAAGGGAATCAATGAAGCCGATGTTCCGATCACTTGGCGAGGGACGACATCGATAAATTGAACTTCCTCCACCAAACCTTCGATGAATTTGTTCATGTATCTAATAGGCACCCACTCATCAGTGATAATGTTTTTATCATCGACAGTCACACCAGCGTGAGTAATTTTGTAATCTTCTTCTTCGTCAGCAGCTAAGTAAACAATTTCGCCAGTCACCTTCATCTTGCCTTTTTCAGACACGACGCGGAAATAAGGAGCTTCCAAGAAGCCATATTTGTTAACGTGAGTATAAAGTGACAAATAAGTCACCAAACCAATGTTTGGACCTTCTGGAGATCTAACTGGACAGATTCTGGAATATTGCGAAGCATTAACGTCACGCATCGAGAAAGCCGCCCGCTCTCTAGTCACACCACCAGTTCCCATGACTGACAATCTTCTCAGGTTATCAACCTCGGCTAATGGGTTAGTTTGATCTAAAATAGTCGATAATCTATTACGGCGGAAAAACTCAGAAATAGTGGCAATTAATGGTCTAGCATTCACTAAGGCTGAAGGAGTTAAAATTTCATCAGTTTTAGTCAATGACATTTTTTCACGTATAGAGCGCTCTAATCTGATTAAACCAATTCTGAAAGCGTTAGCTTGAACTAGCTCACCAATTCTGCGAACTCTTCGATTACTCAAATGATCAATATCGTCAACTTTGCCATAACCATTTTGTAATCCAATTAAATAACCGATAGCGGCTGAAATATCTTCTTTGGTTAAAACTGTTACATCTTCAGCGGCTGAAACCTTCAGTCTTCTGTTAAGTTTGTAACGACCAACTTTACCCAAATCATATCTCCGAGTATCGAAGAATAATTGCTTTAGATATTCTTTAGCGGTATCTAAAACGGCTGGTTCGCCAGGACGCATTTTTTCATAAATCTCCAGCAAAGCTTCATTTTGACCTTTGCAAGTATCTTTGGCCAAAGTTTTTTCTAGCAAACCCATTTCATCTTTAGGCAAAATATCTTTGAAAAGTTCTTTAATTTCGTCATCAGTGCCATAACCCACAGCTCTCAGTAGTACAGTAGCTGGCATTTTTCTGCGGCGATCAATCTTGACAGTGATCACATCTCTGCGACCAACATTCACCTCTAACCATGAGCCACGTAAAGGTCTGAGCTCGGCTTTGAACAAAACTCTCTTGGTTGTAGCATCATCGTCGCCTGAGAAAAATACACCTGGTGATCTAACTAATTGAGTCACGACTGCCCGCTCGATACCGTTAATAATAAAGGTACCAACAGAAGTCATTTTAGGCACATCGCCCAAGAAAACCTCTTGAGTTTGTTCTTCACCAGTTCGTTTGTTGAGCAAAGTTGCCTCAACGTAGAGAGGCATATCGTAAGAAACAGCTTTTAATTTAGCTTGAGCTGGAGCATATTTAGATTCGCCTAAACGATATTCGCCAAATTTAAGAGCCCAGTTTTTACCAGTAAAATCTTCAATGCCTTTTTCGCCATTAATTTCCGAGAGAGATTCTGAGATGCCTGCTTTTAAAAAGTCTTTATAAGACTCCACTTGGAGACTAATCAAATCAAGTTGAGGTACGACTTGGTGTTGGTTACCCCAGTTCTCGCGTTTGGCTTGTGGCATTAAAGACTCCTTTTTCAGATTTTTAATTTCTGATTTTGCTAATACCTGATGTAGTACAGACCAAAACAGAGACTCACCCGGAGCCTCTGGTTATCAAAAGTTATGCTGTAAGCGTTAGATTAAGAAACACGCTGCGCAATTCCCCTAGTTGGTCAATGAACCACTCCTTTGAGCCAAGTCTTGACGCAAGCCCTACTCAAGAAAAATTGAGAGAGGGGGTAACGTTTAGGAAAAAGCGCGCTTCGAAGTAGTCCAACTACAAGAGCGCATTGTAACAAAACACAACACGAAACGCAATGCTCTAACTTAAAAGAGCAGCGAAAGGATTTTAGATTCAGTCTCAGATCAGATTATAACTCAAAATCATCTCAGGTATTTAGCCACATTAGCATTATGCTCTGACAAAGTTCTGGCTAAATAGATTTTACCTTGATCGTGCAAGTAAAATAAGTAGTCTGATTCGAGCGGATTTAACGCGGCTTCAATTGCGGCCACACCTGGATTTGAAATTGGCCAAGGAGGCAAGCCAGGATTTAGGTAAGTGTTGTAGGGAGATTTCAGCTGTTTATCCACGGCTAAAGGAGTCGCCCACCAGTTTTTCTCTGATTGGCTATAACCTTTGATATATTGCAAAGTGGCATCGACTTGAAGCGGCATTTTAATTTTCAGTCGATTCTCCAAAACCCCGGCTACTTGACGCATTTGAGTTTTATTGCCAGCTTCTCGCTCTAAAATCGAGGCTAAAACAATTATTTCAGGCAACGGTCTAGTGGCGGCGGCGATAGATTTTTCTAGACCTAGAGTAATTCTTTTTTGATAAGTCGCATCTAAAATTGCCACTAAACCCGGAGCCGTAATTAACCTAGGCACCAAGTAAGTATCCGGAAATAGCTGACCCTCTTTATCTTTGGTTAGTTTTAAAAATTCTGTTTTATCAAAAGCGGCCAAATCTTGACTGGCTAAATAATCTGCAATTTGCTCACGGCGCCAACCCTCTGGGATGGTTAGCCAGACGTCCTCTGTCCCTTTAGTCAATTCTTGAGCAATTTTGGCCACTGTCCAACTAGGCGATATTTGGAAACTGCCGGCCTGAATTTTGTTAGCAGTTTGAAGCCATTTAACAGCCACAGAAAAAAGCAATTGATGCTTAATTAAGCCAGCCGACTCCAATCTCTGGCCAATAATTTTAACGGCCTGCCCCTTAGGAACTATAAATGTCTGAGTTGTGGTTTGATCTAAAGCAACCGGTTGAAGTGCCCACCAAGCAAATATTCCTACAGCCAAGCCAGTAACTAAGATCGAGCCAATAATAATTAGCCAGATTTTCCAGATTTTTGAGACAATTTTTTTCATATTTTTTCTAGCGTCAGCTTCACCCAAAACTCCTACTGTGACTCAAGCCAATCTTCTAAAATCAATGCCGCCGCAAATTGATCAATTGGTCCAGATCCCCGCTTAGGACTTTTGCCAACTGCCTTTAATTTTGCCGCCACCGTCACCGAACTCAAAGTTTCATCCCAATATATGACGGGTAGCTGACACGCAGCTTGCACTAGTTCGCCAAATTTCAAACTTAGCTTGGCCATTTCACCTTCTGAAAGACCGACTAATATCTGAGTAACTTTGTGTTCCTGACATAAAAATTTAATTCTGTTTAAAGCGCCAGGAGTTACTTCCCCTGATTCAATTTTGGCATCTGTCCGATTGCCAATTACCTCCAGAGGCTCTGCCAATGAGCCATATTGAAGCGCTGCGCCAATTCTGCGAGTGCCAAAATCTAAAGCTAAAGTTTTTTGGGCTAAATCAATCATATTGACAAACTAATATCATAAAAAAATTTGACGAGCTATTATTGTACGCTATTTCAAACCCAAAAGTCTAAAAAGTGAACTAGGCAACTTAATTAATTACCAGCCTAGCCGTCACCACGCCTCGTCTTAAAAAAGTTCCTTCTGGAACGCAAGTGACTAACTTCAATTGTTTAACATCATAGCGCTGAGCCAAAATATATGTATCTGTTGGCTTAACTTCAGTTTTATCCTCAACAATATAAGTATATTGAGCCCCATTAACCGTCACATAAATTTTGTCACCCTTAGTAAGGGTCATGATTTTACTAAAAATTGACATATAACGCCTGGGGTTAGTTTCTTTGGGATTATAAAATTGGCGCAAAACAGAATGACCGAAAATAACTGGTGAGCCAGATCTGCCTGGCAAGGCTGTTCCTTGATATTGAGCTAAGTTTTTGTTCAATTCTTCACTGCCAACTTTAACTAAGGCATTAACTATTTCGACCTTAGGAATATCCAGCCGATACTCTGTGATGCCCTGATCTAAATCATCCGACCGACTAATTACCGGCAAAGTTCCATCTGCGAACCAGTTGTTTAAATTGGTGTAGTCTAGTTTTGTGTCAACTACAATTGGATCTAGTTCGTTATCAGCCGAAGTTGTCTCTCCAGCCACTAAGCCGCTTGCCTGAGACTCAGCCGATACAAGTGGAGTGACATCTATAATATTTTCTTGAGGAATCGGCGCTTCTAGTTTTGCTAACTGCATGCCGGGTAAGGTTTGAATAAAATAGACCATAATTGGCCAGACTGCGCTACCCACCAGACCAACCCCTATCAAAATCATTAAAACCGGCACCATGGCCGCACCCAATCTAATCGCTTTAGGTAAAAGATTCCAAACTCGGCTTTTCCAATTTTTATCAGCCGATGACTCGGCAGTTTGGACGATTTTAGATCGCTCCAGCATGGTTTGGATTTTTTCATCCAAAGTCGCAATTGAGACACCAGACTGAAGCGCTTTTCGATACAGGTTTATGACTTCCGCTCGATTAATCGACGCTTGATGTGTCTGAGTTGTAGCTTGAGCTGACATGAATTACTTTTTTTTGATTACCGTAGTGGTAATTTTATCGACTTGATTAGGAAATTTTCCAATCAGCCATCTAGCCAACGCTGGTTCAAAAACAATTTCAGACTGCTTGATAATCGCCAAACTTTTCAGTTTGGACTCAGCTTGGATTAAAGTCAAACCAACTAGCTGTTGACTAATCTCTGCAGTTGAAATGACTGGTTCTGACTCGATTGATAAATTGGCATCTAAAATAATTTTAGCTGAGCCAGAAGCAGAAGTTTCAGGCTGAGAAATAAATTGAGGATCTTTCTCCGGCAAAACATAGCCAGGTTTTAAGTCACTCCCCAAAACAGCTGTAATAATGGGTTTAAGATCTTCTCTTGAGTATTCCAGCCCTTCAAAGCTGGCTGCTAAATCCAATCCCAATGTTTCAGATTCCTTGCCAACTTCAGCGTCAAATTTTGGTGTCACCTGAAGAGTTCGATTGGTTGAGACGAGATATTTTCCGTCAGTACTCTCAGCTTTAAACTCTGCTTCTGCCTTTTTAACTAATTCTGCCATTAATGTTTTTTGAAGTTTAGCCCGATCCTCAATCGCTACCACTCTAACTTCGCGACTAGAACCGCCAGCCAAGCCCTCTTTAACAATAGCTGCGTAGGTATTGGTGTCAAAACTAGCAACTTTTAAAGCAGTTTCTTTGGCCAAATTTCCCTCAGCCCCAATATCAACTGCTGTCACCTTGGTTTCTAGTTCGCCGTAATCTCTAGTTTCACTTTCAACCCCATTTTGAGTGACGCTGGCTGAGGCAACCTGAATATCGTCCTGAAGGACAAATTTTATGGTGCCAGCAGATAGCTCAGTCCCTTTAGAAAAGGCTTTGACAGAAGCTGTCTTATTAAAAATCTTAATCACTCCGATGGCCTTATCGCCAACTAATTTAATTCCGGTAGTAGCTTGACTAGCTTGACCTGACAAATCTTTTTTCGTCAAATTAGCCTTTAAAATCAATTTTTCAGGATCTGTGGCCGCTGCTTTAGGATCCAAAGTAATCCTGACATCCTTAGCCACAGTAATTAAGTTTGGCTCAACAGAAACTTTGACTGAAAATAGGAGCCAAAGAGCTATAAATCCAGCTAAAATCACAGTTACAAATCCAGCCACGACACTAAAAACCACGATCTTTTTGATCGTTAGCGGGTGCTTGGAATGAGAAAAAGCTACAAAAGTATTTGGATCTGTCACCACTGGCGGCACATACTCTGGGTCTGATTCTGGTGCTTGAGCCAATATTGATTCATCAGTTTGAGACATTGGCACTCCAAAGCTAGAAACCTGCTGGGAACTATCGAGGCTTGAAGTTTCCGAGTCAGCTCTTAACTGATTTGACTCAACCTGAATTAGCTCTTGATCTAAATCTTGGTTACTTTGCACCTCGCCATCCAAAGTTCTAGCCACAACGGCTGATTGAACTGTCAGCAAATTTCTAGATTTTGCTACTGCAATTCCACCCTGATTAGTGATGGCCTCCATCACAAAAGAAGTCGGATAAATCTCAAATTTAGGAGCTGAGACAAAACTAAATTCTGGCGTCCAAGCATAATTAATCAAATTATGTTGGCCAGCTAGTAGATCAGCTTCTGCTGCCCCAGTTGCAATGACGCTAACTTGAGCTGGTAAATAATCCTCAGCTGATTTTGCCGTTCTAGCTAGTTTTGCCACGATGGCTTTTGCATCCAAAAGTAAATCATCTGATCGAGAAATATCAACTTGAGCCGAAACTTTACCTTGTTTAACTAAAAACCCCCAAACTTGCTTGTCGTTGATGATCATGACTACAGCATTTAAGAGCGCGTCCACTCCCAAGAGTTGTTGTAAGACTGACTCAGTTAATGAAACAAAACCAACAGGTTCTAAAACCAGATCTGTGGTTAATTTTTTAAGAAATTCTTTTTGGCTCGCGTGCACCCCACTTTGATCAATCCAACTAGGTTCGAACCCAAAAACAATTTTTTTAGCTTGTTCTGACTCAGGGCCCAACTCAGAAAAGGCTTGATCAGCTTGATTGATAGCTGCCTCAGATGTTTCGTATTTGTAAACTTGACTCTGACTCAAAATCGAAATTTGATTTTGCTCGACTGCCCAAAGCCCGGCTTGCAAAACGCCATCGGCAATAAACATACTCAAGAAAAAATGATCTGAGCTGGAATTTTGATGGCCGAAAAGACTAGGTAACTGCATTTGAATCAATTTATTTAATTCTAAAACCACGACACTAAAATCGCTTGACTCCATTAAAGCAAAACCAGCCTTAAAAAACTAGGCCATGTATCTGACATCAGAAACTGAGCTCGGCATAAATCCGTCTGATCCCAGCTGAAATGGCTTTTTCTTTGACAATCTTGATCTCGCCAATCTCGCCGGTATGAGCCACATGCGGCCCGCCACACAACTCTCTGGATACCCAATTTGCTTCTGGCTGACCATCAGCATCAACCGGACCAATGGTGTAAACACTTACCTCATCGGGATATTTTTCGACAAAAAATGCTAAAGCTCCAGATTTCAAAGCAGCTGTCTTGGTCATCTTTGTTTTAGTGACGGGATAGTCAGCTTTAATCCAACCGTTCACTAAGCTAGAAATTTCGGCCAGTTGATCTGGCAGAATTGCCTCTGGCTGAGAAAAATCAAACCGGAGTCTCTCGACAGTAATGTTCGAACCCTTTTGGGAGACATGATTGCCCAAAACTTGACGTAAGGCTTTATGAAGCAAATGGGTGGCAGTGTGATACTTAGTTGTAATCACTGATTGATCCTGCAAACCGCCCTTGAACTTTCCAACCGTGGAAGTTCTGGATAAATCTTGATGCGTTGACTTAGCAGTTTGAAAATCTGCCTGAATTTGGTCAGGAACCAAAATTCCTCTGGATTTGGCTTCTTCGATACTTAATTCCAATGGAAAACCGTAAGTCTCATAAAGTTTAAAAGATAATTCGCCACTTAAATAGGTTTTGCCGGCTGCTTCAGCCACTGGAGGTGCTTTATCAAACTCTTTTAAGCCCTTAGCAATAGTTCTTTGGAATTTTACTTCTTCCTCAGCGATAGCTTTGGTTACCATATCGGCCCTGCTGGCTAAAATTGGATAAGCTTCGCTATAAAGTGTTATCAAAGGCGCAACTAAACCACTCATAAACGCCTGCTCAATTCCTAGTAATCGGCCATGTCTAACGCTGCGTCTAATTAACCGGCGAACAACGTAACCCTGTTCTTTATTAGCTGGCAAGACGCCGTCAGCAATCAGCATCACGGCAGCTCTAACATGGTCTGCGATAACTCTAAATGAAGCCGTGTGCTCTGAGGAGTCATAGGAAATCCCACTTAGACTCACTAACTCTGAAATAATTGGCTGAAATAAAGCTGTCTGGAAAACATCTCTAGTACCTTGAGAAGCAGCTAAAATCCGTTCGAAACCACCCCCAAAATCCACATTTTGCTGCTTGAGAGGCACAAACTGGCCACCAGTTTTGCGATATTTCATAAAAACTGAGTTGCCAATCTCTAGAAACCGGCCACAGTCGCAGTTCACATGACAAGGTTCAGCTTTAAAACTCGAAGTCTCATGGAGTTTTAAGTCAGCGCCAAAATCGTAGAAAACTTCGCTATCTGGTCCACCCGGCTCACCCTCGGGCATATTAGCTGGAGCCCCAGCTCTAGACCACCAGTTTTTCTTTTCACCATAAAAAAAGATTCTGCCTTCTTGAAGACCTTTTTCTGGCGCATCAGTTTTAGCTTCTGCAGTGACGCCATCAGCCATAAAAAGTTCTTGCCAAATCTTAACTGACTCGTTATCTCTGTCTACCCCAATCTCTGAATTACCCCCGAAAACTGTCACATAGAGTCGCTTAGGTTCGAGACCGACAATTTTAGTCAAAAAATAATAAAACCAAGGTAATTGCTCTGCCTTGAAATAATCTCCTAAAGACCAATTCCCCAACATCTCGAAAAAAGTTGTGTGGCGATTATCGCCAACCTCTTCAATATCTTCAGCCCGAAAGCATTTCTGAGAATCAGCAATTCTAGCTCCCTTAGGATGCTTTTCACCTAATAAGTAAGGCATCATTGGCTGCATTCCCGAGCCAGTAAATAAGGTAGTGGGATCATTCTCTGGCACCAAAGGTGAAGATGGCACGATTGCATGCTCAAGCATGGCAACTTTGCCAGTGGCCAAAGTCAGACTGGCGGTCAATTTTCCGGCCATGAAATCAAGATATGCTTGTCTGAGTTGATTAGGTGTGAGCATGGTAGGAATTATACCAGCACTCCAAAGTCTGAGTTAGTTTTAATTTGACAATTCTGCGAAGAAATTAGCCCGACTTAGAAACACCACAGGTTCCATAAAATACAAGTCTTTGGTTTAGGAGGCTGAGTAATTTCTGGTTGAGGTACCGTTA
>Ga0265292_1000551_pt1 | contig 50048 bp, 49 predicted proteins | sample Munlanlewell296A_FD_189080 | JGI IMG/M metagenome (GOLD analysis project Ga0265292, IMG submission 189080) | Leachate microbial communities from a municipal landfill in Southern Ontario, Canada - Leachate well 296A | ecosystem: Engineered > Solid waste > Landfill > Unclassified | place: Canada... | reverse complement strand
ATTCGGTAAGTCAGACGAGGCACTGTCCTATATACGGATGCGCGAAAAAGTGAACGAGGCGCTCAAGGTCAACTTCAGACCAGAGTTTCTCAATCGCATCGACGAAGTCATCGTCTTCCACGAACTTGGCCTAGAAGAAGTGATCCAGATGGTCGATCTGATGAGCAAACGACTTGTTTCTCAACTCGAGGGTTTAGGCCTTGGTCTCGAACTCACTCAGTCGGCCAAGGAATTGCTCGCCAAGCGGGGCTACGACCCTCAACTCGGTGCTCGACCATTGCGCCGGGCGCTACAACGTCTCGTCGAAGATCCACTGTCCGAAAAGTTGCTCAACAAAGAGTTCACCGCCGGAGAAATCGTCGTGGTTAGTACAGAGGACGACCCAGACAATGTTGGTGAATTGCGCATGAAATTCCACGCCGTCGAAGGATTTGAACCTCCGGCAGCGATTGAGCTGGCTGGCGCCGGCGACGGTAACACCGCAATTTCCGAGTGATCGCTCGCGTGCGGGCGCGCACATCGTCTCCTCGCCTCCGTTCAGTATGTGGCTTACTGCTCGTGGTTGTCGTTCTCAGTTCGTGTCGCGTCAACACATTGGTCACGCTCGATGTCAAGGACAACGGCTCAGGAGTCCTGACTGTCGTCACCACGGCGGATGCTGATGTCGTTGCCCAGGCCCCCGGTCTGGCCGACGATTTGAGTTTTGATGATGCAAGAGATGCCGGATGGGTTGTTTCAACGCCAGTGACGACGATTGATGGTGGCTTGCAGGTCACTTCGTCACACATCTTCTCGACTCCGGCGGAAGCAACACTGTTGATGTCCCAATTGAGCGGCGAATTTGGACCATTCAAAGAAATGCACCTCGTTCGCACCGGCAAAGACACCGACTCGACGTGGACCCTTACGGGCAAGATCGAGGTGAATGGCGGTCTCGATGCATTCGCCGATCCCGCTCTACTCAAGACCGTTGGCGCGTCACCATATGCCGCCACTCTGGCTAATTCGGACTTAGATATTGGTCAAGCAATCGGTGTCGAATTTCGCGCCAAACTTCCCGGCGCGATCGAGTCGTCCACAGGAGTGGACGCTCTCGGATATACGCAGTGGACGGTGAGTTTCGACGGAAGTTCTCAAATTCTCAGCACCGTGACTCGAAACACTGCCGTGAAATCGACAATTGCGAGAGTCTTGGCACCAATTTTCCTTGTTGGATTGATCCTGTGGGTGCTTGCGATCTTGGCCTTTTCCGGATTCGTTGCTCTGACCCGTTTTCGACGCAGTCGCCGAACACCTACCGCGTAACCTGACGCGCATGGCAAAGCTGCGCACAGTTTTCAACTGCACCGAATGCGGTGCACCACATTACAAGTGGGGTGGGAAGTGCGATTCATGTGGAGCGTGGAATTCGCTCGTTGAAGAACTGGAAAACCCGGATCAAGACGCATCACTTGCCGCAGGGATGGCCCTCATTCCCGCTGGTGAGGCACAACTCATCGGCACGCTCGATCCCAGTCTCGGCATACCGCAACTCACCGGCATAGACGAATTGGACCGAGTCCTAGGCGGCGGTCTCGTCCCCGGATCGGTCACCTTGCTCGGTGGCGAACCGGGAATCGGAAAATCCACGCTGTTATTGCAATTGCTTGCAGCATGGCCACAGCGAACTCTGTATGTCACGGCCGAAGAAAGCGCTCAGCAGGTCCGCCTACGTGCCGAACGTCTCGGCGCGCTGAAGGATGATCTGTGGCTGCTGTCCGAAATGTCGATGGTCAATATTTTCAAAGCGATCGACAGGGTCAAACCTCAGCTACTAGTCATCGACAGCATTCAGGCGGTCGCCGATCCGCAACTTGGATCTGCACCAGGATCCGTTGTGCAGGTCCGTGGTTGCGCGCATCGTTTCGTGCAGGAGGCCAAGTATCGAAATCTGCCGACAATTTTGGTTGGACACGTGACAAAAGAAGGTGGTTTGGCCGGACCGCGCGTCCTTGAACATGTTGTCGACACTGTCTTATCGTTCGAAGGCGAACGCCATCACGCACTTCGACTCATGCGCGCGGTCAAGCATCGTTTCGGCTCAACCAATGAGCTCGGTCTATTCGAAATGACTGAACATGGACTAAAAGGCGTTCCGGATGCAAGCAAGATGTTCCTTGCCGATCGTCGCTCGGGCGTCGCCGGATCCGTGGTCGTGCCAACACTCGAGGGTCAACGACCACTTCTCGTTGAAGTACAGGCTCTGACAAACCCAACAGGAAATAACGTTCCCCCACGCCGGTCTGCACAAGGTCTTGACCCGGGCCGTTTGGCCATGCTCCTTGCCGTGCTCGAACGTCGCGCTCACATCAGTTTCGCTTCCCACGAGGTCTACGCATCGGTTGTTGGTGGAGTGCGACTCGCGGAACCAGGTGGAGACTTGGGACTGTGCATGGCGCTCGTATCGGCAACGACAAACAATCCCATTGCGGAAGACCTGGTCGTTTGTGGCGAAGTTGGTCTCGGCGGCGAAATTCGTCAGGTTGGTCAAATGTCCAGACGACTTGCCGAGGCTGCTCGCCTCGGATTCACCCGGGCGATCATTCCTGCGAGCAGCGAGTCGATCCACAATGGGCTGCGCCTACAGGGGGCAAACACTCTCAATGAGGCACTCTCCCTTGCTAATTTACGGACTACACCATGACGATTGTTCCCGATAACAAAAATTGGACCTGGGTCCTCGAGCGACCGTGTCCGGACTGTGCCTTCGATTCTCAGCAAGTAGTGCCCAGCCAGATCGGGGCGCAATTGCGTGACATTGCAACACAATGGGAAGCGATCTTGGTTCATCCCGACGTCACCCGGCGACCAAAGCCAAACGTGTGGTCACCCCTCGAATACGCATGCCACGTTCGAGATGTATTCACGATCTTTGATTCCCGGCTTGGGCTCATGCTCACTGAACTCTCGCCGACATTTGTCAATTGGGACCAAGACGCAACGGCCATAGCCGATCGGTATGACACTCAGGATCCGCTCGTGGTGAGAGGTCAGCTGACCAAGGCAGCCAATCAACTTGCCGAACATTTCGAGACGGTGTCAGGTGCCCAGTGGTCGCGGGTTGGAACACGCAGCGACGGCGCAACCTTTACCGTGGAATCCTTTGGCCGGTATTTGCTGCACGACCCCATTCATCACTTGTGGGACGTATCGCACACATTCGAAGTATGAATAATTTAATCAAAAGCGATGATAAAAAGGTTCGCTGCGGTTGGGTCGGAACCGACCCTGACAACATCCATTACCACGACACCGAATGGGGACGAAAAGTCACCTATGACAAGGCAATATTTGAAAAAATCTGTCTAGAGGGATTTCAATCTGGGTTGTCATGGATCACGATCTTGCGCAAACGAGAAGCGTTTCGCAAGGCTTTCAAGCAATTCGATCCGGCAAAGGTTGCCAAATTCGGGGAAAGTGACGTCAAACGGCTACTCGCCGACGCTTCGATCGTCCGCCACCGAGGGAAAATTGAAGCCACCATCAATAACGCGCGCAAAACCTTGGAGATGCAGAAGAATAAGGAATCCCTTTCTGAACTCGTTTGGTCGTTTGCCCCAACTCGAAAACAGAGGATTCCTACAAAGCTCGCGGACTTAAAGTCAGAAACTCCCGAATCGGTTGCACTGTCAAAGGAACTTCGGCGTCGTGGTTTCAATTTTGTTGGACCGACCACAATGCACGCTGCAATGCAGTCGCTCGGACTAATTAACGACCATCTCAGTGGATGCCAATTTCGTCGAGAGTGTGGATGAGTCGCTTCTCCCAACTCCTTCCGCGTCGAAGCGACTACGCAGGAACACGCCACGGTTGGAAGGCTGACCTCGTCGCCGGAGTGACGGTCGGAATTGTTGCGCTGCCGTTGGCCTTGGCATTCGGCATCACAACAGGAATGGGTGCCCGAGCGGGAATGATCACGGCAATCGTTGCCGGCTTGGTTGCCGGTGTGTTTGGCGGATCAAATGTCCAGGTATCGGGCCCGACGGGGGCGATGACCGTCGTCCTCGTGCCAATTGTTGCCCGATACGGAACCGATGCGGTATTGGTCGTTGGCCTCATTGCCGGGGTGTTGGTGACCGCTGCCGCGTTTGGGCGACTCGGTCGTTATCTGGCATACATCCCATGGCCGGTGATCGAAGGATTTACGGTTGGAATCGCAATAATTATTTTTCTCCAGCAAGTTCCTACCGCACTCGGGGTACCAAAACCGCATGGAGAGAACACGGCTGCGGTGGCCGTTCGCGCCGTGCGTGATTCGTTTTCCAACGGGAATCTGCAGTCGATAGCGATCGTTGGGTTGGTCATTGCGATCATGATGTTGGTGCCGCGCATTCGTGGGTCGTTACCGGCATCGCTCATCGCGGTCGTGGTGGCAACAATTATCAGCCAAGTCGCTTCAATGGAAATTTCGCAAATTGGATCGTTACCCAATTCCTTACCATTACCGTCTCTTCCGGACACATCGTTCACCGAAATTCGACATCTTCTTTCAGCTGGGTTTGCGGTCGCCCTATTGGCATCGATCGAAAGTTTGCTTTCTGCAAAGGTCGCGGACGGAATGTCCGGAGGTGAACGCCATGACCCAAATCGGGAACTCTTTGGTCAAGGACTGGCCAATCTCGCCTCTCCGTTATTTGGCGGAATGCCGGCAACCGGGGCTATCGCACGAACTGCGGTCAACGTTCGCTCGGGGGCGCGCACACGCTTGGCCGCGATCACGCATGCAATCTTGCTCATACTGGTGGTGTACTTCGGCGGCCAGTTGGTGTCGAAAATTCCATTGGCGGCGCTTGCCGGTGTTTTGATCGTCACCGCCTATCGAATGGTTGAAAAGCACAATGTCATTGCACTGATTCACTCGACTCGAGCGGACGCTTTCATACTTCTCGCCACTACCGCAGCGACTATTGCCTTTGACCTGATTATCGCTGTCGAAATTGGGGTTGCCCTTGCAGCATTTCTTGCGCTGCGCCAAATTGCGATAAATAGCGAAGCTCAAGAGGAGCCACTTCCGGTGGATGAGCTGGTCGACAGCACCGACGAAATTAGCCTGCGCCGCGATCATGTCATCGTCTACCGAATTGACGGTGCCCTATTTTTTGGCGCAGCGCAGCGATTTCTCACCGAGCTAACAATGGTCAGCGACGTCAAAGTCGTCATTCTCCGCCTTTCGCAAGTCCAGGTTCTAGACGCGACCGGAGCCCAAGCGCTAGGAGAAATCGTTCGAGAACTCGAGTCACGCGGTATCACGGTGCTGTTAAAGGGTATTCGTGAACGACACAAACGAATTTTGCAAACCGTTGGTGCTCTAGACCACTTGGCTCACGAGAACCACATTTTCAATTCGCTCGACGACGCCTTGGCCCATGCGCGCATGCACGTTTCCAGAATGAAACATGGCGCCGGCGACGACCTTACCTAACCATCGACCTTTCCTCGCCGACAATACGATTGGGATGTGTCCGAACGCGAAGTCATTGAGTCGTCTTCCGAACCGGTTACGCACGATCGGATAGTTGCCGATCTGCGTCACCTCGGAGTATCGAGGGGCGACACTCTGATCGTTCACTCCTCGCTTTCGTCAATTGGATATGTCATTGGCGGTGCGCAGACAGTAGTCAGCTCGTTGCTCGAATCGATCGGACCGAGTGGGACGCTGACCATGCCAGGTCACAGCGGCGCGCTCTCGGAGCCCAGTTACTGGAAAAATCCTCCGGTTCCGCAGGCTTGGTGGGAAATTGAACGCGCCACGATGCCGGCCTTTGATCCCAATCTCACACCGCTGCGAGAAATGGGTGTGATACCAGAGACATTTCAGCGACTTCCCGGTGTCAAACGGAGTAGCCATCCGCGAACTTCGCTGCTTGCATTCGGACCACTCGCGGACTTCATTACCGCTGGTCATTCTCTTGCCGATGGCCTCGGCGAACAATCCCCGCTGGCAAGACTCTATGAACGAGACGCTCGGGTGTTGCTTCTCGGCGTCCCGCATGCCAACAACACATCCCTGCACTTGGCCGAGTATCGAGCCGACTGGCCGTCGAAAACTCGCACGACCCAAGGTTCGCCAGTTTTCGTCAATGGTCGACGTGAGTGGGTTACGTATGAGGAACTTGAAACCAGTGCTGACGATTTTGATCTCGTTGGCGCCGAATTGGAAGCGAATCAATTGCAAACTTCCGGACCTGTCGGACGCGCAACGACACGACTGATGAGTCAACGTGCCGTAGTTGATTTTGCAGCGGACTGGATTTCCCGAAACCGCAAGTAAGAAATATGAGTCAACAATCGATCTGCTAGAAAGAAACCATGGGCACGTCATTGCAAGGACTTCGCACAGTCATTTTTCCAACCGCCGACCTCGCCGGATCAAAGAAATGGTGGGTCGCGTTCCTAGGCTTCGAGCCGTACTTCGATGAGCCTTATTACATCGGGTTCAATGTGGCCGGCTACGAGCTTGGATTACTCCCCGATGCCAATCCAACCGACGGTGCCTTAACGTATTGGGGAGTTGCAGATGTTTCGCTCGCCATCAAATCGGCTATCGACGTCGGGGCAACGGAACATTCTCCAGCAACCGAGGTCGGCGACGGAATCGTTACCGGCTCCATTCGCACTCCACAGGGTTCGATTGTCGGATTTATCTATAACCCTCACTTCAGTCTCGACTAAATTCAGAGCGTGAAGCGATAGACGTTTGTATCGCGAGCGACGAATCCGAGTCGCTGATACAACCGATTCGCCTCCGCTCGCGATGGTCGGGAAGTGAGATCGACGGTAATTGCGCCGCGCCTCTTTGCTTCTGCAAGTGCGGCTCGATTCAATGCTTCGCCGATTCCGGCTCCGCGCGCATCAACGTCCACGACGACGTCTTCGATCCACGCCCTAAGGCCGGTGGGAAGTCGAAACAATGCGAGCGTAAGTGCGCCAACTATTCGCTTATCAACCCGGACGATAATCAGAGCTGTGGCTGGCGAGGAAACTATTTCTTCCAGTTGGGTACGATTTGGGGCCGGATTAGAAGAAGATAACTGAGGAATCAATCTTCCCATCGCACTTACCAATTGATCATCTACGTGATCGGCGATCTCAACGACCATGTCCATGCCCTCTACCTTGCCACATCAGGTGAACTCGTTGAATCCGTCTGCAAAACTCTACTTTTGAGACATGGATACAGCGACCCTGAGTTCGACCTCGCGGCATCTTGCCGCCGTACTGGAGCCGATCGCGGGTCAGGTGTATTTTTCTCCTGAATGTAACGCCAACTATCAAGCCCTCGGGTTCGGTGAAGGTCGTGGCATACGAGATGGGTTGACGTTGAGTAATCGCGTCGCTTACTTCACATCGCGCGGATCGATGAGGGGACAGGTTTCGGGTCAGGTGGTGGCCGCAACATTTGCGGTGTTCAACCCCGACATCGTGATTCCATCGGTCGACGAGGGATGGAAAATGACCGACGCAAAAACTATCTTTGACGCTCGCGATCGTGGTGGCATCGCCCAGTTGGAACGAATTCTCGGCCCGTCACCAATGAACATCGATCGGGCACAACAACTTTTGCAACGCGCTGTAGACCCATTGAGGATTGAGGGTCGAGTACTATTTGCCGGATTGCGGTCGCAAGTCATGCCCACTACCGCCTTAGGGGCAACGTGGCGACTTGCCGACATGTTGCGTGAGTATCGAGGCGACAGCCACATTGCGGCATGGATCTCCGAAGGACTTGATGCCGTCGAGGTCTGTTTACTTACAGATGCATTTTCCGGACAGCCGATGCGAACTTATAGCGCCACGCGCGGATGGCAAACGGAACAATTTGATCCAGCGACAGAACGACTCATTGCTCGCGGCCAGCTCGATGCGAGCGGTGAAACTTTCACACCTGCTGGCCGAGAGATTCGATCACGAATTGAACTGAATACCGATAAGCAGATGCAGTCTGCGATGAATGCGATTGGAGATGATCTCACCGAACTCATGGAGATACTGGTTCCGCTTGCTCAATCAATCAAAGATGCATTTGGGTATCCACAGAGGGGTCCTCAGGATATGGCGATCATGGCCGCAAAATCTGCTTCAAAGTAGGTAGCGTTTCCGTCAGATGACGACGATGAATCATGTTCGCTGGCTATCCAAGCCAGTACTCAAAACTCCTACGATCATCGCCGCGTTCACCGGTTGGAACGATGCTGCCGACGCCGCATCAAATGCCGTGCGTAATTTGGTCGAGGGCTGGGGTGCAGTGCCGTTGGCCGAGATTGATCCAGAGGAATTCACTGACTATGCGACAATTCGGCCCCACATCCGCCTGAAGGATGGGGTCACTCGAAATATCGTCTGGCCAACGGTGGGGTTGTGGCATGTCACGGGCGCAGGCGGCGACATCATATTGATGCTTGGCCCAGAACCAAGTTTGAAGTGGCGAAAGTTTTCCGAGGAGGTCTTGGGAGTGGCGGATCACTTCGGTTCAACAATGATGCTCACACTCGGCGCGCTGCTTGCAGACGTTCCGCACACCCGACCGGTACAAATAATCGGTACGGCCAATGACTCCGAGCTTGTCGAGCGATTCAATCTTCAGCGTTCCCGATACGAAGGTCCTACTGGAATAGTCGGAGTGTTGCACGATGCGTGTTCCCAGGTCAATCTTCCTTCGGCCGCACTGTGGGCGGCCGTTCCCGCGTACGCTTCTCAAGTTCCTTCGCCCAAAGCCTCGCTTTCGCTGATGCGACGATCGTGTGAAATCATCGGAACTCCGGCGCCGATTGCCACTGTTATGAACCTCATCGAGCGATATGAGGAACAGGTGAATTCGCTTGTCAGCGATGATGAAGATCTCGTGGCTTACGTTGAGCGACTGGAGACCATGTCCGACAATGGAATCAGTTTGGACGACGAGGTTGACGACGACCAATTGCAGTTTGATTTTGCCGCCGATAAGACCGACGAATCAGACTCCGCCACACTGGTGGATGAGGTGGAGCAGTTTCTTCGAGATCAAGGCGAAGTTTCCTAAGGTTCAGTCACTCCACCGCGAAGAGTATCGCACGTTCGACTTCGAGCCGGTGAAATGTGTCGGTTACTTTCTCACCGTCGGCTGTTCGCACATAGAACGAATCGATGACTTCGTTTCCCAAAGTTTGAATGCGGGCGTGACGAATATCTAATCCACAGTCGGCAATAGCCTTGGTCATACTGCGAAGGATTCCGATTTTGTCGGGAGCGCGAACCTCAAGAAAAGTGGCGTTCGATGATGCATTGTCGTCAAATCGAACTGTTGCTGGAGCCGGCGCGCTGGCAACGAGCGAGCGACGTCGTCGGTAGGTTTCGGCGCGCTCGGCTAGTCGCGCGTCGAGGGCCAATTCGTCCCGCATGGCCCGTTCGAGACTTGTCATGACCGGCTGCCAATCAATGGTTTCGTCATCACCAACCTGAACCCTGAATTCTGAGGCCGCCATTCCTTGTTCGTCGCTATGGGCTTCGGCGCCGAGTACATCAAGTCCGTGAAGTGTCAGCACGCCGGCAACCTTGCTAAATGTTCCCGGTCGGTCCGGGCACACCACTGTTATTCGATCGTCGAATGTTTCGATAGCCAGCACTCCATTGGCCATCAATTGGAGTACGTGCGCGTTGGGAAAGAGTCTCCACATCACTTCATGGACATCTCCTCCCCCCAACACATGAGCAACCCGATCAACAAGTGTCTGGACTAATTCGGACTTCCAACTTCCCCATGCGGAGACACCAGTTGCCAAGGAATCGGCTTCGGTCAGTGCATGCAACAATTCGAGCAACTGCTGACTTCGAATAGTTGATGCAACGTTTGTGATGGTTGCGTCGTCGGCAAGATCACGACGAGTCGCCACGTCGGGCAACAGCAGGTGGTGCTCGATCATTGCTGACACCACTTCACAATCTTCTGCAGATAAACCCATCCGCGGTCCGATCTTGGCGAAAAGTTTGATGCCTGCTTCGGTGTGATCGCCCGGATATCCCTTGCCAAGGTCGTGAAACAACGCTCCAAAAATGAGCAGATCGGGCCGCGATACTCGTGAAGAAAGCGATGCTGCATTTGCAGCGGTTTGCCACAGATGTCGGTCAACGGTGTAGCGATGGTATGCGTTGCGCTGAGGCTTACTCCGAACTGATTCCCACTCCGGCAACAACCTGACCAACAGATTTCGTTGGTCAAGGCTTTCAATCACGGGAATGGCGCGTTCTCCTTCAAATAGGAGTGCAACGAGGTCATCGCTCGCGCCGGCCGGCCACGGGTCTGGCCACGCAGAAGTTTCCTCACCAAGTCGATCGAGCGACTCTCGATCAATCCGCACGCTGTGACGAGCGGCGGCCGTTGCTACTCGCAGCATCAACGTTGGATCGGCAGCCGGGTTGGCGTCATCGGCCAACTGGACCGAACCGTTGTGTAGTTGTACGCCTGGTGCAACCGCAACAGGTGGGCGACGCGAAAGCGTCGGGGGATCAAGCCTCGCCCACGCCTCGTCGGCAATCCATGCAACCCGTCGACCTGCACTGGCAATTGCGGCCATCAGTTCATCGGCAGAGGACGTTCCGACAGACTCGGCCACCGCGTCCTGATCCTGCAACCGCAACACGTCTCCCGCCCGTCTTGCCACTCGATGCAATCCAACCCTGGCAATAGTCAGTACCTCATGGCTTTCATTCAGCGCTTGTTGATCGTTCGACGACACTTCAAAGCCCGCGGCGATAGCCCACCACAGGGCATGAATATCGCGCAATCCGCCGAGGCCTTCCTTGAGATCGGGTTCAAGATAGAAGGCAACCTCACCAGAGGCAACGTGCCGCTGCGTTACGCGGTTATGCAACTGACCGAGCCATCGCTTTCCTGCACTCTTAGTTTGGTTGCGAGTTTGTTCAATGAGCGACCCCGCAAACGCGTAGTCGCCGGCTATAACTCGCGCCGTCATCATTGACGTTGCCACATCAAGATCAGTTGAACTAATTCTCAACGTGTCCTTGACCGTGCGCACACCGTGACCAAGTTTGAGCCGTGTGTCCCAAATCGGATACCACACTTTGGCTGCCAATTCGTCAACCACCGGACATGAATCGTGGACAATGATCAGGTCTAGGTCGCTAAAAGGCGCGAGCTCGCCTCTGCCATATCCGCCGACTGCCAAGAGGGCAACACCACTTGCTAGCCGCAGTTGACCGCATGCCTCGTCAAAAAGTTGTTTGAGCCACGCATCGGTTAATTCGGACAGCGCCGTACATAGGGCAGGACCTTGGAGATCGGCTCGACTAATTAACTCCGAGCGTTGTTGGGCAAACCGAATGAGTCCTGTACTGCGACCGGTATCGGTATCAGGCATCGAGTATTTCTAGTCGGATGCGCTTGATACCGGTTGTACGACTCACTATGACCTGGCACTCTGTCTTGATAGCTTCCTCCCAGCGAGGAAACCCACGGCCAACATCCCCAACGCCAACCAGATCCCCGACAACCCATCAAACAAGGAATCAAGGTCGGATGGGCTTGTGTTCACAAGTCCAATTGGAGAGTAATAAACCAACGGCTCGACCGTCTCTATTGGACCGAAACGTGCGACAGCGACAGGGGTGGACGACTCGCCAGCGGTCACTTGGATTTCCTGATCCGCAGAAACCGACCAATCGTTGTAGGCACCTTGAGCAGGAAGGTTTGCGGTTACCGACATCGCTCCAATCTCAGCGACGCTCGGAACGGTGACATCTACGGAAAAGTCGTAGCCAGCTCCCGCATTTCCCGTCGCCACCAGATGTTCGCGACTACCTTGGACCAAAACAATGGCGATGTCTCGCCATGGCATTCCAATAATCCCCTCATCACTGGGAGGTCGAATGGAGTCATAGCAATCATCACCAAACCAACGGCCCTCAATCGTGATGACGGATCCTGGATGCACCTCTTGCTCGCCCGTTATTACGGAAAGTGTTGGACCGGCACAGGATCCAGCTACCGGTGACGCTCCGAACGGACCAAACGTGAAAACGAGAAAAGCAACGACTCCCAAACGCTTCGTTGCACCAACACGATTCATATTCAATCGAGTATTTCTAGTCGGATGCGCTTGTTGCCTTTGCCCTTATTTTCCGTCTTCAACACCTTGATCCGTCCGACTTCGACAGTGGAGCGCACGTGCGTGCCGCCATCTGCTTGTTTGTCCAGCCCGACAATGTCGACAACCCGGATTTCGGAGACCGATTCGGGAATCATGTTCACTTTCGTGCGAATGAGATCCTGATCTGCGATGGCCGTGTCACGTGGAAGAAACGAAACGGCGATCGGATAATCGGTAGCGAGGGCGGTATTGACAAGGTGCTCTACCGTGTTGGCGAAACCTTCTGGCAGTGGGTCGAACTCAAAATCCATTCGAGCGCTGAGTGGTTCCATGTTTCCCCCTGTCACGGGCACCCGCCATTCATTCCAAATCACTCCGCACAGGACATGCAACGCGGTGTGCGTACGCATCAACGCATGGCGTCGATCCCAGTCGATGGTGACAGAGACGGTGTCTCCGATAGCCGGCAACGGTCCATCAATTGTGTGCCAGACAAGTGCGCCATCCTTTTTCACATCGGTCACGGGCAGGCCGTTCAACAAACCCGTGTCGTTCGGTTGTCCCCCACCCGTTGGATACATTGCTGTTTGGTCAAGTGCAACGGCCGAATCGCGCACCTCAACGACCCGGGCGTCGAATGCCTGTAGATAGGCGTCCTTCAGATACAGAAGTTCGGTATGCATGCAGCCGACCCTTCAGCTATCCGTGCCTAGAGACTTTGGACAAGTTCTTCTATTGGCGTGACCATGCCAACATAAAAAGTTCCGAAGTCGGCGTACTTGGCCGACGCTTCATCAAATCGCATCGTGTACACCACATCTTTGAGATCATCGGGGTGCACGGCAAACAGTGTGACCCCCCACTCATAATCGTCGACCCCAGCTGAACCCGTCACGAGTTGAGTAATGCGACCGGCAAATTTGCGACCGCTTTGGCCGTGCTCCATCATCAACTCACTTCTCTTGTCAAACGGCAAAGTGAACCAGTTGCTTTCGGGATCGCGCTTCTTCGACATTGGATAGAAGCACCATGCAAGTTTTCCGGGCGGTGGCAATTGTGGATACAGCCGGGCATTGAGCATTTCTTGAGGAACGTGCGCAGCGTATTCGCTCACTTCGGTTAGCGAAACGTAACTGTCGGCGACGATGACTCCCGATTGCTGGAGGGCCGACTGAAATTTACGCAAGTCACGCAGGTCCGAGGCAATCGCCATAAAGGCAAGATCGCATTTGTGTCCGAGCATCGATACAGATACAACCTGAACGCCAGTTGCCTGAGAATGTTTTACCGCAGCCACAACACCTTCGCCGTCAAAGTCAAAGGCTGGATGACAAAACAGATGCAACACGGCCATGCCGGTTGCGGGTGAAAGAGGTTCACTCATTATTCGTCAGACTACCGCTGGGAATACCGAGCGGCAGGTGCGAGTGATGACTTAGTAGTCCTCCATGCCACCGCCTGGCATTTGCGGAGCCGACTCTTCTGGCTTGTCCGCAACGACAACTTCGGTAGTCAAGAACAATGCAGCAATTGACGCCGCATTTTGCAATGCAGAGCGAGTCACCTTGGCCGCATCAATCACTCCAAGTTTGACGAGGTCTTCGTACACGCCGGTTGCGGCGTTCAAACCTTCGTTGCCCTTGAGATTTCTCACTTTTTCCACAACAACTCCACCTTCAAGACCGGCGTTTTCGGCAATTTGCTTGAGTGGAGCCTCAAGTGACTTAGCCACCAAACGTGCTCCGGTCGCCTCGTCGCCCTTGAGCGAATCGGCAACCTTCATCACGGCCGCCTGCGAGCGAAGCAGTGCTACTCCGCCTCCTGGAACGACGCCTTCTTCGATGGCAGCCTTAGTTGTGCTCACGGCATCTTCGATGCGGTGCTTCTTTTCCTTTAGTTCCACTTCAGTGGCGGCACCAACCTTGAGAACCGCAACTCCGCCGGACAATTTGGCCAGACGCTCTTGGAGCTTCTCGCGGTCGTAATCGCTATCCGTGTTTTCGATCTCTGTCTTGATCTGGCTAATGCGACCCTTGATGTCAGTATCGGCACCGGCGCCCTCGATAACGGTGGTTTCATCCTTGGTCACAACGATCTTCTTCGCCCGACCAAGTAGATCAAGCGTGGCGTTTTCCAGTTTGAGACCAACTTCTTCGCTGATCACCTGGCCGCCGGTGAGAATGGCGATGTCTTGCAACATTGCCTTGCGGCGATCGCCGAAACCTGGAGCCTTTACGGCGACGCTCTTGAACGTGCCACGAATTTTGTTGACTACGAGAGTTGCTAGCGCCTCTCCCTCGATGTCTTCGGCGATGATCACGAGTTGGTGACCACCCTGCATCACCTTTTCGAGCACGGGAAGAACGTCACGCACCGAGGCGATCTTGCCGCCAACAAGCAACACATACGCATCGTCGATGACGGCTTCCATTCGGTCTGTGTCGGTGACGAAGTACGGCGAGATGTATCCCTTATCGAACCGCATTCCTTCGACGAGATCCATTTCCATGCCAAAGGTTTGGCTCTCTTCGACGGTGATCACGCCGTCTTTGCCAACTTTGTCAATCGCTTCCGAAATCATGTTGCCAATCTCTTCGTCGGCCGCGGAGATTGACGCAACCTGAGCGATCTGTGATTTGGAGTCAACAACCTTCGACAGATTCTTGATGCTCTCAACCGCAGCATCCACCGCCGCTTCGATCCCCTTCTTCAAGCTCATTGGGTTGGCGCCGGCCGCGACGTTGCGCAGACCTTCGCGAACCATCGCCCATGCCAGCACCGTCGCCGTCGTTGTTCCGTCGCCGGCCACATCGTCGGTCTTCTTGGCCACTTCCTTAACTAACTCTGCACCGATTCTTTCGTATGGGTCTTCCAATTCGATTTCCTTGGCAATTGAGACGCCATCGTTGGTGATGGTTGGAGCGCCCCACTTTTTGTCAAGCACGACGTTTCGGCCCTTTGGCCCGAGGGTGACGCGCACCGCATCGGCCAACTTGTTCATTCCGTTTTCGAGTCCGCGACGAGCGACTTCGTCAAATGCGATGATCTTTGGCATACAAATCCTCCAGAAAACGTGGATATGTCCTTACGGGTAGGGCGTTAGCACTCTAGCGGGGAGACTGCTAATTCAAACCGGAGAAGTATGCGTTGACGCCTATCGAATTCGGCGCAAGATCACATCCGTTCGGGTTTCACTTGCGCCTTCCCGCTGAAGCCAGCGCAACAACGTGTCGAGACCGGCCGTTCCTTCACAGGCGACGGCAAGGGTGACATCGGATTCGCCTGTGACGTGGGCAGCCCACAGAATGTCATCGCGCTTGAGTAAGGCATCGTCGAATCCTTGGGTATGAGCCATTCGGGCATTGATGACGGCCTCAAGCGTCCGACCAACCGCGGCCTGATTCACTCGGGCGCCAAAGCCTTGAATGACACCTGCCCGTGTCAGGCGGCGGACCCGATCGGAGACGGCGTTGGGGGAGAGATGGACTCGATCGCCGAGTGTCTGCCACGGAATTCGACCGTCAGATTGAAGAATACTGAGAATTTCGCGGTCAATCTTATCCAATACCACTTTTTCAACGGCCATACGCCGATTCTAGGCCATATATCCGTAGTTTCGGCGGTCAATTCTCCTCCATACTCACAGTATGAATAACGAATCGATGTGGACCTGGATCTTGCTCGGATGCGAGCTCGTCGGCATCACTGGCATGCTCCTTGTCGGCGCACGCAAGTGGTGGGGTTGGGCCCTCGTGCTCGCCAACTCGATGCCCTGGCTCGCCTATTCAATCGTGTTTCACAAACCAGGTTTTATTGCCATGAGCGTGATGTGGATCGGAACACACGCTCGCAACATGCACGTGTGGCGAAAGAATCACCTTCCGCCGGCGACGGCCGGAATGATCGACACTGTCTCGCCAGCAGGCACTGCGGTACTCAGTCCGTCGAGATAACGGACATCGTCGTCGGCGACGAAGACGTTGACGAATTTGTGCAATTTGCCTTCGGAGTCAAAGAGACGATCTGAGAACCCTGGGTGCGCCACTTCAAGGTTTTTCAACACCTCGGCAAGCGTTGTTCCCTCGACAACAACGGTGGAGACACCTCCGGACAGGGGACGAAGAGTGGTTGGGATTCGAACGGTTACGGCCATGACCGAAACGCTACTGGTCAGACCTCGCGCCGTGACACGAAAGCAGCAAGTTGGATCAGTCCGTCGCGCGCCTCTTGCGTGATCGGCGCTTTCCGAGCGGCGGCCATCGCCGTTTCCGTGAGCGAGTCAATACGTGCCTCCACCTCAGCGAGTGCTCCCGTTTCTAGAATCGTCTGTTGCACGACAGCGACCTGAGCGTCATCGAGTTGAGCCGTGCCAACGAGTTGTAGGACTTCTCGCTGCGATTCGTTTGCCCTATCGATTGCGATCGCCAGTAGAGGAGTCGGCTTGCCTTCCCGCAAATCGTCACCCACCGGCTTTCCAGTTGCGGCTGAGTCACCAAAGACTCCAAGCACATCATCACGTAACTGGAAGGCGTCACCCAATGGAAGTCCGTAGGCCGATAGCGCGTCGAGGAATTCATCGGGTTGTGTCGGGTTGGCAAGCAGCGCGCCAAGGTGAAGAGGGCGCTCGATTGTGTACTTGCCGCTCTTGTATCGACTGATTCGTTCGGCTTTGCTTCTGCGTCGATCGCTTTGCGCTGTTCCCAACACGTCGAGGTACTGACCAATGTTCAGTTCGAGCCTGAGCTCGTTCCAGATTTTCCGCACCGACGGCGGAGCATCGGCTAGAAGTTGATCGGCGTACACAAAGGCAAGGTCGCCAACAAGAATTGCGACGCCTTCTCCAAAGCGACGCGATTCACCTGCCCAGTTGTTCGCCTCGTGCTGCTTTGCTTGTGTAATGTGAGTTGTCGCCACGCCTCGACGAGTGGCCGAGCCGTCGATCACATCGTCGTGGAACAACGCGCATGCGTGCAGCAATTCGATGGCCGCTCCCGCATCGATTATGCGATTCTCGCTCGGATCGCCTCCCGCACCGATGAAACCCAAGAAGCAGAATGCCGGGCGAAGATGCTTTCCGCCCAATAGAACCAGGCGGCTGAGTTCGTCGAACGGTGCGACCAGATCCGAGTCCAATTGGGACCAGCGCTTGGTTTCCCCTTCGAGCAAGGCCCGCAATCGACTGTCGACCCGACTCGCGATCTGCGTCAAAAAAGCCGGGGCATTCACCACAGCGTCGAGCTAATCGGCATCAAGTTGGGCAACAACTTCTTCGATCCGTAGCCGAGCGCTTCCGATCCGTTCGCGACACAGTTCGATCAAAGCGGACGCTCGCTGAACATGCTGGGCCAGCGTGTCGACATCGACGTCTTCGCTCTCCAACTCATTGAGAATGTTTTCCAGTTCGGCCAGCGCCTCTGCATAGCCGACTTGTTTTTCTGTCGCCATCACTTTCCCGCTTTCTTCACTTTTTGCTGGTCGGAGCGTTCCGCGACGGCGACCTGTGCGGGATCGCCCTCGGAAATGTTCACCGTATTCACGGTGCTGGTCGCCGAGCCGTCGGGAAATGATGTTACAAGCACATCTCCTTGGGACAACTGAGAACTACTTCGCACGGTCGATCCGTCCGTAGTTCGAGTGATACTCCAGCCACGGGCCATCGTGTTCACCGGATCAAGCACGCGCAACTTGTCGCCAATTGCGTCGATGTGACGGCCTGCGGCAACCAACACATCAGATGGACGTCTACGAATGCGGTCGCTGGCAATACTCAAAGCGGTTGACGCCCGTTGTAGCGCATCGATTATTTGACTTTTCACCCGAGCGGCGCGGTCGCTTAGTCGGCGCTCTGCACTATTGAGTTGAGTCGTGGCCAAGCCGGCGATTCCACGCCAATTCTCCTCGGTCGCCTCGACAAATTTCTGGACCAGTTCGCCGATCGCCGCTGCACATGCGGTAGGAGTCTTGAAGGCCCTGCTCGCAACCTCGTCGGCAACACTGATATCGATTTCGTGACCGATACCTGTGAACACAGGAAGCGGGCAAAGGGCAATTGCCTCGGCAATCTCGCGGGTGTCAAAGGCAAGCAGGTCGGTGCGCGAACCGCCGCCGCGAACGATCATCAGCACGTCGAGATCGGCGCGATTGCCCATTGCCTGAAGCGCCTTAATGACTGTTGGAACCGACTCATCGCCTTGAACGCGGACGTCGTAGATCGACACGTGGTAGCCAAACCCTGAATTTTCAAACTCGTGCAACACGTCGGCATGTGCGGCACTGCCAACACTCGTAATCAATCCGATGCGCATGGGGACCAGAGGTATTGCCACGCTCCGGTTGGCATCGTAGAGACCTTGATCCTTGAGCGCGCGAATTACCTCATCGCGCTGACCGGCCAGATCGCCGAGGGTGAATCGCGGGTCGATATTGCTGACCTTGAATCCGAAACTCCCTCGCTGCGCATAGATATCTGGCGTCCCGAAGACTCGCACTTTGATGCCGTCTGCAAGTTCGAGGCGATGCTGCGCCAACAGTGGTCGGAGTCGAGCCATGATGCCTTGCCAAATCGAGATACTCAACGCGGCTTTGCTGTCGGTACTGCGCTCGACCAGATTGAAGTAGGTATGTTTGCCGCGTCCGTTGAAGCCTTCGATCTCACCTTGAATCCACAACCCGCCACCGAACGTCTGGTCGAGGACACCGTTGACGACTTCGATGAACTGACTTACAGACAACGTCGGTTCGCTCGTTGGTTGCGGATCGGAGTCGAAGCTAAGCGAGATCTGTTGCATCATTGACCAACTGGTGTGAAGATTCCACCGGCCCGCACCTGCGACGCATACAGACCGTCAAAATTCATGAGTTCGTCGTGCGTTCCTTGCTCTGCTACCGAGCCGTGGTCCATCACAATGATCCGATCCGCATCGCGAATCGTAGATAATCGGTGGGCGATGACAATTGCGGTGCGATTGCGCATCGCCGCCTCAAGTGCTTGCTGAACAAGCACCTCTCCTTCGTTATCGAGATGACTGGTGGCCTCGTCAAGGATCATGACCGCCGGATTCTTGAGCAACAATCGAGCGATCGCCAAGCGCTGCTTTTCGCCCCCGGACAGTCGATACCCACGCTCGCCAACCACCGTGTCATATCCGTCGGGAAGCGCGGCAACGACGTCATGAATATGGGCCGCGCGACACGCCGCCACCATTTCGTCGTACGTTGCTCCAACCTTGGCATATTGCAAGTTCGATCGAACGGTCTCATGAAACATATGTGGATCTTGGGTGACCACACCAATAACCGCGTGTAGAGATTCGGCGGTGACGTCACGAACGTCGTGATCGTCCAATCGAACCGAACCAGCGGTCACGTCGTACAAGCGGGCGAGCAACATCGCCACGGTTGTCTTGCCGGCGCCACTCGCGCCGACGAGGGCAACGGTTTCGCCGGCTTTGACGGTGAATGAAACATCGTTGAGCACGTCCACATCTGGGTCTGCTCCCTGCATCACGCCAGCGAGTTCAAGCGACGCTATCGAAACCGAAGATCCTGGTGGAAATCGAAACGAAACATGGTCGAAGGTGACGGCGCCGCGTGGATTGGATAATTCGATTGCACCCGGCCGGTCGACAATGGCAACCGGTGCATCCAACACTTCGAATACTCGCTCAAAACTGACCAACGCTGTCATCACATCTAGTCGCGCATTGGTGAGACCCGTGAGCGGTTGGTACACGCGTTGCACATAGGCGGCCATGGCCACCAACGTTCCAATGGTGATGTGTCCGGAAACGACCATGAATGCGCCAATGCCATAAATCGCGACGGCCCCGAGTGCCCCGACGAGGCCGAGGGCGACAAAGAACACTCGGCCGTACATCGCCGAAGTCACCCCGATATCGCGCACGCGAGCTGCACGGGCGCTGAAATCACGCACCTCGCTGTCGTGACGACCAAACAGTTTGACCAGCAAGGCTCCCGAAACGTTGAGGCGCTCGGTCATCTGCGTATTCATTTCCGCGTTCAATCCCATTTGCTCTCGGGCGATTGATTGCAGACGGATTCCCACTCGTCTTGCCGGAATGACGAACACAGGTAGGACGACTAAGGCGAGCAATGTAAGTCGCCACTCGAGTGCGACCATGGCGATCAGAGTCGTTGCTAGCACGACCACATTGGAGACCACGCTGCCCAACGTTCCGGTGACCGCGGTCTGAGCCCCAATGACATCGTTGTTCAGACGACTGATGAGCGCACCCGTTTGCGTTCGTGTGAAGAATGCGATCGGCATGCTTTGCACCTTGTCGAACAAGGCCGCCCGCAAATCAAAGATGAGACCTTCCCCGATTCTGGCCGAATACCAGCGTTGTACGACTTGTAGCAGGGCGTCGACCAATGCTGCGACGACCAAAATGATCGTCAAAACGATGATCAGATGCTTATCGCTATTGGGAATCGCCTTGTCCACAATTGATCGAAACATGAGCGGAGGCACCAACGCAATCAGTGCCGATATGACAATCGACAGTAGAAAACCTGTGATCGCGCCGGAATAGGGTCGAGCAAATTGACCAACACGACGCAACGAGGACTTGGAAACGGCGGTTCCTTCAATGGCGGACCTATCGCCGGGCATGAGCATATGAGGATTCATTCTCATGTCGTCAGGCTAAAGCCTTATGCGTCGGGTCGCGTCACCTCGTATGCTAAATCGGTGCATCAATTGCAACGCTGGTCAAAACTTCGCACGCGTTGCTTGATTGTGATCGGTGGTGCGCTTCTCATTGCGGCATGTGGGTCGTCATCGGATTCATCGGTTGACTCCACAATTCCCGTCACTGTCGATACCACCTCAACCGAATACGTACCGCAACCGATTGATTGGAAGACCTGCGACAGTGCGGCGGCACCATCGAACATCACCTGCGGTTTCATCGAAGTTCCGTTTGATTACGACAATCCCGACCAAGGTTCGTTCGTTTTGGCGGTCAAACGCCGAACGGCGGGGGACACAACCTTGCGAGTCGGCTCGTTAATGGTAAATCCGGGTGGACCGGGCTTCGGTGGGAGTTCGTTAGCCGACGACGCCGAGTACTACTTCAGTTCAACTCTGCTCGAATACTTTGACATCATCGCTTGGGACCCGCGAGGCACAGGAGATTCAACCCCCGCCGTCGACTGCGTCGATCAATACGATCAATATTTCGGACTCGATTCGCCACCTGATACGCCAGAGGAAAAGCAGGCGTTGATTGATGCCGGCGCCGCCTTCGATCAAAAGTGTGAAGAGGAATCAGGTTCGATCCTTCCGTACATCTCGACCCGCGCCAGCGCCATGGACATTAATTCGATCCGCGAATCTCTCGGCGAGGAGCGGATCTCTTACTTCGGTTTCTCTTATGGCTCGGAACTCGGTGCGACATGGGCAACCCTGTTCCCGAGCACCGTACGGGCGGCCGTTCTAGACGGCGCGGTCGATCCGAATGCAACGGCTCTCGAGGAAGGGATGTCGCAGGCAGGTGGGTTTGAGATGCAGCTCAATTCATTCCTTGCGGATTGTGCAAAAAGGCCAACTTGCGAATTTTATAACGGAGGCAACCCGGCCGCCGCTCTCGACAAATTATTGCTGAGCATTGACGCCAACCCACTCGTGGTACGAGCCGACAGAACGCCAGTCACACAAGGAGTGATGTTCACCGCAATAGCCCAGGCAATGTATAGCGACTCGTTCTGGCCACAACTCGACAATGCGTTGGCTCTCGCCCAAAAAGGCGATGGTTCAGGATTGCTTTCCTTGTACGACAATTATTATCAACGCAAGCCAGACGGCACCTACGGAAATGAACTCGAAGCATTTGTGGCGATTTCCTGCATAGATGATCCTGGCGCTTCTTCTATAGATGAGGTTGACGCGAGCGTCGCGAAGTTCACTGCTGTGGCTCCAAGACTGGGCGCAAATTTTGCGTACGGCTACGTATGCACCAATTGGCCGGTCGAGCAGGTACCAAAAGTCAAGGCAACGGGACTCGGCGCCGGCCCAATCGTCGTCGTTGGTACCACCGGTGACCCGGCCACACCGCTTGAGGCGACCCGCAAGATGGCCAAGGCTCTAGAAAAAGGAGTCTTGATCATCGTCGAAGCCGAACAACACACCGGTTACGGAGCTAACGCCTGCGTTGTTAATGCCGTCGACGCCTATCTCATCAATCTCACGATCCCGGCCAACGAGTTGGTGTGTAAGTCATAGTTATTGGTTGGCGCCGTAACTATCAGGCAAGATTCACGATTTCCAGCCATTCGGTGCTGAAGTAATCGACTTGTCCGTCGGGCATGAGCAAGACCTTGGTAGGTGCCAGTTGTTCAACGAACTCTGTGTCGTGGCTGACTAACACGATTGCCCCTTTCCAACTGGCCAAAGCGTCGGCCACGGCCTGACGTGACGGCGGGTCGAGATTGTTTGTCGGTTCGTCGAGCAACAGCAAATTGTTGCGACCGATCATCAGCAGCGCTAGCGCGAGTTTTGTCTTTTCTCCGCCGGAAAGTGTCGCCGATTCCTGAAATACTTTGCTCCCCGACAATCCGAACATTCCGAGCATTCCGCGCAATTGAGTTTCGGTAAGTCCAAGACTCACAGGCGCCGACCTGCGCATGTGATCGAGTAGCGAGGCTTGGGGATCCAAGTTGTCGTGCTCTTGGGCGTAGTAACCAATGCTCACCTGATGTCCAAATTCGAAGTCTCCATTGTCGGGAGGAATCTCGCCGGCGAGAATTCGCAGCAGCGATGTCTTTCCGGCTCCGTTTAAACCCAAAACGAGCAATCTCTCCCCACGACCGAGATCAAAACTCACGTCGTGGAATATGTCAGGACCTCCGTACGTCTTACGCAGACCCGATGCCGTGAGCACGGTAATTCCAGGCTGCGGAGGGTCTGGAAAGCGGACCCTAAGTTTGCGGTCGCCCTCGGAAGCGACAACACGAACGTCTTCAATTCTGGCGATTCTCTTTTCGATGCTGTGGGCCATTGCCGCCTTGCTCGCCTTTGCCCCGAATCGATCGACAACGTGTTGTAGTCGAGCAATTTCTTTCGTTTGCAATGCCGCCTTTTTCAATTTTCGCGATTCATCTGCGGCTCGCGACGTGAGATATTGGCTGTATGTTCCGCGGTACTCGATAATTTCACCGACCGATTCCTCTTGCGGTCGATCCAGGTGCAAGACACGTGTAATGGCCTCGTCGAGCAATTCAAGGTCATGGCTGATGACGAGCAACGCGCCACGGTAATCGCGTAGAAAATTGAGCAGCCACATTTTTGCGTCGATGTCGAGATGGTTGGTTGGTTCGTCGAGTAAGAGTGTGTCGCTCCCTGCAAAGAGGATTCTGGCCAATTCGACTCGACGTCTCTCGCCACCCGACAACACACTGATCGCTAAATCCATTCGATCGGCGTTCAATCCAAGCCCGGCAGAAATGGAACGCGCCTCGCTCTCGGCCGCATAGCCGCCTTTAAGAGTGAATTCATCTTCAGCACGACTGAACTTGGCGATGTTGGCGCCGGACGGCGCCTCTTCCATCGTCAGGCGCAGCTTTTCGATGCGCATGAGGTCGTCATCGATATTTCGACCGCTGAGCACATGCGAGATCGCGGTTCGAGTCTCTCGAACCCCTGGAATCTTTGGATCCTGCGGCAGATAGCCAAATCCGCCTTTGCGCAGAACCTTGCCATCATGAGGTTCAATTGCGCCGCCAAGCACCTTGAACAAACTCGTCTTACCGGCGCCGTTACGTCCGACCAGTCCTGCCTTGTCCCGAGGCATGACGGTAAATGACGCGTTTTCTACAACAAGTCGACCGCCGACTTCAACAGATAGACCTTGGACTTGGAGCACTTATTAAGAGTGTCACCACGAATGCCGTGCGACAACCCCGACAACACGATTTATCCGCGAATTGTGGCGACGCTGAGAATGCCAGGAATTGTGCGAAGTTCGGCGACAAGTTCATCCGGAACCGGACTTGAGGTGGCGATCAACATGAGGGCGCTCCCGTGCTGTTCAGTTTTACCGACATCCATATTCGAAATATTGATGTTGGCGTTGCCAAGTGCGGTTCCCACTTTGCCAATTGCCCCGGGTCGATCGTCGTTTTCCACGACCAGCATGTTTTCTGTCGGGGGAATATCGCATAGGTGATCGTCAATTCTGACGATTCGTGCTTCTCGACGTCGCCCCGTGAGCGTGCCCGCGACATTGCGGGGACCTGCACGAAGGGTGATCAAATTGACATAGTCCTGTTGTGTTGTCGGGGGAGTCGCGGATTCTCGAACATTGATTCCCAAATTCTTGGCAATCAACGAGGCGTTGACAAAGCTCACTTTTTCACTCGTCAAAACGGATAGGAGTCCCTTGAGTGCACTCAACGTGATAATCCTCGAGTCATACGCTCCGATCTCGCCGCTCGCATTTACCTCGAAGTCGGATGGAACCTGGCCAAGTAGAGAAGCGAAAACACGGCCGAGTCGTTCTGCCAGCGGGACGAATGGTTTGAGCATCGTGTTTGTTGCGCTCGCGGCGACATTGACGGCAAACGGAACAAACTCACCGTGCAACGCCAATTGCACCATGTCTGCAACCGCATCTCCTGCCTTGTTCTGCGCTTCGCGGGTGCTCGCTCCGAGATGCGGGGTGACAACCACATTGTCGAGACCGAACAATGGAGAAGACGTCATTGGCTCGGTGGTAAATACGTCGAGTGCAGCACCGGCAATTCGATGATCCCGCAAGGCGACGAACAAATCGGCTTCATCGACTATGCCACCACGAGCGACATTGATTATTCGAAGCGTTGGCTTGGCCAAAGCGATGAGCTTCGCGTTGATTAACCCTGTTGTTTCCTTATTTAAGGGGAGATGCACCGTCAAAAAATCAGCCTGCTCCACCACTTTCTCCAGAGGCATCAATTCGACGCTCGACTGTCGCGCCCGTTCTTCAGAGATGTATGGGTCGTAGCCGATCAATCTCATATCGAAGGCGAGTGCCCGGTAGGCGACAAGTTTTCCAATGCGGCCGAGGCCGACGATCCCCAATGTCTTGCCGGCCAGTTCGGTGCCTTCCCATTTGGATCTCTCCCATCTGCCAGATCTGAGAGCGGCATTTGCCTGAGGAACGTTGCGGGCGATTGCCAACATCAGACCCATCGTGTGTTCGGCGGCCGAAAGCACATTGGATTCCGGTGCGTTGACAACCATTATTCCGCGAGCGGTAGCCGCCTCGACGTCAATATTGTCAAGGCCAACACCTGCTCGTGCTACAACTACCAAGTCACGGCCCGCGTCAAGTGCGGCAGAGTCGACTTGCGTCGCCGAGCGCACAATGAGGGCGTGTACTCCGGCAAGCGCCGATTGCAGCTGTTTGCTCGACATCCCTATTTGAACATCAACTTCGAAGCCGGCCTGGCGCAAACGGTTAAGACCGGTCTCGGCAATTTCTTCCGTTACCAGTACCTTCTTGCTCACGATGAGACCCGTTCGATCACGTAATCAAGACATCGGACGAGTTTCTCGACGTCGTCAGGCTCGATTGACGGGAACGTGGCAATTCGCAATTGGTTTCTGCCAATTTTTCCATACGGTTCGGTGTCAACTATTCCATTGCTGCGCAACACATTATTGATGAGGGCGACATCCACGCCTTCAATGTCAATCGTTGAAACAACCGATGATCGCTTGGAGTGATCGATCACGAATGGTTTGGCGAATGTGCGACTTTCCGCCCACGAGTAAAGGGTATTCGAAGATTTCCTTGACCGTTCCGCACACCACGTCAATCCGCCCTGATCGAGCATCCATTTTATTTGCTCGCTCAATAGGAACAGGGTGGCAATGGCTGGCGTATTAAGGGTCTGGTTGGACCGACTGTTGTCCAAAGCAACACCCAAATCGAGTGATGCAGGACACCACCGCGCGGATTGCCGCAACTCTTCAATCCGATCGACGGCTCGCGGCGAACACGCAGCGACCCACAATCCGCCGTCGGAGGAAAAACATTTTTGTGGAGAGAAGTAATACACATCCACTTCACTTGGTCTCCACAACAGCCCGCCGGCGGCGGACGTCGCATCCACGATGACGATCGCATCGCCCGAATCGGCCGGTCTGCGCAAATCCATGGCTACGCCGGTCGACGTTTCATTGTGGGTGAAGCAATATGCATCAACATCTGGATTTGTGACCGGCATCGGGTGATCGCCAAACGAACTTTCGATTACTTGCGGATCGAGCAGATGCGGGGCCGATCTGGTGGCGGTGGCGAACCTGGATGAAAACTCACCAAACACCAAATGCTGACTCATTGATCGAATGAGACCAAAAGTTGCCACATCCCAAAATACGGTGGACCCACCGTTTCCAAGAACAATTTCCCAGTCGTCAGGCAAATTGAACAACTCTTTCAACCCGTTACGAATCGACCCAACCAATTGACGAACTGGTTCTCGGCGATGCGATGTGCCGAGCAGAGTCGCAGATTGAGCCGTCAATACGCGCAATTGTTCTGGGCGTATTTTCGAAGGACCGCAACCAAACCGACCGTCGGCTGGTAGTAGTTCGACGGGAATACGAATTGTGCTCGGCTTCGTCGACATCACGTTCACATTATTGGCGGAAGGAGGGGGATTTGAACCCCCGGTGGGCCTAAACCCACGACGGTTTTCGAGACCGTTCCATTCGTCCGCTCTGGCACCCTTCCGTTCCGCAGGCTAGCGGTGTTGCTCACTTGTTGGTGCACAAACCTCGACGCAACACGGGTACAAAATGATCGAACGTGGGTGTGATTACTCCAGGCACTTTTGCCAGGTCGTCCCATTGACGAACACGAATGGCGTCGAGATAGCCATCATTTTCTTCAAACTTTGCAATCTCCAATTCAGACATCGGTCCACCTTGCAGCGAAAGCGAATGCTGTGACGCCGCCGAGAGCAGGGACATGTATTCGGGACTAAGCGCGCACAAATATCGTTTTGCCGCGACGTGCAGGCGTACCGCATCGACTATTCGTGGATCAAAGTACGGCGCCAAGAGTTTGGCACCGACGATGTCGTGTCGTTTGTCAAACGTGTCGGACGGGCTATAGGCGCTGAATTCGTCGGCATAATGTCCAACATCGTGGAGCAACGCGGCGGCAATCAGTGCGTCGTCTGAATTTTCGCCTTCTGCGAGTGTCGCCGTCTGCAACATGTGCTCGGACATTGTCACTTCCTCGCCGAGATAAGAGTCAGACCCGCGTCGGGCGAAAATATTCGCCAACCGAGAAATGACGTCGTCGTCCTGCATCTCAATTCGCTTGGTCGTTAATCAATTCCCGTTCAAGCACCCGCAGCGTCGACCTCAATCCGTCCTTGTCCGCATAACACCCCTGCAACCATCGCTTGCCGGATCCGTCGAAGGCGGTTCGCGCGTGCAAGACGCGAGTGTTGTCGACAATGAAAGCCTGGCCCGGTTCAAGTTTGAATCGCACAGAAAAACTTGGATCGTCTAGACACATCGCAAACTTGCGGTATGCCCCATAAAACTCTTCCATGTCGCCGAACTCGATGTCGATGAATGGCGCTGCCGATCGATTGTTGAACCGAACCGCGAGCAGTTCTCCATCTGGCCCAAGTTCAAATATCGGTCGTTTTGCGGACAGCGACACGTCGTCGGTCCCTTCGTAGAGAAAGCGAATGGGATGTCGGGCGAGAATGTCGAAGGCGTTCCCGTCGCTCTCTTGCAGAAATTTGGCGATTGCAAATCCATCGACGACGGCGGATTCTCCACCTAGTACCGAATTTTCGAGACATCCAAGTATTTGCAGTGTCGGAACTGGATCTCGATAGGGATTATCGGTGTGAGCCTGAAGCCCAAGATTCGTGTTGGCTAGATTTTGCGGCGTCACCTCGGCGACCACATCGAACCATTTCCCGTAGTTTGTTTCGCGGACGAATCCGAATATCTCCGCCACCTCGCAAATCGCGCCTGAATGGAGAGGAATCCCTTCAACGACAGCGAAACCAAAGCGATCGATAGCCAACAGCCACTGGCGAAGCACTTGCCGAGACGATTGCAGTTCCATCCATGAGGCCCGTGGAATTCGATCCTGCATCGACGAACTTGTCCAACTTTCGTGCCGGTAGGAAACCCATCCATCTTTGTGATCCGCTTTACTCACCAATTTGTCGTAACGATTGTCGAGCAACCAAGGTGATGAGAAATCGCTGCGCACATTGTCCGGCGAAAACTTGACGGCCACGCCAAGTCCGTCTTCGTGTATCTCAATCTGTTGAATTTTGGTACTTGGATCAATGTCGCCAATGGTGATCAGTCGCTGACCGTTACCGGGATTTCGGGTGGATGTGTCAAGGGAGTTATCGCGTAGCCAGATGGCATGAAATCTTGCAGTCACCCCATTGGACCATCCAATGTTGACGACCGTGTCGGCATCGGACGTGTGTGCATCGACAATCGTGTCGGTCATTCGGGCACCCGTCTAATGGCAAAGAATTCCTTCAATAGCGACTGTGACTCTTGTTCGCCTACACCGTGAACCACGACAGGCTCATGGTTTAGGCGCGGGTCTGCACACACGTTGTACAAACTCGCCGTGGCGCCGCCTTTGAGATCGGCCGCTCCGTACACCAATCGTCCGATCCGGGCGTTGATCAACGCGCCGGCACACATGACGCATGGCTCGAGGGTGACCACAAGGCTGCAATCGTTCAGTCGCCATTGACCAATGGCCTTCGCCGCGTCGCGCAAGGCGAGAATTTCAGCATGGGCAGTCGGATCTTGTGCCGATTCCCGTTCGTTGTGTCGAGCGGCGATCACCACTCCGTCACGCAAGACGACTGCACCGACGGGAACTTCACCGAGATGCCCGGCCACTTTGGCCAAGTCCAAAGCCAGCCGCATCGCGGAATTGTCATCAGCAACTACGGCGCCAATTGTCAACGGTTCTATTTCCATGGCAGTTGGTCCTCAGTTTAAGTAGCGATCACAGCGCACCGCTAACCGCCAAGCCAATTGCGGCGGCAATTCCACCCACAATCATGTTCAGCGACAGAATTCCCATCGCCCGTTGATAGGCACCCACTTGGGCAAGTTGCGTGCTTTCGTACATCAGACTGGAAAATGTCGTGAACCCGCCGCACAAACCGGTTCCTACCGCCAGTTCAATGTTGTTGGACAGCCCGTGCCGAAGTTGCAGGCCGACGAACACACCTAATATCAACGAGCCAGAGACGTTAATGACGAGTATGCCAATCGGCATTTCGGAGCGCGTCCGATCCGTGATGAACTGATCGAGCTCATATCGAGCAATTGAACCAATAGCCCCGCAAATTGCGATGATGGCGATCATGATCGCGCCGGTGGTCGATCGATTGTGCGATCTAAGAACCGACCGACCGTTGCACTCCCTGCGAGCGCACTCAGAGCCCCACCAATAACACTTATCACGACATAGATCATCGCGATTAGAGGTCGTTCTCGAACTAGTTGCACGGACTCGACCGCAAATGTCGAAAACGTGGTGAAACCGCCCAGCACGCCGATCACCAGAAACGGACGCATGTACCGAGTGGATGAACTCCTCAAAACGAGATACATCACAATTCCAATCAGGAATGATCCGGAGAGGTTGATAATGAGTGTCGACCATGGAATGTGGCGAGGTTCCACCGGAAGGGCAACCGCCATTGCATAGCGAGCAAGTGTTCCGAGTGCTCCACCAAGACCAACTGCGGCAATGATGTCAATTTGCCTACCACGGTTTTGTCGCGGCAGTGAGTCTGGATCAGTAATCAAGATCCATTCGGCTGGGAGAACAATGCATCGGCTCGCTTCTTCGACTGCATCGGTTTTACCGGATTCATAAATTGTATATGAGTATAGGTTGCCGAAAAATACCGCCAAGTTGGCGGAGGGGGTGGGATTCGAACCCACGGAGGCTTGCGCCTCACACGCTTTCCAAGCGTGCCGATTCGGCCGCTCTCGCACCCCTCCAAGGATTGCGAAGCAGGCTACCTCAGCAAAATGAATGCGCCTTGGGCGATATCGTGAAGTTTTGATAGAGCATTGCAAGATGTCAATGTCAGATTCGTCTTCGCCGAGTGAGGTGACGGTCGGGTCCTGTGCAACGGATGCTCGAGAATCAGGTCAGGGCCGGAAGGCAGCAGCCTTCATCGAAAACATCCGAGTGCCGCAGACCACCTGGCCGTCACTTCAGTCGGCGTAGGCGTTCAATAAGTTGGGGTGCACCAAGCCGAGTGGCAACCTCGGCGAATCGATCGGTGGGACCGTTCCATTTCCAATCATCAACAGAACCCACCGGAACAATTGTGACCAAGGTTGCAAGGATACGAAAGAGTTCCGCGTCGCCACGGTGTTCCCGAAGCGTGGTCGCCAATTTTTCGGCGCCTCGTACCACAACACCGTCATTTACCCATTGTTTGTGGTCGTCTGGAATGAGATCGAGATTGCGGTATTTGGCCAGCACCACAGAAGCGCTCTTTGCTCCCCAGCCGGACAATCCCGGAAAACCGTCGGAGCTGTCTCCAACCAGCGCGAGATAGTCGGCGATTGACTCTGGGCCAATGCCGAACTTTGCACGCAGTGCAACCTCGTCGATAATTGTGTTGTTGCGTCTATCGAGTTGCACTACTCGCTTACCTTTCACACACTGGCCAAGGTCTTTGTCCGGGCTGAGAATGATCACCTTGTGAACTCGTCGATCATCGCTCGCCACTTCGACGGCCGATCCGAGCGCATCGTCGGCTTCGTATTCGACCATTGGCCACACTGCAACCCCGAGTGCTTCAAGTGCATCCTCGACTACCGGTATCTGGTCGAGCAACACCTTTTCCATACCTTCAGAGGTTTTATAACCCGAATACAGCTCATTTCGAAAACTTTCGATGACGTGATCGGTGGCAACACCAACGTGTGTTGCCCCGTCGGCCAAAAGTTGAATCGTCGACGACAACACGCCGGTGGTTCCGGCAAATGGAGGCGGAACGCGATGATGCACCGCCTGCCCGTAGTGCTGTCGGTACAACTCATACGTGCCGTCAATGAGATGAACTTGCATACCGTGAAACTACTCGTAGGTCTCTAACTACATACCAAGCCACACCCGAGCGATCCAGTCACCGACCATCATCGAGACCAACGTGCCAATTGCCAAGTACGGCCCGAAGGCGAGTCGAGTGGACCTGGTTGCTCGCCGACTAACGAGCAACAACACGGCGGCAAGGCCGCCCAACACCGAGGCCGCGAGTACGCCGACCAAGACATATGCGGCACCCAGCCAGCCGAGATACATGCCCATCACGATTGCCAGTCGTACGTCCCCGCCACCGATTCCACCGCGACTCACGGCCCACAGCAATAGAAATGTGAAAAATAGCAATCCGGAATAGAAGAACGAAACGCCCAGTCGGCCCGGATTTTCGCGAACAAGTGCTGCGATGAACAACAACGGCGCCCCAAGAAAGATCGTGCTTATTGTGATTCGGCGAGACAACCGATGTGTTGCCGCATCCACAATGCTTTGCGATATCAAAGCAGATGTCAATACAGCGAAGGCAAATAATTCCCACGTAAAATCGAAACGCCAAAAGAGACCGACTCCGGCAATCGCCCCGACGGTGGCCATTGCCGGCACAAAGGCCGGGTTCTGAGAGAAGTTACGTACATCGCCGATGACGTTGAGCTCCGTGTCAATCCGATCGATCAGTTGACGGGACGACCTTCCGCGTCTCGCCCCTACCGCGGCACCAATAATTGCTGCACTGATGTAACCAATCACAGATGTATTACTCCTCGACCAGTTCGATGAGGGTGCCGAAGCTCCCTTTCGGGTGAATAAACGCCACCGTCGTTCCTCTGCTTCCTCGCCGAGGAACCGTGTCAATCGGAGTGGCACCGGCAGCAATCATTGCGGCTAGAGCCTCTGCACAGTTGTTGACCCGATAGCCGACATGGTGCAAACCTTCACCCCGTTTCTCGATTGATTTGGCAACAGGAGAATCCGGTCGTGAGGGAGTTATCAGTTGCACGTAACTGTCGGCAACTTTAAGCAACGCCTCTTCGACACCATCAAATTCGACCTTCTCGCGATGAGCAACGGTGGCACCGAAGGCGCGGGCGTAGTAATCGATGGCCGCGTCTAGGTCTCGCACTGCGATGGCGATGTGATCGATTTCAGTCAGCAGCATGACTCTTAGTTTCGCAGTTCATTTGCTCGATCGACGAAACAGCGAAATCTTTTTCTCGCCGATCTTGTCCCGGAGTTCCGGATTGTCTATTCCCATGCCTTCACCGGGAGCCAAGCAAAGGACACCGATTTTGCCTTCATGCAGATTGTGATGAACCTGATTTGCGGCCTCTCCCGTGTTGTCGAGTGTGAACACCTGCGATAACGCCGGCTGAATCATGCCCTTGCCAATAAGACGATTTGCTTCCCATGCTTCTCGGTAATTGGCGAAATGCGAGCCCACCAACTTTTTCAGCCGCATCCAGAAGAAACGGTTATCGAACTCCAGCATGTAGCCACTGGTCGCAGCACATGTCGTGACAGTTCCGCCTTTCTTGACGACAAACATCGATGCACCAAACGTTGATCGGCCGGGATGCTCAAACACGATGTCGGGATCCTCCCCAACGAGTCCGCGAATGTCGCCGCCGAGTCTGCGCCACTCGCTTTCGTTGTGCGTATTGTCATCGTTCCAAAATTTGTAGCCAGCCGCCGATCGATCGATAATCGCCTCGCAGCCCATTTCCCTCAAGATCGCGGCCTTCTCCGGTGAACTGACAACGCCAACAGGAATGCCTCCGCCATTGAGAACGTATTGGGTTGCGTACGCGCCGAGTCCACCAGTTGCACCCCAGATAAGGACGACATCGCCCTGCTTCATTTTCGCTCCGTTGGACGAGACCAACATTCGATAACTCGTGCTGTTGCACAACGCATTCACCGCAGACTCTTCCCACGAGAGATGTGTCGGCTTGGGCATCAATTGATTTGCCTTGACCACAGACAACTCAGCAAGGCCACCAAAGTTTGTTTCGTAACCCCAAATGCGTTGATTACTTCCCAGCATCGAATCGTTGTGCGATGTTGGATCTTGATCGTCAACATGATTGCAATGCACGGTTACTTTGTCGCCCGGCTTCCAGTTGCGCACCGTCGAACCAACTCGCAGAACCACTCCAGAAGCGTCACTGCCAATTACCTGATATGGCAGGTCGTGTCTCTTGGCCAATTCGCTCTCGCGCGCCAAACGGGAAAGCGAACCAAAGGTACTGATCGGCTCAAAAATGCTGCTCCACACCGTGTTGAAATTGATGCTGCTCGCCATCACCGCGATTAGCGCCTCGTCGGGCGCAATCTCCGGGGTTCGAACTTCGCCGATGTGCACGCTTTTGCGTGGATCTTTTTCCGCCGACTTGATACCGACAAACATTTCTGCTTCGTCTTTGCGGATCACGGCCCCGCGGTACGAGTTCGGTATGGTCAGCGATTCAAATGCCTTGGTTTCGGCGTTCGCGGCGATGGCCTCGAGGATCTTTTCCATATCGAGACAGTACAGAGTGATCTACTCTTTACCCATGCCTGGTTCGTACATTGTTTCCGGAGCCCGTACACCGATCGGCAAAATGAGCGGCGCACTGAGTTCTTTTAGCGCCGCCGAACTCGGCGGTCTGGCGATAGCAGCCGCGTTGAAACGTGCCGGGGTTGAGCCACACGAAGTGGACCATGTGATCATGGGTCAGGTTCTCACCGCCGGACAAGGTCAAGTTCCATCGCGTCAAGCCGCCGCTCATGCGGGAATTCCAATGAACGTGCCGAGCGTCAATGTAAACAAGGTGTGCCTCTCCGGTCTCAACTCGATCTATCTCGCAGATTTGATGATCAGTAGCGGCGAGGCCGACATTGTCGTGGCCGGTGGCATGGAGAGCATGACCAACGCTCCCTATCTGGCGATGGGCGCACGGAATGGTTTTCGATATGGAAATACCGAACTTGCCGACGCGATTCTCAAGGATGGACTGTGGTGCGCCTTTGATGCCTGTCTCATGGGACTCGGTACCGAGCGTTACGCAGACGGAAAAATTAGTCGCGAGGAGCAAGATGATCTCGCCGTCAAGAGTCATGTCCGAGCGGCGGCCGCGATTGCAGAAGGAAGAATGAAGGATGAAATCGTGTCGGTCACCATTCCCCAGCGAAAAGGTGACCCACTCGTCTTTGACACAGATGAAGGAGTTAGAGCATCAACAACGATGGAATCACTCGCGTCCCTCAAACCAGCCTTCGACAAAGAGGGAACAATTACGGCCGGAAATGCGAGCCAACTGAGCGACGCTGGATCGGCATTGGTGTTGATGTCAAAACAGGCCGCAGAGTCACGAGGAGTAAAGCCACTTGGTCAATTCGTCAGTTACGGAATGGTGGCTGGACCGGACAACGCATCGCTGTTGCACCAACCGAGCGGAAGCATTGTGCGTGCTCTCAAGCGGGCACATTTGTCGCTCAGCGATGTGAATCTGTTTGAAATCAACGAGGCCTTTGCCGCCGTAGGGATCGCCTCGATGCAAGATCTTGGAATAAGCGACGACATCGTCAACGTCAATGGAGGGGCCATTGCACTTGGGCATCCAATCGGGATGAGTGGAAATCGGCTCGCGCTTACGCTGCTCTACGAACTTCAACGTCGTGGCGGAGGAATTGGTGCGGCCGCCTTGTGTGGCGGTGGCGGACAAGGCGATGCCTTGATTGTGCGCTCGCTGTAATCCCTTACGAGGAAATTTCTCGACGACCCTCGAGCGCCCTACCGAGCGTGAGCTCGTCGGCATATTCCAGATCGCCACCAACAGGAAGCCCACTGGCAATTCGCGTCACTCGTAAGCCAAAGGGTTTGAGCAATCGTGCCAAATACATGGCCGTGACATCACCTTCCGTATTCGGGTTAGTGCAAACGATGACTTCGGTAACTCCCTCTGGTTCAAGGCGCGCGATCAGTTCGCGAACCTTCAGTTGGTCTGGACCAATCCCTTCAAGTGGATTCATCGCTCCGAGCAAGACGTGATAGCGCCCCCGGAACTCGTGCGTCTTTTCAATGGCCACGATGTCGCGCGATTCTTCAACTACGCAAATGACCGTATTGTCGCGCCGTTCGTCGGCGCAGATCGCACAAAGCGTTCCTTCCGAAAAATTGAAGCATCGCTCACAGAATCGAACAAGCGCTTTTGCTTCGACGATGGACGCGGCTAGTCTTTCAACTTCTTGGGTGTCGGTTTTCAGTAAGTGGAAGGCGATTCGCTGAGCAGACTTCGGCCCCAATCCCGGCAATCGTCCAAGTGCATCGATGAGTGCCTGCATAGGCGCTGTGTACGCCGACGACATCTGTTTCTACTTTGCGTTGTCGACGACTTGCGAACCAGGAAACACCTGAGCAAGACGATCGACAATGCTGGTCGAGGATGCTGGTGATCCATCGGACTCATCTAGAGGCTCATCATCATTCACTTCAGCGTGCGACCTGCCACGCACATTTGCTGGTGCGTCGAATGCGAGAGTGATTTTGCGCCCAGCAACGCGAGACAAAACATCCTGCACTACCGCCAAGTGTTCCTGTGCCTTTGTCGAGTGCACCTGATTAGGTGCGACCACGGTAAATACTCCATTGACACAATCACGTGGTTGCACCGCGCTGTAGAGGGCGCGAATAAGAGGCTTGAGGTTTGTCAATACTTCCGCCCACTTGCCCATCAAATCTCGATCGCTCACCGGTGTCGATGGCGCTGGGGAAACCGTTGTACCGCCAGACCCCGTCGATGTCGGAAATTGACTCTTCGGTTGTGGTCGTGGCATTCCACCCGATGAAGTCGTGGCCGAAGACCGTGCCTTGCCGCCTAATTGCGCTCGACCGGTCGCGATGTCGACCGGTGCCGGTCGGACAATCGGCCCCGTGACATCGCGGGCCGCGGCGATGCCTGACTCGAGTCGTTCAATACGAGCAAGCAACGCGCCGGTGTCATTATTTGTCACCTGGCTGGTGAGTTTTACCAACGCAACTTCGAGCAACAACCGGGGATCGGAGGTGTGCCGCATTTCGATGAGCACGTCTCCCAGTACTTCGATGGCGTGAACAACGCTGCCGGTACCAAGACGACGCGCCTGATCGCTGACGACGATCGCACTTTGCTCCGGAAGTTGAACCAATTCGGGTGCCATCTGGGAAAGGAACGCCTCGCGCAATTGACGAACGATGTCGTCGGTGAGCCCGCGCGGATCGGCGCCACGCTGAACGGCGAATGCAACCGCGGTAAGCGCGCGACCGGGATCATGGTCGATTAGCGACTCGATGAATTCGTCGAGTGATATTTGTTCGTCGACCTCGCCGCCCCCTGCGGCGACTAGTTCTAACGCCGAGAGTGCATCGCGTGCCGAACCTCCGGCCTGCTGCAACACCTGGGCGATGGCATCCTCACTCACCTTTAGGCCGGCATTTTCAATCACCCACCGCACGTGTGGTTCAAGATCGGTGATCGGCAGCAAATGGAACTGCAAATGCTGGGTGCGACTCCGAATGGTCTCGCTTACCTTTTGGGGGTCGGTCGTAGCGAGGACGAAGACCACATGCGGCGGCGGTTCCTCAAGTGTTTTGAGCAACGTGGCCTCGGCGGGCTTTGACAACATATGAACCTCGTCGAGGATAAAAACGCGATGTCGGCCTGGATTGCCAAGAGAGGAACGTTCGATCAGATCGCGCATGTTTTCAACACCGTTGTTGCTCGCCGCATCAAGTTCGAGGACGTCGTAACTGAGCCCGTTATCGATTGCAATACAGGAGTCGCACACGCAGCATGGTTCGCCGTCCTTAGGCGTTTCACAATTGAGCACCTTGGCCAAAATTCGAGCGGTCGAAGTTTTTCCCGTACCTCGAGGGCCGGAAAACAAATAAGCCTGTCCTTCGCGTTCGTTAATTACCGCATTGCGCAGTGCGCGGACCACGTGCTCCTGACCTTTTAGTTCGGAAAAGCGACGGGGTCTGTAACGCCGATAGAGCGATTGAATTGCCATTACGAGCGAGCCTACCTACGGGGTACCGCACCATCGACCACGCCGATTTAGGTTGGAGAATTGACTACCGTCATAGATGACCTATGAACGGGAACGATCGCGGAACCTCGGCCCACCACTGGCTGAAGGGAATTGTTGCCATTTTAAGTGTCGGTGGCACTGTTGCATTCGGTTCAATTCTTGGCGCACACGCCTCAAGCGGCGGTTCGAATGTTGTCATATCGTCCAATCCCGCACCGAATCAAGTTGTTGGAGTTCCACCGACTCAAATTCAAATGGTGTTCCGAGACCCGCTCGCGAGTCAGGAGACCGCGTCCACAATGGGATTATCCCTGTCGTGTAACGGCACCCTCGTCGGGCTGGCCCAACCCCAACTTGGTACGGATTCGCGAACTGTTTCGGCGGCACTAACTCAAATTCCTCCCGCAGGACAATGCACAGTCAGCTGGCTCCTGCCAGACCAAAGTTCCGGCACATTTAGTTTCACTTCATCTGCCACCACCGAAACCACTGTTCCGGAGAATGTCGACGGCACAAATTCGGAAGGTGAAACCCCAATTATTGGTGAGACGATCCCACCCTCGACATTTAGCGGACCGCGAGTAGGCGGCGTCCTTGGACTGCTCCGCATTGCTGAGTATTTCTTCCTCGCATCCATCTTCGGCGGAATCATGCTCATTTTCTTGACCTGGCCGGAAGGGGTCGAATACGGCGAAACGCTCCGGTTTTTCCGCCTCACCTGGCTGGCAAGTGTGATCACGATGTATTTCATTGTCGCGATCTCGGCGATGCGCGCTTCGGGAAAGGGGTTAAGCGAATCGCTCAGTCCGTTTTCCTGGTTCGATTCCTTAAACACCGCTGGCGGAATCCTGCTACTCGTAAGGTTTGGCCTCGTCCTGTCGACGGTATGGGTCGCTTGGAATCCCGTTCGGGTGCTTGACCCAAGCACCCAAGTACCGGCAATCACGATTCTTGTGGCGATGATCTGCACGTTCGGATTTTCTCGCATCGGTCAAAATGTCGCGTTGCTCACATTCGTGTTCGGTTCCATTCATGCAATTGCGATGGCAATGTGGCTTGGTGGACTCGTTCTCCTGTCCAGGACCGTTTTGTCAGACCCTGGAGATGAAGACCTACTCAACGCAATCCGCGGATTTGCCAGACTGTCAATTTCGATCTTTGTCGTGACGGTATTTTCCGGAATAATGCAGGTGTACTTGCTCGACGGCCAGAACATTTTCTCCATCGGTCACGGTCGACTCAATATTTTGAAAATTATCGTCGTCGCGATCATGGTCTGGATCGGCCTCATGATGCGATCGTTCGTTCTTCATCGGCTGGAACCGGAGACCGAACTGAAAGCCAAAATGGCTTGGCGATTACGCAAGGCGGTGAGCGTGCAAATTGTGTTTGCCATCCTCGCTCTCGCCTTGACATCGTGGATGGTGCCGATGAACCCGCCACAGGTGAAGGCAACGAGCCCCGCACCCACCGTGGCCTATGTGTTCCGTCAGGAACTGAGCAACGATCGGTTCAGTGTGATCATCTCCATCACACCGGCGACAACGGGTGTCAACGCGATGCGAATTGAACTCTTGGAACCTTCGCGAATCAATAACTTCACCGTCAATCTCATTCCTCAAGCAATCGGCTACTCGGGAATTTCGATCCACGTGCCGTTGAAGCGGCGCGGCGCGGCGATCGTTTTGGGTGACGGCACATTCGTGCTCAACGCTCCCGGTTTGTGGTCCATCGAAATTACCGGGACGACAACCACCGGTGATTTGGTTCCATTAGGCACGACCATCACCGTCACCGATGCCACCGCCACAACAACGACAACAACCACCATTGCTCCTGCGCCAACCGATACAACAACAACCACCATCGCCGGGTAACTGCCCGGTCGCACTAGCGTCTGTGCCGTGAGTGGCAACCAAATGGACGACAAACTCGAGGATTTACGTCAGCGCAAAGAGCAGGCGTTCAATGCTGGTTCACCGCGCTCGGTCGAACGCCAACATGAAAAGGGTAAGATGCTCGCCCGCGAACGAATCGACGCTCTTGTCGATCCGGGAAGTTTTCATGAACTCGACTTGCTGGCGAGGCACCGAGCTCTGGCTTCCGGTTTGGAAGAGCGACCGTACACAGACGGCGTGATCACCGGATGGGGAACAATCGATGATCGCAAAGTATTCGTGTTCAGCCAAGACTTCACCGTCTTTGGCGGCGCACTGGGAGAAGTTTTCGCTGAGAAAATTCACAAACTCATGGATCTTGCCCAAAAGGTTGGCGCCCCACTCATTGGACTGAACGATGGTGCTGGCGCACGGATTCAGGAAGGTGTCGTATCACTCGCCAGTTACGGGGGAATCTTTCATCGCAACGTTCAGTCATCTGGGGTGATTCCGCAAATCTCGGTCATTCTCGGACCTTGTGCTGGTGGCGCGGTGTATTCGCCGGCAATGACCGATTTCATTTTCATGGTTCGCGAAACGAGCCACATGTTCATTACCGGACCGGACGTCGTCAAGACGGTTACAGGCGAGGATGTCACACTCGAGGAACTCGGCGGTGCGATGAGTCATGCGTCAAAGAGCGGTGTGGCGACTTTCGTCTGCAACGACGAACTCTCGTGCCTACAGGAAGTGCGCTATTTACTAAGTTTCCTTCCCCAAAATAATTTGGGACAGGCACCAACCGTCGAGCCGACCGACGATCCACTTCGTCGTTGCGAATTACTTCGATCGATCCTTCCGAAATCTGCGAACCAACCGTACGACATGAAGAAGGTCGTCAGTGAAATAGTCGATAACGGCGAGTTTTTCGAATACTTTCCCCATTGGGCCAAAAGCATTATCTGTGGATTTGCTCGTCTCAACGGTGAATCCGTCGGAATTGTCGGCAATCAACCGATGGTGTTGGCCGGCATTCTCGACATTGAATCAAGCGAAAAGGCTGCTCGTTTTGTGCGCACGTGTGATGCCTTCAATATTCCACTCGTCACCTTCGTCGATGTTCCGGGCTTTCTTCCAGGCGTCGACCAGGAGTATGGCGGCATCATTCGCCACGGTGCCAAGTTGCTGTATGCATTTTGCGAGGCAACTGTTCCCCGAATTCAAGTCATTACGCGTAAGGCATACGGCGGCGCCTACGTCGTGATGAACTCAAAATCGATTGGTGCTGATCTCGCCTACGCCTGGCCAACCGCGGAACTTGCGGTGATGGGGCCACAAGGTGCAGTCGAAATCGTCTACAAGCGCGAATTACAACAAGCCGCCGATCCTGCTGCCCGACGTGCACAGTTGGTCGCGGAATACACCGAAAAGTATGCGAACCCCTATGCCGCGGCCGAACGAGGGTACGTGGACGACGTTATTGATCCGGCGGAATCACGAATCAAATTGATTGCCGGACTATCGATGCTCAAGACCAAACGGGAAGAATTGCCGCGGCGCAAGCACGGCAACATGCCGTTGTAACGACTGTCTCGTGATGCAACACAAGGTTTCGCCGACACCCACCGACGAGGAGGCGATCGCAATCGCCACGGCGCTTGACTTGCTTTGGCCAAATCCTCCACCGTCCACACCGCAAAGTACGTCAAACACATCCTGGCGTTTCAGCGGTCGATGGTGGGTTGGTTCATCCGTAACCCGGAGTTCGTGACGACACCACTACATAATCTTCGCGTCCTCGACATTTCCACCGTGCTCGCCGGACCAAACTGTGCGCGTTATCTCGCAGATTTCGGGGCCGACGTCATCAAGGTGGAAATACCCGGCGTCGGCGATTCGCTGCGGTCTATGGCATGGCGCGATCCTCGTGATGACACCGGGCTGTGGTGGAAACTTGTCAACCGAAACAAGAGAACGATTGCTCTCGACCTCAAAAATGACCAGGATCGGATCGTATTTTTGAGTTTGCTCGATGAAGCCCACGTGCTTGTCGAAAACTTTCGACCCGGAACCCTCGAGCGACTCGGATTCGCACCGGATGTGTTGTTGGCCCGCAATTCGAAACTCGTGATCACTCGAATTTCCGGATTCGGTCAAGACGGACCGTACGCCTCCAGACCTGGTTTTGCCTCTATCGCCGAATCGATGGCCGGGCTCGCCGCAATCAGTGGAGAGCCGGATGGTCCGCCAGCGCTTCCTGCGATTGCGCTTACCGACGAGGTCACTGGAATTACCGCCGCATTCGCCACCATGGTGGCCCTGCACTCTGGTCAAGGTCAGGTGATCGATGTCAATCTATTGCAAACAATGTTTCAGATCATGGGACCGCTCATTTCGTTGTACAAACTGAGCGGAACATTGCAACCGCGGCTTGGTTCTGGATTGCCGTACACGGTTCCTCGCGGTGTGTATCTCTGCAGTGACGACAAGTGGGTCGGTGTATCCGCGTCATCGGACACAGTCGCGACTCGTGTCATGGGAGTACTCGGAGTTGCCAACGACGAACGATTCTCCACCTTTTCCGGACGGATGAACAATCGGGTTGAACTTGAACAATTGATGACGCAATGGTGTGCCAAACGCACACAAGCCGAAGCTGTCCAATTGCTTTCAGACGCCGAGGCAGCGGTTGGACCCGTATTCGATATGTCTGACATTGCTAGCGACCGACACTATGCATACAGAAACATGATCCCGACAGTTGGCGACACGCCGATGCAGGGTCTCATCGCCAGCCTTTCGGCGACCCCAGGCGAACTACGGTGGGAAGGTCGACCACTCAATGCCGATGGCGACGATATTCGGACAAACGGCTGGGAGAAGTCAAGATGAGTGGTTGGTCACGAGGGGCCAAGGTGCTTGCCCTGACATCAATTGGTGTCATGCTTGTCTCGCTCGACATCTCTATCGTCAACGTTGCCTTCGGTTCATTTGTCAAGGAGTGGCCGGAGAGTCGTCGCACTCTGACGTGGGTATTTTCCGCCTACAACATCGCCTACGCGGCAGGATTGCTCACCGCCGGTCGATTGGCCGACGCCTTCGGTCGCAAGCGAGCATTTCTTTCAGGACTCACCATTTTCATGATTGGATCGCTGCTGTGTGCTCTCGCACCGTCTGCACTGCTCCTCGTCTGCGCCCGGATTATTCAGGCATTGGGCGGAGCAATTCTCACTCCTGCTTCCCTCGCACTGGTCCTTCCCGAATTTCCAGTCGAACGTCGCTCGGCGGCGATTGGCATTTGGGGTGCAGTGGGTGGCGTTTCGGCCGCAAGCGGTCCGACACTCGGCGGCTACCTAGTTGACAATTTTGGTTGGCACTCTGTCTTCCTCGTCAACGTCCCGTTGTGCATCATTGCTCTCGCGATCGGCGCCAAGTTGTTGCACGAGTCGCGTGACGAAACTGCCCCACGTACGGTCGACTATCTCGGCGCTATTTTGGCCGTCGGTGGAGTTGCCCTACTCACGCTCGTCATAGTCCAAAGCGATGAATGGGGATGGGTATCGGCTCGCTCACTTGGCATCTTTGCCATATCTGCGTTCCTCATGTTTGTTTTCCTCAGACGCTGCAACACCGTTGCCCACCCCGTTCTCGATCTGCGCCTATTCAAATTGCCCTTCGTCACCGCCGCTGCGATTAGCGGATTTGTATTCACGATGGGGTTTTTCTCGATGATTTTCGTCAACGTTCAATGGTTGCAATTGGTGTGGGGTTACAGCCCGTCCCTGTCGGGTCTTGCCGGTTCACCTGGCCCATTTGCCGCAGCCCTCATCGCCGCGCCGGCCGGACGACTCGCCCAGCGTGTGGGTCACGGTCGAGTAGTTGCGGTTGGTGCAATCATCATGAGCACTGGAATCCTGTACATGAATTACCAGATCACGCCGACGCCTCATTACTGGGATTTCTATTTTCCGACCATCACATATATAGGTATCGGCGTCGGTTTCTGCATCGCCACGATTACCAGTTCGGCAACCGCATATTTGCCTCAGCCACGATTCGCCATGGGGTCGGCACTCAACAACACCGCCCGACAGATCGGCGCGGCACTCGGCGTTGCACTTGTTAGTTCAATGCTTGTCGCCGCATCCAAGACCCGCGATCCGCTTCGTGGATTTCATCACGCCTGGATATTCATCAGCGTGGCCGTGGCGATCGCGGGTGCAACGATGGTCGTTCTGTTTCGGAGACCAACAGTCGAGCAACTTATCGCCGCTACGTAACGTTTTACGTTGCGTGCGTGGCGATCGGGCAACTGACTCCAGTTCCACCGATCCCGCAATATCCATCCGGATTCTTGGCCAGATACTGCTGGTGATACTCCTCTGCGAAATGAAACGGCCCTGCTTCGACAATTTCGGTCGTGATCGGTTTGTATCCCGCCGCGGTGAGTTCGCGTTGATACATCTCGCGTGACTCGTTGGCAAGATCAAACTGAACAGCGCTTGTCGTATAAATCGCGCTTCGATACTGCGAGCCAACGTCGTTCCCTTGGCGCATGCCCTGGGTCGGGTTATGCGATTCCCAAAATGTCCTGAGCAATTGCTGATACGTCACTACGGCAGGATCAAATACGACGCGAACGACCTCCGCATGGCCGGTTCGCCCCGAACACACCTCTTGATAACTCGGCGACACCGAGGTTCCACCGGAATAGCCCACGGCCGTACTCAACACGCCGGGCATTTGCCAAAAGATTCGCTCGGCTCCCCAGAAACACCCCATGCCAAATACCGCGATCTGATGATTCTGCGGCCATGGCCCGTCTAGAGGTGTTCCATTGACAAAGTGTTTGAGTGACTCTGCTGTCATAGTGCAAGGCTATTGCTCGACTATGACAAATTCATCACCCCCCGTTTCGTTGCTCACCATTCGACAACTAGATCAGGTTCTGGCACTGAACAATGCCAACATTCCTGCGGTCAGTGAACTCACCGAGGAGGAGTTTCGATTCGACCTAAAGCATTGCCTCTATCCCCTGATGATCACCGATGTGGGTAGCAACGAACTACTGGCATTCTGCGTCACGTTTGGTCCGGGTGCGCCATATCAAAGTTCAAACTACGAATGGTTCTCGGACCGCTACGAAAACTTCGTTTATCTCGACCGGATAGCCGTGGCCAGCGACCACCAGAACAAGGGGTTGGGTGCCGCGCTGTACGAAGCCCTCGAGAAGAAGATGATCGCCGACCAATTAACAACGGCCCTGGCGTGTGAGGTCAATTTACAACCGGCAAATCCGGGGTCTCTCCGATTTCATCACAGACTTGGATTCGAAGAAGTTGGTCAGCACGAGCCAAAGCCAGGATTCATTGTCAGCATGCTCGTCAAAAAGGTTGGCGAGATACCACTGCCTTAGGCCTCGCGCGGTAACAGACGTTCCATTGCGACTTTCAGATTTGGCGAAACCTTCAAGCTTCCGATCGAAGACAGATGCGCGGAGTCTTCGTAGGCCAACTTTCCATCAATGAACTGAGTGCATCTATCCGAGGCGCAGAATCGCGAGTTGAGATTGAGAATTTCAGTCGCACTAGAGAATTCTCCAACGCTTGTCACTTCAAGATCATTGAGATATTGAGTTCGACCCTCGACCACGTGTCGTGGTTCGGTGCCGGCCTGACGGTTGATCAGCGATATGTCGTACCGAATGTCGAAAACAAAGCGCGGAACCGGCTGAACCAACAATGGACGGGCACCGCTAAAACGAATTTTGTTGAACAGTTTCCTTACCTGTACTCCCCATTCTTTACGCGCATCCGTAATTGAAGTGTCGGGGATTCCAATCTCGTCTACGTACAGGGCGTTTAGATTTGAAACAGCAACTATGTCCGGCTTCAAAGCCCGAATTGCAGACCACACATCGGAGCGCCATTTGTCGCAATACGGCGTAAACGGCGAAGCCGGTGCTTGAAACGCACACCCAGGAAGTGTGAATACGAGTGCGTCTTGCTGCAATTGTCTTGAGGCTAGGACAAATCCGTCGCTTAGTGATTTGGCAGTTGAGTCCCCAACCAAAATGGAAAGTCCACGTGGATCGTCGGCTGGGTAATAACAGGACTTTGCCTGCCCGACGACAATGAACTTTCCAGTGCACGGTTGTTCGATGACATGAGTCACCAAGTTGTAAGGCGTAACCCCGACCAGATGCTTGCCGATAACAGGCGAGAGGTTCGTCATGGCGGCCCATCCAACCGCGGCAACTGCTACGAACGCGACCACAAATTGAATCGGAGTCGGTTTGGTGATTGCAATACCGCGCCGGATTGGTTGTTCAATGTAATTGAACTGGACGACCGAAAATACCGCCGTCAGAGCAAGCACAATAATCGTCGTCGCGGTGCTTTTGTGCATGACAACCACGGACAATGTCCACAGGGGCCAATGCCACAGATAGAGACTGTACGAAAGATCGCCGATATAGACAGCCGCTTTCGATTCAAGCAGCCGTGAAGTGAATGGACGGGCCAGACCGGCATGAATAATTGCCACCGTCCCAATCACCGTCAGGAGAACAGAGACTTCATTGAACGATCGCGACGATGTTGAATCACGATCGAGCAAGTTCGAGGTCCCCGCTAAGGCGACAACGATCAGCACTATTGCCGAACTCGCCCAAACTATCGAGGCTGCGACATTTTGCTTCGCGCTCTTCCAACGGTTATGGGCAAGTGCCAAGAGCGCCCCGCTCATGAATTCCCACGCGCGCGTAACGGGAGAGTAGAACGAAAATCGGGCAGGCGAAACTCCAGCTTCCGACAGTTGCCGCAACCCTGGCCAGTTCTGCACTGCTGTTTCATAACGGGCGAGGGCGATGAACAACACGAGCGAGACGAGAAGAGCAACTACTCCGACAACGGCCAATGCTCGTCCCACTGATTTCGATTTCCATCGTCCCATAATCGCCCACACGGCCACAACGATCGGGCCCCACACAAAATAAAATTGCTCCTCGACTGCCAGCGACCAAAAGTGAAGCATCGGATTTGACGACGGATCGAGCGAAAAATAATCAAACTTCAGCAACGCAAAATTGGAAGAGTACGTAGCCGACGACATCAGCATTTTGGCGGACATCTGTTGCGGGCCGAATGGGCTGAGTATGAACAACGAAGCGAACGCGGTGACGATCGCAACGACGGCAATGCCGGGAAGCAGACGACGAATACGGCGACGGTAAAATTTTCGCCAATCAAACTTGTGATGCTGCTGAATGTCTCGCAACGCAGACAGCGTGATGACATACCCAGAGATGACGAAGAACATGTCTACGCCGAGGTAACCACCCGAAACTCCAAGGTCAAAGTGGTAGAAAATGACGAGAAGTACGGCAACGGCGCGAAGACCTTGAATGTCAGCCCGTTGATCCACTCGTAAATTGTAACTATTCAGGTGTTTCTCCAAAAATGGCGCGCTCGGCCGGAGTCGAACCGACAACCTTTTGATCCGTAGTCAAATGCTCTATCCATTGAGCTACGAGCGCAGTACTTGCTATGAACTTACAGTTTCCACGGTCCCCAACCGTTTCGTTGATACAACTGAAGGGCGGCGAGAGCGTTGAGTCTCGGGTCCAGCAACTGCTTGGCGTTGGTGACACCGATACTTGGCAACCACGACTTGTGATATTTGTAATAAATCTGGAAGAGGCCGTAACAACAAAAATTTGTGGCGCGCGGAGTCAAGTTGCTCTCGCGCTTGGCAATCGCAATTGCCCTGTTTTCCAGTTCATCCGGCCACACATCTCGAATGATCTGTTCAACTTGTGGTTGAGTGAATTTCTCCGCAACTGTTGTCACCGGCGCAGGAGCGACCGCAGGAACGCACACTTGATCACCAATCAATATCATGGTCGACATCGAGGCATCATTGATCGTCAAAATCCGCTTCAGGGTGATGTTTGACTTGGCCGCGATCGACCACCACGAGTCGCCGCGCTTTGCCGTATACGAGTTGGCGCAATCTCGGGCCTGAACATGGCCGACGTTCATGGACAGGGTCGCCACCAACATCAACAGCGAAAGTGCACATCGTGCTCGATTTTTCATGGCGGAGAGGGTGGGATTTGAACCCACGGTCCGGTTAAACCCGGACAACGCCTTAGCAGGGCGCCCCATTCGGCCTCTCTGGCACCTCTCCAAATACAAATTTGCCGGTCCCTAAACAATGAACTGGCAAGTCTACTGGCGGAACGGGAGGGATTCGAACCCCCGGGCCTTTTGGGCCGTCCGCTTTCAAGGCGGATGCGTTTGTCCACTCTGCCACCGTTCCGTGGAGAAACGCTATCGGACGATGCGCGATCTAAGAGTCGTCACCCAATCATCTGCTTCGCGCCAGCGCGAATCGGCGTGTTCGCGAGCGGAGTGCGCGTGCACTCCTGCTGCTGGATAACTTCCCAAAAACTTTACTGCACCTTGCTTCGCATGCAGATCGCGAAGTACGTCTGCCATCAATTCGTCTTCAATATGACCATCTGCATAAATGACGAAACAGTAATCGCCAAGTCCACCTTGCTTGGTTGGTCTCGATAACAACTGCGACAGATTGATTCGACGAGCGGCGAACTCTTGCAGGATTGAAATCAAACTTCCTGGTTCGTCGGCTCGTTGAAACACGACGAGCGCAGTCTTGTCATGACCGGTTGAAGAAGGAATCGACGATTTCCCTACGACAACAAATCTTGTCTGGTTTCCGCTGTGATCGGCGATGTCGGATGCAATCACGACCAAGCCATACAGGTGTGCGGCGTTTCGTGGGGCGATGGCGGCCACTCCCACTTGTGAATCCTCGCCGACACGTCTTGCCGCCTCAGCGGTTGAATGCGCCGCACGAATCTCGACTGATTGCAAATTCTTGCGAATGTAACTGTGACATTGGGCGGTGGCCACCGGAATCGAAAGTAGAACACGTACATCTTCAAGCGAGGTACCAGGCTTGGCCAAAATGCAAAGTTCGATATCGAGGACTACCTCTCGTTGGATGAGCAGTTGATAATCGAACACAAGCGCGTCTTGCGTGAAATTGACCGTTCCTTCGATCGAATTTTCAATTGGAACAAAACCCAAATCGACCTCGCCGGACTCGACGGCGTCCAACACATCCGGCACCGTTCGAAACGGAAGATGGATGTCGGAGGCTAGATCGGCTTGAGTTAGCAAAGCCTGCTCGGTGAAGGTTCCCGCCGGACCAAAATATCCAATTTTCTTTAATGGTTTTGACACTTCATCTAGGCTAGACATCAAATTTTGACCTAGTCTCCTAATTAATTCTTACCTTCCACGACTATCCTGTTGATCATGTACGAGTACGTCGCATTTAATCCGTTTAACTCAAGTCCGGAAGCGCTGGCGGCAGAACTTACGAAAAAGTCCGCCGAAGGCTGGGATGTCGTCGACATCGTGACGACATTTGATGGGCGATTTTGCGCGTTTTTGCGTCGAGAAACCAATTCTGCGATGGCCTCGGCTTCGTCAGTTGCCTCGGCACCCGCTGGGGCGACAACTGCAGCCGAGACCGCGGGCGCGACGACGACTCCACCGGTACCTTCCGGTTGGTACGCCGACCCGTCAAGTCGATATGAACTGCGGTATTGGAGCGGATCCGAGTGGACAGAGCACGTTTCGCGTTCCGGTCAGCAATTTACCGACCCACCAGTTGCCTAGTAACCGATGAGGGCAACCTCCCTCGGTCACGCGGGAATCATGGTGCGCACGCACCAAGCGAGCATTATCTGCGATCCGTGGTTTGAGCCGGCATTTTTCGGCTCATGGTTTCCATTTCCCCGCAACGACAAACTGACCGGTGAATTGCTAGACGAATTGGAGCATCCGTCATACCTATATATCTCCCATCAGCACGCCGATCATCTCGACGAACCGTGGTTGTCTCGTCACGTTGACAGGTCAACACCCATACTCCTGCCGGATTTTGCGACTCGCGAATTAGAACGGCAACTCGGCCAACTTGGGTTCACTAATTTCATTCGCACCCGCGATGGTGAGGAAGTTGAATTAATTGGTGGACTTCGAATTGCAATTCATGTTGAATCGTCTATCACCGATGGTCCGGGTGGCGACTCGGCAATCGTCATCAGCGACGGCGAAACTCGGCTCGTCAACCAGAATGATTGTCGTCCGCACGACATAGCAGCACTGCGGTCACACGGACCGGTTGACATGCACTGGTTGCAATTCAGCGGGGCAATTTGGTATCCGATGGTGTACGAGGAACCGCATGTTCAACTCTTGGCTCTGGCACGATCCAAAGTAGAGAGTCAGTTCAGCCGTGCGCTTCACTATGTATCGGCACTTGGTGCTCGCGTTGTGGTGCCGTCGGCCGGCCCACCATGTTTCCTTGACGACGAACTATTTGGATTCAACATGATCACGGGCAACGAAGTCTCGATATTCCCCGATCAAACGGAATTCATTCGCCGGTTGCAAAGAGCTGACAATGACTCGGGAGTACTAGCCATTCCCGGTACAACGATCGATATTGGACCCAACTCGGTTCACGTTGTGCACCCGACTACCGACGAACAGGTTCTCCAACCTTTCGACGACAAGGCCGCCTACTTACGCGCCTATCAGGCCGACTGGGCACCCTGGCTCACAGCACACAAATCGACATGGCCAACCACTCAAACCGATCTCGTCACCACGTTGCAATCATGGTGGCAACCCCTGCTGGCTATAGCGCCAACGCTGAGAGGCTTGATCGACAGCGGTTGCGTTCTTGATGTTGGCGATCTCAAGATCTACATCGACTTTGCCAACGGGACTGTTGAAGAATTTAAAGGTCAGCCATTTAGGTTCCGATTCACAATTCAGCGTGAATTGGTTGAAGCGGTTGTCCTGGCCCGCACCGTT
>Ga0265292_1000550_pt1 | contig 50054 bp, 39 predicted proteins | sample Munlanlewell296A_FD_189080 | JGI IMG/M metagenome (GOLD analysis project Ga0265292, IMG submission 189080) | Leachate microbial communities from a municipal landfill in Southern Ontario, Canada - Leachate well 296A | ecosystem: Engineered > Solid waste > Landfill > Unclassified | place: Canada... | reverse complement strand
CGGCAGCGGTACCGGAACTTCAGTAGTAGTGAGCAACCCAGGCACTACAACGATCTCCTACCATTCCACAGACGTACTCGGAAACCTGGAAACACCGGACAAGACCGCAACGGTCAATATAGACAAGACGAACCCCGTTCTTGGCGCCACGACACCTTCCGGCTGGCTTGCATCCAACAGTCCGTCTACCGTGACCGTGGCCGTGACCGAGACTGGCGCAGGACTTAACCCATCGGCGACCATCCTGCAGGTTGATGGCGTCTCACCCCCGACATGCAATGTATCCAACACACAGATAGATTGTAATATCAGCAGCATGGCACCGCTTTCCCAGGGTAACCATGTGATCACCGTATCAACCATAGACATGGCCGGCAATCCCGGTTCGGGTGGCGGTTCCTTCAACGTCGATACAATCGCGCCGTTCGTTAGCAACAACCTGCCGACCGGCACTTCGGGCAACACCAGCCCGACGATCAGCGCCGATTTTACTGACGGTACCGGTTCAGGAATCAACTTGAGCACCGTTCAGGTTTTAGTGAACGGTACGCCGGAAATCATAGGCGCGGGCGGATGCACCGTCACAGCTTCAAGCGTCAGCTGCCCGAAAACGGGACTGGCTGACAATACTTATAACGTAACCGTGAACGTCACCGACAACCTCGGCTTTACCGGTTCGCTCGGCTGGTCGTTCATCGTCAATACCGCGGCGCCGACCATCGATTCCCTGGTGCCGGCAATCGGAGCATGGACCTATGACAATACACCAGTAGTGACGGTCAATTATCACGCGACCGGCACGATCGACAGCGCCACGCTCACTATCGACAACACGCCGTGCGCGGGCGCGGTCTGGGACCAGACGCACATCACATGCACTGCGCCTGTGCTCACTGACGGACCTCATACGATAAGAGGTAACATCGGCGTTGGTCCAAACATCACGCCCGTAAATCCATCAAATGGAACCTTCAGCGTGGATTCGACGCAGCCGGTACTTACCAATAAGACTCCGTCAGGCTGGATACAGACTGCCGGCACGATCGAGGCGGATATCACCGAGACCGGCTCTGGCATCGATGGAGCGTCATCGTCTATAAGCGTCGACGGCACTCCGATTCTGAATGCCAACTGCACATGGACGGATACGCATGTGAGCTGCACGGCCCCGGCGCTGCCAGCGGGCAACCATTGGACGTCCTATGTCGTCTATGACAACGTGGGCCTGAATAACGGTTTTGCAAACAGCCTCGCCGGCTTCGATGTGGATTTATCGGCCCCGACTGTGAGCGGCATCACGCCGGCAGGTATTACTGGTAGCGCGTCGCCGACGATCGAGTTCGATGTCAGCGACGGCGCCGGTTCGGGCAATAACGCCAGCCTTACAGTGGTGAACATCGTCCACGGATCGCCGACAATCAGCGAGACGCTAAGTTGCACGAATGTGGTAGACCACTTCAGCTGTCCTGCCAGCGGTCTGCTTGAGACCGAATACAATGTCATGATCGATGTGACCGATAACGTGGGTAACCACCGGGCGTACGGCAACCCGGCGCAATTCACGGTTGACGCGTCCGGCCCGGTCATCGCCAACTTTACGCCGACAGGCTGGATCAACTCAGCCACTCCAACGATCGGCTTTGATATCACGGATACTGGTTCCGGCGTGAACCTGGCGTCTCTGTCTACCACGCTTCCCGGTTCAGCTGTATGCAGCAATTCGCCAATAACAAACGGCTATCACTTCAGCTGTCCGGCAACGGGCCTGACAACCGGACAATATGGTGCGACCATCTCCGTGAACGATAACCTGGGTAACAGCAGCAGTGCCAGCGGTTCAGTCCTGTTCAGTGTCGATCTTGACACCCCGGCGATCACTAACCTGCTGCCTAGCGGTGACGTAACCTCCAACTCGGTGACAATCAGCGCCGACCTGAATGATCCGTTAGCCTCCGGCATCAAGAGTGACATAAACAGCGCATCAGCGGCAATCCATCTGGATGGCTCAGGGACAGCGCTTACGGGTTGTACAAAGACAGCTGCACAGATCAGCTGCCCGGCCACAATAGGTGTCGGCGCCCATACGTTCTCGGTGTCTGTGGAAGACAATGCCGGCAACTCGACCACGAACATCTCCGGCGCGTTCACACTCACACAGCAGAACTACTACTTCCCGTGGTATGACAACAACGCGGGCAACGGCATGAACGGCGACTGGATCATGATCAACAACGAGGGCATCGCCGCGGCCGACGTTTACATATACGTCGGTGACATCAGTGACGGCGCCACCCCTGCTGGCCATGTGAATATCGCCGCGGGCGGCCATACCGAATGGCAGTCGCCGACATCGAGGACCACTGGTCCGGTCAGGGTAAAATCAGACGGCTCACCACTTCAGGTAAGCCAGCGAGTAATCTACAAGGACTCGCTCAATGAGGTCCGCGCGGTATCGCAGAGCGAGATCGACAGCGAGTACTTCTACACCTGGTACGACCGCACATCGCCTGATATGAGGGGCGACTGGGTTCTGGTGGCGAATGTCGGCGCTTCTGCCACGGCAGATGTGTATATAGAGATAGCCGGCGTCGATATGATCAACCCGGCCACCGGAACGACGAAGTTCAGCATACCCGCCGGAACCGTCATCACGCCGCAGTTCATCGGCACGACGAGCGGCATGGTCCATGTGACCTGCACCAGCTGCACCAGCGACGCGAAGATAATCACGAGCCAGCGTGTGCTCTACAAGGATTCCTTCAACGAGGTCAACGGAATCCCGAACAACAAGCTGGACTCCGAGGCATGGTTCACATGGTATGACAACAACAACCTGCGCGGTTTCAACCACGACTGGGTCATGGTAGTCAACAATGGCAGCATCACGACCAACGTGCAGATATTCCTCGGCGATTCCGTAACCGCTGCCGCCGATGTGGCGGTTCCCGCGGGCGGCTCACTGCACTGGCAGTCATTCCTGCCGCGGACCACCGGTCCGGTGCACGTGGTATCCAGTAACGGCCAGCCGCTGATCGTCAGCCAGCGCGTGCTCTACAAGAACTCGTTCAACGAGGTTCAGGGAGCGTATGCTACTGACCTGGGCACCGGAGCGCGCTTCAACTGGTATGACAACCTGACGCCGGGCATCGTCGGCGACTGGATCCTGGTCGGCAGCGCCGGTACGGGCACCGACATGAATATCCAGATCGGCGCGTTAGCGGCGGGAACTCCGAATATCGCAAGCAAAACGACTGTACCGTCCATCTTCCCGATGGCAGGCGGACCGGTCGAAGTCGCATGCAGTGGATGCGGCGGCAGCGACAAGTTCGTCATCAGCCAGCGCGTCCTCTACAAGGACAGCTTCGACGAGCTGCTGGGCAAACCGACGAGCTAGGCTACGCCGGATCAAAATACCAGCCGCCTCCGATGGAAGTAAGGCTGGCAGTAGCTGAATAAAACAGGGCGGGCGCCTTCGGCGCCCGCCCTTTCTTTAAGACTTTTCCAATATTTATGTGAGGTGTACCCCTTTTTCTTGACACTCACCTTTCGTGACTGTTAAACTTCTAGGGCTACAACCAGAAACGCGTTGTTCGCATCCCGAGAGGTGGAGGGACTGGCCCTGTGAAGCCTCGGCAACCTGCGGTGAGGTGTCTTAATCGACCCAAACCTGGCAAGGTGCCAACTCCTGCAGACCATATTGGTCTGGAAGATGTGGTGATAGGATGAACCTGTCCGACCTCTGCCACATCACCGTGCAGAGGTTTTTTCATTTCTGCCCGCGGGTTTCATGATGCGACGGCGCCAGACGAAGGAGCAATCGTTTGGCAACCACCGCCGAACATCTGAAATGCAAGGAATGCGGGCGCACCTATCCGCTGGAGGCGCTGTTCGTCTGCGACTTCTGCTTCGGGCCGCTCGAGGTTTCCTACGACTATGAGAAGATCCGCCGCCGGGCAACCAAGGACCGCATCACCCTGGGTCCGCCGTCGCTATGGCGCTACGCCGACTTCCTTCCCGTAAACAGCAAGCCTGAGGTCGACCTGCAGGCGGGCTATACGCCGCTGCTTAAAGCTGACCGGCTGGCCGCCGAGCTTGGCCTCAAGAAGGTCTGGGTCAAGAACGACACCGCCAACCCCACCCATTCATTCAAGGACCGCGTCGTGGCCGTTGCCCTGCAGCGGGCCCGTGAACTTGGCTTTGACGTCGTCGCCTGCGCATCTACCGGCAACCTGGCCAACAGCGTGGCGGCACACGCCGCGGCTTCCGGCACCGAGGCCTTCGTGTTCGTGCCGGCCAACCTCGAGATCCAGAAGATAATCGCCACCGCCATCTACGGTGTCAACGTGGTAAAGGTGCGCGGCAATTATGACGACGTCAACCGGCTCTGCACTGAGATCGCTTCCGAGAAAAAATGGGCCTTCGTCAACGTCAATGTGCGGCCGTACTACGCCGAGGGTTCGAAAACACTTGCATATGAAACAGCTGAACAGCTCGGCTGGCGCGCGCCCGACACGGTCGTGACGCCGGTGGCATCCGGTTCGCTTCTTACGAAGATCCACAAGGGTTTCTGGGAGCTGGGTGAAACCGGGCTGATCAGGCGGAAAGCTCCGGTCGTCCACGGCGCCCAGGCGTTGGGCTGCGGTCCCGTGGCGACGGCCTTCGCGGAGAAAGCCGAGCACGTGAAACCGGTCAAGCCGGACACGATCGCCAAGTCGCTGGCCATCGGCAATCCGGCGGACGGCATCTTCGCGCTGGAAGTCGTGCGCGAGACGGGCGGCTCCATCGAGAGCGTCACCGAGCAGGAGATCGTCGACGGCATCAAGCTGCTGGCGGAGACCACCGGCATCTTCACCGAAACGGCAGGCGGCGTCACCACAGCGGTGCTGGCCAAACTCGCCGCTTCCGGCAAGATCTACCGGGACGATGAAGTCGTGCTGTATATCACCGGCGACGGGCTTAAAACACTGGACGCCGTGGCTGACACCATCAGCACTTATGAAATAGACCCGAACTATTCACAGTTCGAGGAAGAAGTTCTTGGAGACGTACTGAAAGGAGCAGCAAAGTGAGCGTAAAAGTAAGGATTCCGTCGCAGCTGCGGCAGGTCACGGGCGGCGAAGGCATGGTCGAGATGGACGCCGGAACCATCGGCGGCATCATCATGGAGCTGGAGAACCGGCATCCTGGCATCGCCGAGCGCCTGATGGAGAACGGCGAGGTGCGGCGCTTCATAAATATCTACGTGGACGGCGACGACATCCGCTTCGCGGAGGGCATGGACACCGAGGTCAAGGACGGCGCCGAAGTCAGCATCGTACCGGCGGTAGCTGGCGGGTAGGCAGGTTCTCTTAATACATGGTTATCGCGAGGCGCCCTTCGGGGCGTCTCTTTTTTTTGGATAGGTGAGGATGTATGCCGGACTCAAAATCCGGTGGGGCTCACCCCCCGTGTGGGTTCGATTCCCACCTTCGGCACCAATAACCATGGCGAGTCAGACTGCCAATGGTTCCTTCACTTTGAACTTCTAACCTGGCTTAAAATTAGCGTTTGAATAATGCAAAACTTCATTAATCTGGCACTACAAAGTTGAATCTGCGTAATCAAAAAGCGTGTTCAAAACAGAGCCTTCTAAGGATATGAGTAACCTTGGCCGCCTGAATCTGCGGCCGTCGCCGTCACGTTGGTTTTGAAACTACCAACCCCCGACGGGATTGAATATTTGACAGTCGTCCCGTTTGATGCGCCAGCCTTGATCAGATCGAGAAATCCTGGCACATACATCCATGATTGCGAAGGGAAGAAAACCGTCTGACATGTAACGTTATGAGTTGCGTTCGAACCGGTAATCCGGGCCAGGTATGCGGGGCTTGGGCCGTTGTTAGCAACACTTAAGTCCACACTAAGAGTGTGAGCCAGATAATCGGAATAACTGGACCAATAGATCCTCGTTTGGGTGAGTGAGAGATCAGGCTTAGAGTTAACTGAACCGATACCGGTTGCTGCAAGAAACACGTCGGCAGAACCTGTGTTTGGTACAAGATTCCAAGCTGATGATTCAAAGATTACGTAGCGTCCGTCTCCGGAAATTGAAGGATAATAGGTATCAGAATAAGCAACACTTCCCACTAAATTCGTTGATACGCACCGCAGTTGCCCTGTCTGCATATCCTTAACAAATGTCTGGTTCGTGCTTCCCGGAGCAAGATTCGAGGCACCAGACCGGAATGCTACATATCTGCCGTCATTCGAAATAGAAGGGCTCCAGCTGTCTGCGTTGGCTGCGCTTTGATCAGTGGTTGCGGATGCAAGGTTAAGAGAACCAGTTTGATTGTCCTTAACAAAGATGCCCCAGTGGACGCCGGAAGGCAGGTTGCCTGACGCGCCAAACGCTACATAACGACCATCCGCAGATACGGAAATCGAATCATTCAAGTTGTTGTTACTCGAAATACAGGTGATTGCCCCTGTCTGCATATCCTTCATGAAGATGCCACGAGAAACACCGGGCACAATATTAGTAGCATAAGAGCTGAATGCAACAAAACGGCCGTTCCCGGATATGGATGGATCAGAACTGGCGGAATTAGCCTCCTCACCAGCGGCTGCCGAGGAGGCCCGGTTGATTGCCCCTGTCCACGTATCTTTGACAAAAATATCAGGCATGGAATTCAAGTCTCCTTGAACCAGGTTGCTGGCGCCTGAATAGAATGCAACATATCGGCCGTCGGATGATATTGAAGGGCCTTCGCTATAACTGTTTGCCTGCCCGTTGGCCACATCTGTGGATATGCGGGTAATCAAGCCCGTGCTCGTATCCTTGAGAAAGACGTCGCTTGTGCTGTTGCTATCGCCAGGAACCAGATTGTTCGCATATGAGGCGAAAGCGATGAGTCTTCCGTCCGCTGATATGGCGGGGGCTTCATAATTGCTCATATCGTTCGCCTGACCGCCGTATGAATCCGTCGATACGCGATTGACGGCGCCCGTTTGCGTATCCCTTACAAAAACATCTGATTTTCCATTGCTGTCACCCGGAAAGATACTGTCGGCGAGAGACACAAAGGCGACATACCTTCCATCAGCCGAAATGGAAGAGAAAGTGTTGCACATTAGCCCGTTTGGAGTGCAGCTTCCTTGGGCGACCCTCAGAATGGTGGTGGCGCCGGCTGTGTAAGAGATTGACACAGTTAAACAGAGGCTCAAAAAGATTATGAGTATTCCTCGAGAAAAGAACTTCCCTGTCGGAATGGGACCGATCATCACTACTACCCCCTAGCCCTGTTGTTTCGAGCGAATCACAAAAATTGAGATGTAAGTGTACTTCTTATCGCATGTGAATTCAATATTATGATGTCTTATATAACATAATTTGAAGTAGGGTTATTGCCAACATTTTGCCAACCAAAAATCAGGGACTATCGGGTACGGGAAGGTACTCGAAGGTAAACGGGGCAGCTGAAAGCCATACAGGAAGGGACCGTCAGGGACTATCGGGGAGCAGAAGGTACGTAAGGCACCAAACTCAAAATCCGGTCGGGTCATCTCCCCCAGGCTAGATGAAAATGAATAGACCGGAAACGCAGCCAGAAAGCGACTTGACTCTCTCCTGCGTGCAAATAGCGCGCTGGATATGACCTATTCTGATAAGGGGCGTTATCCCTGTCAATATGAACATCATCCTGCCTGATCCCGTTAATCCTCAAGTGTAAACCTGTGATGCCGACTTAGTCCACATTGATCATCAATGCCTCCGTCAAATCGTAGTGTGTGAAAAGGTGGAGGAGCAAAGAAGCCCGATCGACGAGGATGTTTTTCACAATGCAGAGATTTTTAGCTTTACAACTCAACAGCATGAAGCGAATCCTCGCGGTGATGGTCGCATTCGGCCTGGCCATCGGGCTGGTGTTCCCTTTTGTGGTAAACCCTTTTGTCACATGGAATCCTGAGCGGAGAACATCCTTCCAGATTGCCTGCCTAATTGCCGGCTTCACCGTGGGGTTCTTCTGTTATTACATAATAAGAATCTCCTTGTACCGGCAAAAAATAGAGCTTGAAACAGCGAAGGACAGGTTCACTTCATTAACCGAGACCGCCATCAGGAATCGAGACTGGAACGTGGATCTAAGCGCTCCATATATCCAGACCTGCTGGAAGGTAAAGAACTGCAATGCTGCCGATTGCCCGGCGTATGGAAAGCACAATATCCGTTGCTGGCTGATTTCCGGGACTTTTTGCGGAGGAGAGGTTCAGGGTCAATTTGCAAAGAAACTGGAGTCCTGCAGCGAGTGCGAGATCTACTCAAACACGGTAAAGAGCGACCCGATCAGCGAGATTGGAGAGAACTTCAACAGCCTGATGTGGGAAGTGCATGAAAGGGAAGGTGATCTGGCAAAAGCCAACAAGCGTCTCCAGGAAATGGCCATCACTGACTCCCTCACAGGCCTGAAGAACCACGGCAATTTTCAGGAAGTGCTGGAGCATGAACTGGCGCGGACAAAGCGCTTTGACCATGAGCTTTCAATCATTATTCTTGACCTTGATTATTTCAAAAAAGTGAACGACGAGTTCGGCCATCAGATGGGCGATGCCGTTCTGATGAGTGTCGGCAGGCTCCTGATGGAAGAAACTCGAGAGATGGACTATTGCGCGCGCTATGGTGGTGAGGAGTTTGTAATCATTCTTCCTGAAACAGCAGCCCACGCAGCCACAGGAGTCGCAGATAAACTCAGGCTTAAAATAAAGGAGAAGATTGCGGTTGAGACGGGCCTTCCCCCCACATATATAGGAGCGAGTTTCGGTGTGGCTAATTACCCTCAATGCGCTAGGGACAAGGACAGCTTGATCGCCGCAGCCGATTCAGCCCTTTTATTCTCAAAAAGGAGGGGCCGCAATCGGGTGTCTTATTTTCTGGATCTGACCGACACCGAACTATCAGAAGATGACATAGATAAACTGGGCGACAGGCTGAACGGAGCCGGAGTCGAGACAATATATTCACTCGCGGAAGCTGTAAATAGCCTTGATGGATATTCACACTCGGACATGAAGTATATATCTGGTGTTTCGAGATCTATTGCGGCGAACCTGGGCATGACCTATGAACAGACGGAATCGCTGATTCTGGCAACCAGGCTCCACGATATTGGAAAAGTGGGCGTTCCCGGCTCAATTCTAAACAAAAAAGATCAACTTTCACCGGATGAATTGTCAAAAGTACAGAAGCATCCAAAAATCGCGCAGCGCATCTTACACGAAACGTCGTTCATGAAGGACATCGTCAGCGCTATTCTTTATCATCATGAGCGCTGGGATGGAAACGGTTATCCCGAGCGGCTGAAGGCTGAGGAGATCCCGATGATGGCCCGTATCGTGAGCATTGCTGATGCTTACCGTGCCATGGTGTGCGACCGCCCCTATCGAAAGGCCCTCAATACGCAGCAGGCGATAAAGGAGCTGCGTAAAGGCGCCGGCACCCAATTCGACCAGAATCTGGTGGAGCTGTTTATCAGGGGGATCGAGGAGCAGGAGCCTCTGCGGGACGTCGTTTGAAAAGACGTCCACCCGACGGGCGGCCGTCAAGCGTGTTTGTGCCTCACTCATAATGACACAAAACCCTGCCGCCATACCTCCCAGGTTTTGATCAGCAAAGGTCCCTGCTTTTCCCCCTCATATTACCTTTTGCTAATTTGATTATATCCATATAAAAAGGTATGTTGATGGAGTTAGCGAACACAAAGCAATAGTGCCGTCACTGTTGGCTGCATAAAAAAGGAGAAAACATGTCAAATAACAAAATCATTTCGGTGATCATCCTCCTCGTGGGGGGCGCGCTCATCATTGCGCCCTTCGGCTACAAGATGTTTGATCGAGCATCGGCGGGAGCCAATATGATGACAGCGTTTGAGCCTGTGCTGACGCGTCCCAATGTAACTACTTTCCAGGGACATATGCAGACCTTTGGCGGGATGCAGGGTGACATGAACAAGATGTTGCCGGCGCTCGCCCAGCAAATGAATATGACCGATGATAACATGAACCAGATGATGGGTCAACAGTTCCCCGGCGTTGCCACCGGCATGCAGCAGATGGATAAAATGGGCCAGGACTTCACTACCGTCATCACGGTCATGGACCAGAACGTAGAGAACTACCAGAAGGCCAACCAGCTTCCGATGAGGAACATGCCATGGTTCTTCGTTGTTGCCGGCGGTTTGCTTGTGGTGCTGGCGGGTGCACAGCTGCTGCTTCCCGAAAAGAAATAGACTGCATAGATCGACTTCATCCGTCTTACGCAGGGGCCGCTGGCAAAGGGCCCCTTTTTAAACCCCGGCACGTGTCCGATTCCTGGCTTTGAACCCTTTTCCCCCTCTCCTGACTCAAACTATCTTATACGCGAGCTTCAGATTCGCAGAAATGGAGAAACGGATTATGGAATACAGCGCATCAACTTCGGGGGTCAGCAGAAACCCGGCCGGCTGCAGACAGGTAGATTCAGCTCAGGCCCAGGAACTTATACTCAACCAGAACGCCATGGTAGTGGACGTGCGCGAACCGCATGAATACGCGGCCGGTCGCATCCCGAACGCAAAGTCGATCCCTCTCAGGCAGATCGGGCTCCACATCGAGAGCTTAAAGCAGCATTCGGACCGGCCGATTATCCTGAGCTGCAGGACGGGCAGCCGTTCGGAGATGGCCTGCCGTTTCCTGAGCGAAAGCGGTCTGGAGAATATATATAACCTCGCGAGCGGTTTAATGGGCTGGCAGAGTGCAAACCTCTCGGTGACGCTATAAGATGCAGCGCGGCCTTTCTTTACTTATGATATTGAAGACGCCTGACTTCCGGAGGTCATCAAATGGAAAATAAACCCATAGCCGCAGGCAAGAGCGCCTTTGAGATCGTTGATACTGATGTTGTCTTTGGCGAACTGGAGCTAAAACCGGACACCATCCTGCTCGACGTGGCCAGCGGCGTCGGAAATTACGCCCTGCCCGCCGCGGAGATTATCGGTGAGAACGGTGCGGTTTACGCCGTCGATCTCTGGCAGGAGGGGATCGAGGAACTGGGGCGCCGTGCCAGCGAACTCGGTTTGAAGAACATCACAGCGATTAACGCTGACGCGTCGAAAGAAATTCCGCTTGAGGATGAGAGCGTGGATACCTGTCTGATAGCCACCGCCCTTCACGATCTCGCTGAAGTAAATGCGGCTGAAGGCGCGCTCAGGGAAATCGCGAGGGTGCTTAAACCGGGCGGGCGGCTCGTGATCGTCGAGTTCAAAAAGATGGAGGGCCCACCTGGGCCTCCACTGAAAATCCGGTTTTCACCCGACGAGCTGGATGAGCTGGTCTTACCGTTCGGCTTTGAAAAAAAGCATACAGTCGAAGCCGGCGAATATTTTTATTTATCATCATATGTTCGCCGCCAGGCGGCTATCAAACGCTGAACCTCCTCCATCGTCCAGGGAAAACTGGAAACGTAAGTCCCCGGGTTCAGCCCTCAGCTCAGATCCGTCCCCAATACCTCGTTGAAGTAACCGTGCCAGAGGACTCGCTGGGAGGTCATGATCGGGGGAGGCGTGACGTCAGGGCAGTTGCCGGACACGAAGGCGACACTGCATGATTTGACCTCCACGGGGCCGCCGCGCTTTGCGAAGCGCGGGTGGACCAGGTCGTTAGCGGGGATGGTGCCGGACGCGGCGCCTTCGACAACAGGTGATGGGGCTACACCGCCCACAGTTATCTGATAATAGATCTGCGAACCAGTGGTATTGATGATATGTATCCAGTCGTAGGTGCCGGCGTCGAACTGGTCATACCAGGTCCAGTGGTAGTCGCCGCCGAGCGTCGACTTCGGAGAGCCCGGGACTTCCTCGAAGGATGGGCCCCAGAGGACGCGCTGGGAGGCGATCGACTTGTTTTCGGCGGAGGGGCCGTCGGCGCAGACACCGTCCGTGATCACTCCTACGCAGGTCACCACTTCGACCGGACCGCTGGAGACGTTCTTGATGCGCGGTGTCACGTTTGTACCGGCAGGGATACTGCCCGTGGCAGTGCCCTCGATCATCTCGGGCGGCACGGCGCCCTTTATTCTGATCTCATAATTGATTGGTCCGGTGTTGGGGTTGGCGATCAGTATCCAGTCGAAGGCTCCGGCGGAGACGTTGTCGTACCAGGTCCAGAGGTAGTCGTTGGAGAGATCCTCAGAGCGTATGCCCGGCACCTCGTTGAAAGCCTCGGAGGGTGTGCCCATGTTGGTCAGCACCCGCTGGGAGGCGATTGCAGGGGTTGTTGTGGTCATCCCCGGGTTTGAGAACGTCTCTACCTCCACCGGACCGCCCTTGAGGTTGAAGCGCGCATTCTTGTTCTGGCCGGCCGGAATCTCGCCCGAGGCAGTACCCTCGATGATCTGTCCACCCGTGGGCACAGCACCTGCCACCTTTATCCGGTAATAAATACTGCTCGTACTTGGGTTGGACACCATCACCCAGTTGTACATACCCGAACTCTGGTTGTCATACCAGGTCCAGTAATAGTGGCTCGATTGCTTCGTATCCTCGGTGCCCAGCACCTCTTCGAGCGAGCTGCCGCCCTTCCAGAGGGAACGCTGGGAGGCGATGGCCTTGGTGCCCTTGAGAGAAGTCGCCGTGACCGGTCCGCCGACCATGCCCATGTTCATATAGGGGCCTGAGGCGTTATAGAAACGCGCGGGAGCGCTTTCGCCCTGCATGATCGTTCCGTTCGGTGGGCTGTCTGAATGTGAATAATTAGACATATCGTTGTCCGCTACCTGGTAGTCGTAGGAGATCGATGTCTCGGCACCGGCCGGGTTGGCCATAAGCAGCCAGTTCATCGAGCTGTAGTTGTCGTACCAGGTCCAGTAGTAGTTTTTGGGGGGAGCAGCATTAATCAGGATCGAGACATTGCCGCCGTTATAATTTGCCACGGCCAGGTCGGTCTTGCCGTCTTGGTTGAAGTCGCCCGTGGTTATAGAGCGTGGAGAACTTAACGCGCCGTAGTTCACCGCCGCGGCGAAGGTCCCGTTTCCATTACCCAGCAGGATTGAGACATTGCCGCTGCCAGGATTTGCCACGGCCAGGTCGGCCTTGCCATCTCCGTTGAAGTCGCCTGTGGTTACCGAGTATGGATTAGTTCCCGCAGCGTAGTTCACCGCCGCGGCGAAGGTCCCGTTTCCATTACCCAGCAGGATTGAGACATTGCCGCTGCCAGGATTTGCCACGGCCAGGTCAATCTTGCCGTCTGCGTTGAAGTCGCCCGTGGTTACTGAGACTGGGGCAGTTCCCGCAGCGTAGCTCACCGCCGCAGCGAAGGTCCCGTTTCCATTACCCAGCAGGATTGAAACATTGCCGCTGCCGGCATTTGCCACGGCCAGGTCGGCCTTGCCATCTCCATTGAAGTCGCCTGTGGTTACCGAGTATGGATTAGTTCCCGCAGCGTAGTTCACCGCCGCGGCGAAGGTCCCGTTTCCATTACCCAAAAGGATCGAGACATTGTTGCCGCCGGCATTTGCCACGGCCAGGTCGGCCTTGCCATCTCCGTTGAAGTCGCCTGTGGTTACCGAGTATGGATTAGCTCCCGCGGCGTAGTTCACCGCCACGGCGAAGGTCCCGTTTCCATTACCCAGCAGGATTGAGACATTGCTGCCGTCCATGTTTGCCACGGCCAGGTCGGTCTTGCCGTCCTGGTTGAAGTCGCCCGTGGTTACTGATACTGGAGCAGTTCCCGCGGCGTAGTTCACCGCCGCGGCGAAGGTCCCGGGAATCGCGGCACCCAGCAGGATCGAGACATTGCCGACGTAATTTGCCGTGGCCAGGTCGGCCTTGCCGTCCGCGTTGAAGTCGCCTGTGGTTACCGAGTATGGATTAGTTCCCGCAGCGTAGTTCACCGCTGGATCAAAAGTGCCGGAGGGATCAAGAGTAGTAGTGTTAATCAGGATCGAGACGTTGCCGCCGTTATAATTTGCCGCGGCCAGGTCGGTCTTGCCGTCCGCGTTGAAGTCGCCCGTGGTTACTGAGAATGTACCAGCTCCCGCGCCGTAGTTCACCGCCGCGGCGAAGGTTCCGTCTCCATTACCCAGCAGGATTGAGACATTGTTGCTGTCCCTGTTTGCCACGGCCAGGTCGGTCTTGCCGTCCTGGTTGAAGTCGCCGGTGGTTACTGATACTGGAGCAGTTCCCGCGGCGTAGCTCACCGCCGCGGCAAAAGTCCCGGTTCCCGTACCCGGCAGGATCGAGACATTGCCGACGTTAATGTTTGCCACGGCCAGGTCGGTCTTGCCGTCTCCATTAAAGTCACCTGCAGTTACTGAGACTGGACCAGTTCCTGCGGCGTAGCTCACCGCCGCGGCGAAGGTCCCGTTTCCATTACCCAGCAGGATTGAGACGTTGTTGCTGCTCCAATTTGCCGTGGCAAGGTCGGTCTTGCCGTCTTGGTTGAAGTCGCCCGTGGTTATAGAGCGTGGAGAACTTAACGCGCCGTAGTTCACCGCCGCGGCGAAGGTCCCGTTTCCATTACCCAGCAGGATTGAGACATTGCTGCTGTCCATGTTTGCCACGGCCAGGTCGGTCTTGCCGTCCTGGTTGAAGTCGCCGGTGGTTACTGATACTGGAGCAGTTCCCGCGGCGTAGCTCACCGCCGCGGCGAAGGTCCCGTCTCCATTACCCAGCAGGATTGAGACGTTGTTGCTGCTCCAATTTGCCGTGGCAAGGTCGGCCTTGCCGTCTCCATTAAAGTCGCCTGTGGTTACTGAGAATGGATCAGTTCCCGCGGCGTAGTTCACCGCCGCGGCGAAGGTTCCGTCTCCATTACCCAGCAGGATTGAGACATTGTTGCTGTTATAATTTGCCGCGGCCAGGTCGGTCTTGCCGTCCGCGTTGAAGTCGCCCGTGGTTACTGAGAATGGACCAGCTCCCGCGCCGTAGTTCACCGCTGCGGCAAAGGAGAGCGGGCCTGCGGCGCTCACTGGGGCGCCGGGCCAGCAGACAATCAAGGCTATAAATAAAGCACCTATGAAAAAAAGCCGCAATTTACTGAAAGACCTGGCGCCAAAACCAAGTATGGATTTGACTCTTATGGCGGCTGGACGAATAGACGTTTGCATTATGCCCCCTCAAGGCTCCTTGATACGCATACGCATTCTGAGTGCTGATTATCATATCACCAGGTTTATTAACTCTCCATAAAGTTGAAAATTTACACTATTCCGATGGAAGACGTGTTCCTGCCGACATCTTCCTAACCAGGTCATTGGGCTGATCAGATGCGGGGGAGATAAAAGGAAACCCAAAGCTTGAAAGCCGCAATGGAAGCGGCTTTCAGACGATATCAAAGACTATAAGGTGCGGCGGCCGCCAGACGCATATTCCGGCGGGACATGCCTGAAGTCAACGCGGTGTTTCAGGATGCACACGCAGCGCGTCCTATTTCTTCGGGGATGCTTTCCTGCGGCTGCTCGTCTTCGATGGCGAAGCCGCCTTGCGAAGTGTGCTTAACTTGCCGCCGCTGGTTTTCTTCGGCGTCCGTGCAGCAGCTTTCTTTGAGCCGGCGCGGACCATGGCGGCTTTCTTCCTGCCCACGCCGCGTTTCGCGGCAGGGGCGACCTTGCCGTCGAGCAGCGCCGCCTTCAGCACTTCATGAACCTCATCGACCGGAATAAAGGTCATGGTCTTGCGCAGATGCTCGGGTACGTCGTCGAGGTCCCGCTCGTTCTCGCGCGGCAGGATGATGGTGTCGAGCCCGGCACGGCGTGCCGCCAGCACCTTTTCCTTCAGACCGCCGATGGGCAGCACCTTGCCACTCAGGGTCACCTCGCCAGTCATGCCCACGTTAGAGGACACGGACTTGCCGATGGCCAGCGACGCCAGCGCCGTTGTCATGGTGACGCCAGCAGATGGGCCGTCCTTGGGCACGGCGCCCGCGGGAACATGCACATGGATGTCATGCTTCTGGAAATATTCCTCATCGATGCCCAGCTCGTCCGAATGCGAACGCACCCATGACAGCGCCGCCTGGGCCGATTCCTTCATGACGTCTCCCAGCTGGCCGGTAAGGGTCAAACCGCCCTTGCCGTGCATGCTGGTGGCCTCGATGAATATAATGTCGCCGCCGCTGGTAGTCCAGGCCAGGCCGGTGGCGACGCCCGGCTCTGAGGTCATACGCTTCGCCTCGGAGAAGTAGCGCTTCTTGCCCAGGAACTTCTCCACGGCCTTCTCGTCGATCTTGAACTTGCCTTTTTTGCCCTCCGCAAGCTCGCGTGCGACCTTGCGGCAGACCGAGCCGATCTCGCGCTCTATGTTTCTCAGGCCCGCTTCGCGGGTGTATTCCTGGATGATCTTGAGGATGGCCTTGTCCGTAAAAGCGATATCCTTTGTCTTCAGGCCGTTGGCCTGCGTCTGTTTTTTGATCAGATATTTTTTGGATATATGGAGCTTCTCTTCCTCGGTGTAACCGGAGAGCTCAATGACCTCCATGCGGTCACGAAGCGCTGGCGGAATCGGATCGAGCATATTAGCGGTTGCTATGAACAGCACCCTGCTTAAGTCGAAGGGCAGATCCAGGTAGTGGTCACGATAGCTGAAATGCTGCTCCGGATCGAGTACTTCCAGCAGCGCCGAGGACGGGTCGCCGCGAAAATCGGCGCCCAGCTTGTCCATCTCGTCGATGGCGAACACCGGATTGTTGGACTCGGCGTCACGGATGGCGCGGATGATCGTGCCGGGCATGGCGCCTATATATGTACGGCGGTGACCGCGTATCTCGGCCTCGTCGCGCACTCCACCCACGGAGATGCGTATGAATTTGCGTCCCAGGGCGCGTGCGATCGAATGTCCCAGGGAAGTCTTGCCCACACCGGGCGGCCCCACGAAACAGAGGATCGGCCCGGCCATGTCCTTCTTCAGCTTGGCGACGGACAGATACTCGAGGATACGGTTCTTGACCTTCTCGAGGTCGTAATGGTCCTCGTCGAGAATCTGCTGGGCGCGCGCGATATCGAGGATATCCTCGGTGCTCTTGTTCCAGGGAATCGTCAGTATCCAGTCCAGGTAGGTCCTGATAACCGAGTACTCTGCCGCTGCCGGCTGCAGCTTTGAGAGCCGGTCCAGCTCGCGTCTCGCCTGGCGGTCGACCTCCTCGGGCAGCTTGAGCTCGTCGATCTGGCCTCGCAGCTCATTGACCTCCGCGGCGATCTCGTCTGTCTCCCCCAGCTCCTCCTGGATCGCCTTCATCTGTTGACGCAGGAAGTACTCGCGCTGGTTCTTGTCCATCTCGCTCTGGACATCGTTCTGGATCTTGCTGCCCAGCTCGAAGACCTCGAGTTCGCGGGTAAGGATGACGGTGAGCTTGCGCAGACGCTTCTCAACGTCGGTCTCTTCCAGCAGCTCCTGCTTCTCGCCGGTCTTGATCTTGATAGCTGACGCGATCAGGTAACATAACGCACTCGGGTCATCAACATTTGATGCCGCCATCTGCAGCTCTTCCGGCAGGTAAGGCACCATACCGATGATCTTCGTGAAGACGTTCTGCAGGTTGCGGGAAAGAGCCTCGACCTCTTTCGTCATCTCGACCTGGTCATCAAGCACCTCTACCTTCGCCGTCAGGTAGGGCTCGGTACCGATGTATTCGATGATTCTCACGCGTTTAAGGCCCTGCACAAGGATACGCAGCGAGCCGTCCGGGACCTTGAGCATCTTATGGATCACGGCCACCGTGCCGACGCGGAAGATGTCGTCCGGTCCCGCGACCTCGACGTCCTCGTTGGTGATTGTGGCAAGGCCGATCATCTTGTCCTTGTGGAGCACGTCGTCGATCAGCTTGACGGAACGCTCCTGCCCGACAGCGAGCGGTGTCACCGTTTCCGGGAACACTACAGTCTCCCGCAGTGGAAGGATGGGTATGATTTCCGGTATTTTATCAACCGACGCGATAAGCGGCGGTGCGTCTGTGATGCTGCCTTCCATCAATTTTGGTCCTTTATCTTGATTGGCACATTGATGGCGGACTTCCTGGACTCAGCCACCGGTAGTTCCAGGGTAAGAAACCCTTCATTATACGTAGCCTTGGAGTTCTCTACGTCGACTGATACCGGCAACATGATCTTCCTCTTGAAATGACCGTAATCGATCTCCATCTGCTGGTAGACCTTCTCCCCCTCATTGCCGGTATCTACACGTGTGCCTTCGACGACGAGGGTTTTGTCCTGGAGGGTAAGCCTGACATCATCGGGTGAAATCCCCGGAATCTCGAGTTTGACGATCACCGTGTTGGATTTCTTGACGTAGAAAACGTCCGCGAGCGGCTGGAAAGCGCCACCCTTCATGATCCTCAGCCTCGGTCCCCCATAGAAACGAAAAAACATCTCCTCGATCTCAGAGGTGAGGCGTTCAAACTCAGCGAAAGGGTTGTCTTTCTTTGCAGCCATCACAATCCTCCAAGAGCGACTAAGGGCGCAGAAACTTGCATATAAACATATCATATTTACGGGAAGCCAACGAACGGGCAGTTGCGACTTTCAGAGCTTAAGGATTGTTATAGCCGAATGCAGCCGTTCCTAATCATGGAAGCCGGATTTAATGTCATTTTCAGGCACTGAAGCGTATGCCGGTGAGAAGGATAAAAGCGGCAGGCACTCGAAGAAACAGGCGAAAATCGCCTGCGGATTTATTGAATCTCGGGAGGTAGTTGTGAACCGTTTGACAGTAAAGTTGCTCCTGTTGACAGTCATCGCTGTCATGGCCCTCGCGATGGTTGCGGGCGGGTGCGGCGATGAGTCGCAGACTTCGTCCATCGATACGCTCTCGACCGCAAAGACCGGCCGTGTTATATTCGGGGGGCGGCCGCAGGCCGCCCCTTTCTTTTTGCTTTACCATGCCTCGCCTCGCGGGATAAACTAATATTTATTTTTCGCGCGTAAGTTTTCCGGATCACCGTCGTCATATGTACGACCACACACGCAAAGGAGACTCAAAATGAAATCGTCCACCGAGGAAAGTATCAATACCAAGAGGATTGTGGCCGGTATTCTGGCATTTGCGATATTTGGCCTCACGCTTGCGCTTTCTGGTTGCGGAAGCAGCGAGCAGGCCGTCAACGGCTCCGGCGCGCAGACCGGCGCGGCGCAGGCGAACACGGCAACCGCCACGACTGCGACAACCGCCACGACTTCAACCGGCGCCGCCCAGGCGAACGCAGGTCCGACAGAGCCATGTCCGCCTCAGCCCGCCGATGCGCCGCAGCCGGTCATAGTCTCATATGCAGTGAACAAAGCGAACGCCAACTTCGGTGACATGATAACTTTCACAGCCCAGATACAGGGAGACGCGGCAAGCGTGAGGGTCATCTACGGGGCCAGCGGCGGAGATATCTCAACGGCTCACAACATCTCCGTCATGCTCGCCGAAAGCACGAACGGCGGAATCACGACCTGGAAGACAAGTGTCGCTGCTCCTCACGGTGCGAAGATACCGGGCGCCGAAGGCCAGTGCTTCTACAGGATAGAAGTGATCTCGTCTGACAATACATACACGAAAGCCATGGACAACCAGCATACTTTCGATGTAAACGGATAAGTCCAGGATTCACCTGAAGCAGGTCTACGCAGGCGAAGACCTTTACGAGCTTTCGGATCACCGGAACAGACAATGGACACCCTGTTCCAGGGTGTCCATTGATTTTCCACTTGTTGACTCGAGTTTCTTTCAGCCAAACGTTATAAACGTCACGTCATCAAATCCAGGCTGGGCCTTGATCTCCGCGAGCACCTCTTCAGAGATGGGCTTGTCGAGCGTCACGCTCATGACCGCCTTGCCGCCGAGCTTTTTGCGGCCCACGTTCATGTTGGCGATGTTGATGTCGCGATCACCCAGCAGGGTGCCGACGCGGCCGATCATTCCCGGCACGTCGTCGTAACGGAAGAAGGCCATGTACTGCCCCGGTTCAATGTCGATATCGTGCCGGTATATCTTGACGAAGCGCGGGTGGTGATTTGGTCCGATCGTCGTTCCGCCCACGGTCAGCTCGCCGCGCTTGTCCGTGGTTGATACTGTGATCATGTTTGTATAATCCACCGACTTGCGGCTCTTCGACTCGGTGACCTCGATGCCGCGCTCCTCGGCTATGCCCTCGGCGTTCACGTAATTGACGGTCTCCTCGACCCTGCCATCGAATACTCCCTTGAAGAAGGCGACGGTCAGCAGCTTCGTGTTGGATTCCGCCAGCGCACCCTGGTAGGTGATCTCGAACTTCTCCAGCGGGCCTTCCGCTATCTCCACGATGAGGTGCCCCAGCTTCTCCACCAGCGGCAGGAACGGCCTTAATACGCTCATCTCTTCCGGGCCGACCGGAGCGATGTTGACGGCGTTGCTGACGAACTGATTGTTGAGCGCCGCCGCTACCTGCTCGGCGATTATCGTGCCGGCGCGGTCCTGGGCTTCGATCGTCGATGCCCCCAGGTGCGGGGTCGCCACGACGCTGTCGAAATCGAGCAGCGGGTTGCCCAGCGGCGGTTCCTTCTCAAAAACATCGATAGCAGCGCCGGCTACCTTGCCGGACTTGAGCGCCTCGACCAGCGCCGACTCCTTGACTATGCCGCCGCGGGCGCAGTTGACGATGCGCACGCCGTCCTTCATCTTCGCAAACGCGGCCTCATCGACAAACCCAGCCGTCTCCGGACTCTTGGGAAGATGGACTGTGATGAAATCCGCGACTTTGTATAAATCATCGATACTCTCCGCGCCCTCGACCCCGAGTTCCTCGAAACGGGCGGCGCTCACATATGGATCGAAGGCCACGATCTTCATTTTCAGGCCCTTGGCGCGCTGCGCCACAAGTACGCCGATGCGGCCGAAACCGATAACACCCAGCGTCTTCTCGGCAAGCTCCACGCCGCCGAAGCTGGAGCGCTCCCACTTGCCCGCCTTGAGCGAACCGTGGGCTTGCGGGATGTTGCGGCTCTGCGCCAGCAGCAGGCCGATAGTGTGCTCGGCCGCGGCCACGATGTTGCTCTGCGGCGCATTGGCGACGACAACGCCTTTCTTGGTTGCCGCCTTGATGTCGACGTTATCGACGCCGATCCCGGCCCGGCCTATCACCTTGAGCTGGTCTGCGGCCTCGATTATCTCCTTCGTCATCGTCGTCGAACTGCGGATGATGATCGCGTCGTATACGCCTATCTCCTTAAGCAGCTGTTCCTGGTCAAGGTCGTAGCGCACGTCGACGTCGAACTCTTTTTTCAGCAGATCGATGCCGCTCTGCGCGATCTTCTCTTTGACCAACACCCTGTACCTGCCTTCAGCTGCCGTCATCAGATCATCTCCCCGCCGAATACCGCCTGCGCCTTTGATACACCCGAACCAAGTTCAACCTGGTAACCAAGCTCCTTGAGGCTCAGTTCGAGCGCCGTGATGGCGACGATGATGTCGGTATAGTTGTAGTAGCCGCAATGCCCGATGCGGAAAATCTTTCCCTTGATGTGGCCCTGACCGCCCGCGAGCTGTACGCCGTACCTGTCGCGGGTGAGCGTGCGCAGCTGGTTGTCATCGATGCCTTCCGGCACCCTGACCGCCGTGACTGAACTGCAGCTGTCATCATCCGGCGAGAAGAGTTCCAGGCCGATGCCCCTGACGGCGGCGCGGGTCGCACGCCCCAGGACGATATGACGCTGAAACAGTTTTTCCAGGCCCTCGGCGCGGATCATGGCGAGCGCCGCATCCAGCCCTACCACAAGTGACACCGCCGGCGTGAATGCGGTCGTCGGTTTGGACTGCGCCAGCGCCTTCCTGGCCTTGGTCCAGTCAAAATAATATTTTGGGAGCGTGGACTTCTCGACCATGCCCCATGCCTTGTCGCTGACGCTGACAAAAGCCAGGCCAGGGGGGATCATCAGGGCTTTCTGGGAGCCGGCGACGACCACGTCTACCTGCCATTCGTCGGTCCTGATCTCGGAGGAACCCAGGCCGCTGATGGAATCCGACACCAGCACGGCGCCGGATTTCCCTACGATGGCGCCGATGGCCTGCATGTCGTTGACGACACCCGTGGAAGTCTCACTGTGGGTGACGAATACAACCTTGATTCCGGGTTTGTCTTTCAGCGCCTGCTCGATATCAGAGGGCACTACCGGTGTTCCCCATTCGTATTCGCGATAGTCGTAGTCAAGTCCGTAGACCTCCGACAGATCGCGCCAGCGCTCGCCGAACTTGCCGCAGGAAGCGATGAGCACGGAGTCGCCGGGCGAGCAAAGATTGACCACCGCGGATTCCATGGCGCCGGTACCCGACGAAGCGAAGGAGATTACATCGTTCTCAGTCTGGTACACATACTTGAGGTTCTCGTTGACGCGGGCGAACAGATCGGAATACGCGCCGGTGCGATGATGGATTATCGGCTGGGCCGACGCCAGCAGCACCTCGGAAGGTATCTGCGTCGGTCCTGGCGTCATGAGGAATTTCTTGATCATCTAGACCTCTTCACCGCCCATTTCCCCATCATCGATCCAGCTCATCAGGCCACGGAGCTCCTTGCCGACGATCTCGATCTGGTGCGAAGCCTCGCGGCGCTGCACGGCGTTGAAGCTGGGGCGGCCGGCCTTGTTCTCGAGTATCCACTCGCTGGCGAACTCGCCGTTCTGTATCTCCTTGAGTATCTTGCGCATCTCGGCGCGGGTGTCTTCGTTGATGATGCGCTTGCCGCGCGTTATGTCGCCATATTCGGCGGTATCGGAGATGCTGTAACGCATGCCGGTGATACCCTTCTCGTACATGAGGTCTACGATGAGCTTCAGCTCGTGGAGACACTCGAAATAGGCGATCTCGGGCTGATAACCGGCCTGGACCAGGGTCTCGAATCCGGCGCGGACCAGCTCGCTGGCGCCGCCGCAGAGCACTACTTGCTCACCGAAGAGATCGGTCTCGGTCTCTTCTGCGAAGTTCGTCTCGATGACGCCCGCCCGGGTGGCGCCGATGCCCTTGGCGTAAGCCAGGGCCAGGTCGTTGGCGATGCCGCTCGCGTCCTGGTGTACAGCGATAAGCGCCGGAACGCCGCGCCCTTCCTGATACTGGCGGCGCACCAGATGGCCGGGGCCCTTGGGGGCTACCATGACGACGTCGACGTCGGCCGGCGGTACTATCTGGTTGAAATGGATGTTAAAACCATGGGCGAACATCAGCACGTTGCCGGCCTTCAGACCCGAGGCGATATCATATTTGTATGTGTCACCCTGGGAGTGATCGGGCGTGAGGATCATGATCATGTCGGCAGCTTCAACGGCTTCGAGCACAGGCATGACTGTAAGCCCGGCCTTCTCGGCCTCTTTCCAGCTTGAGCTTTCCTTGCGCAGGCCCACGATCACCTTGATGCCCGACTCGTGCAGGTTGAGAGAATGGGCGTGGCCCTGGCTGCCATAGCCGATAACGGCGACGGTCTTGTCCTTTATAAGATCGAGGTTTGCGTCTTTATCGTAATACATATTTCTCCTCTGTCTCTGTTAAAACAAACTTGGGGGGACGTACGTTTGCATTCTTTCCTGATCAATCAATCCCGGACGCGGCTTCGACATTATCCTGATATCAGGACACATCGGAAACCAGCGTCCCCGGATCTATTTACCGCCCCGCTCGATAGCTATGCGGCCAGTGCGCACGATCTCCACAACGCCATGCGGCGCCAGCAGCTGCTCGAGCGCTTCAATCTTCTCGTGTGTGCCGGTGATCTCGATAGTCAGAGTCTTCTTGCCGACATCCAGTATCTTTGCCCTGAAGATCTCAGCGAGCTGCATGACTTCGGCGCGCGTCTTCGCGTCCGACTTGACCTTGATCAGCGCCAGCTCGCGCGCCACGGTCTTCTCCACGTCGAGGTCGGTGATCTTGATGACGTTGATCAGCTTGTGCAGCTGTTTGGTCACCTGCTCGATCGGATGTTCTTCCGCGTCGACGGTTATCGTCATGCGCGAGACATCCGGATTCTCGGTGATGCCAACCGCCAGCGAATCGATGTTGAACCCGCGCCGCGAGAAAAGGCCGGCCACCCTGGCCAGGACGCCCGGTTTGTTTTCGACCATGACTGATAACGTATGTTTCATATTTTTCTAACTCCCGTGGTCATTCTGAAGAAGCGTTAGCGACTGAAGAATCCGGGATCCTTCGCTTCGCTCAGGATGACATGTCAGCTTCATGACTTGTGCCCGCCGATCATCTCGTCGATGGACTTGCCTGCCGGGACCATCGGGAAGACGTTCTCCTCCTGCTTTACCCGGAAATCGAGCACCGCCGGCCGTTTTGACTTGATCGCCGTGCGGATGGCGTCACCGACATCCTTCTTCTTTGTGATAGTCATGCCCAGAGCACCGTAGGCTTCAGCAACAGCCGCGAAATCCGGCTGACAGGAAATGACCGTCTCCGAGTAACGCTTGTTCCAGAAAAGTTCCTGCCATTGCCGTACCATCCCCAGAAAACCGTTGTTGAGGATACAGACGACGACGGGGATGTCGTAGCAGACAGCGGTGGCCAGCTCCTGGATGTTCATCTGGAAGCTGCCGTCGCCGGCGATATCGATAACAGTCTTGTCGGGACGGCCGACCTTGGCGCCGATCGCCGCCGGAAAACCAAAGCCCATCGTGCCGAGGCCGCCGGAACTGATCCAGTGGCGTGGTTTGAGATGCGAGTAGAACAGCGCCGACCACATCTGGTGCTGTCCGACATCGGTGCAGAGGATAGCGTCGCTTTTCGTAATGCGGTTGACCTCCTCGATGACGAACTGGGGCATTATCGAACCCTTCTCGTCCTTATAGTGGAGCGGATGCTTCTTCTTCCAGGCGATGACCTGGTCGAGCCAGAGCGCGGTTTTTTTCGGGCTGCGCTTCATCTTCTTCAACTCGGCCAGGATGCCAGCGAGCACGTCCTTCGCGTCCCCGACGATGGGGATGTCGATGGCGACATTCTTGCTGATCTCGGCCGGGTCCATGTCGATATGGATTTTTTTGGCGTGACGGGCGAAAGTAGACAGCTTGCCGGTGACGCGGTCGTCGAAACGGACGCCGACTCCGATCAGCAGGTCGGAATGCGTGACCGCGTAGTTGGCATAGCCGGTGCCGTGCATGCCAAGCATACCCAGTGAAAGATCGTTGTTCTCCGGGAAACAGCCCAGACCCATCAGCGTGGTCGTGACCGGTATCTTCATGAGTTTTGCGATGGCCAGCAGCTCTTTCTCGGCCCCGGCGGTGATGATGCCGCCGCCGGCGTAAAATACCGGCTTCTCGGCCGCCGCTATGGCCTTTGCCGCCGAGATGATCTGTTTCTTGTGTCCCTTGAGGGTTGGCTTATAGCCGGGCAGGTCGATTCTGCCCGCGGGCCTGTAGTCGATCTCCGCCAGCTGCATGTCCGCCGGGATATCGATCAGGACCGGCCCCGGACGGCCGGTTGAAGCAATATAGAATGCTTCCTTGAATATCCGGGGGATATCCTTCGGGTTCTTGATCAGGTAACTATGTTTAACGATCGGCTCGGTTATGCCGGTGATGTCAGCTTCCTGAAACGCGTCGGTGCCGATAAGGTCGCTGCGCGCCTGGCCGGTGATGGCCACCATCGGCGTCGAATCCATATAGGCGTTGGCGATGCCGGTGACCAGGTTGGTGGCGCCGGGACCGCTGGTGGCGATGCAGACGCCGGTCTTGCCGGTCGCGCGGGCGTAACCGTCGGCCATATGGGCCGCGCCCTGTTCGTGGCGTACCAGAAAATGCTTTAAGTCAGAGTCATAGAGGGCGTCGTAAAGCGGTATGACCATGCCGCCGGGCAGGCCGAAAACGACCTCGACCCCGGCCGCCTTGAGCGATTCAATTATTGCTTCCGAACCTTTCACCTGACTCCTTCGTTTAATACAGGCCGCACGAGTAATACCAACCCCTGGCCGCCCCGCCCCCGGAATGACATTCCCATGTCCTCAGAAAGCCATCCCTATCCGGTGACAGCACCAGTCTCAGCGCCGCTCACTAGCTTAACATATCTGGACAAAAATCCGGTCTGATAGCGCGCCGGCCGAGGTTTCCACTGCGCCGCGCGCGCCGCCATCTCTTCCTCGTCTATCAGCAGGTTCAATGTTCTACCCGGAATATCGATTTCTATCTCATCGCCGTCACGAATCAGCGCAATCGGGCCGCCCTCGAAGGCCTCAGGCGAGACATGGCCGATGCTGGCTCCCCTGGTCGCACCGGAGAACCTGCCGTCGGTGATCAGCGCTACCGCGTGGTCCAGTCCCGCGCCGGCTATCGCAGCCGTGGGCGTCAGCATCTCCGGCATCCCCGGACCGCCTCTGGGTCCCTGATAACGGATGACGATGACGCAGCCCGGCTTGATCTTCCCCTGTTCGAGGGCTTCCTCGACCTCCTGCTCGCTCTCAAATACGAGTGCCGGTCCCTTCAGGCGCAGCATCTCGGGGAGTACTGCAGACTCCTTTACCACCGATCCGTTGGGGGCGAGGTTGCCGAAGAGCGCCGCCAGGCCGCCCGTGGGATGGTAGGCGTTATCGATGGAACGGATGACTTCCGCATCAGTGACAGCAGCGCCAGCAAGCTGACCGGCAAGATCGCTGCCGGATACAGCCCTGGCCGAGCCATCGAGCTTCCCTGCGTCAAGCAGTGTCTTCATCAGCGCCTGGACTCCCCCAGCGCGATGCAGGTCTTCCATATGATGCTTGCCGGCCGGGCTTAGCGAACACAGATGCGGCGTCCGCGCCGTTATCTCGTTAACCTCGGCCAGGCTGAAGCCGATCTGCGCCTCATGCGCTATAGCCGCGATATGCAGGGCGGTATTCGTGGAACAGCCCATCGAGGAATCGACCGCGAGGGCATTGATGATCGCCCGGGTGTCAACGATGCTCCGGGGCGTCAGGCCCTCGAGCACAAGCTCGACGGCGCGGCGCCCGGTTTCACGCGCCAGCCTGATGCGCTCGGCGTGTACGGCCGGAATCGTTCCGTTACCCGGCAACGCCAGGCCCAAGGCCTCGGTAAGGCAGTTCATCGAGTTTGCGGTAAACAGCCCCGCGCAGGAGCCACAGCCCGGACAGGCGCAGTTCTCCATGCGGGTGACTTCCTCTTCGCTTATCCTGCCGGTGAGCGCTCCGCCCACGGCCTCGAAAACATTGTGCAGGTCGATCTTTTGCCCATCCAGGTCGCCGGCAAGCATGGGACCGCCGCTGACGATGATGGCGGGGATATCCACCCTGAGCGCGCCCATCATCATGCCGGGAACGACCTTGTCACAGCTGGGGACCAGCGCCAGGCCGTCGAAGGCATGCGCGCGGGCCATCACCTCGATCTCGTCGGCGATCAGCTCACGGCTGGCCAGGGAAAAACGCATCCCCTCATGATTCATGGCCAGCCCGTCGCAAACGCCGATGGCGCCGAACTCGAAGGGAACGCCGCCAGCCGCCCAGATGCCCGACTTGACCGCTTCGGTGACGCTTCGCAGATGCAGGTGTCCGGGGATGATTTCATTGAACGAATTGGCCACACCGATGAACGGCAATCCCAACTCACGGTCGCCTAATCCAAGCGCCTTGAGCAACGCCCGGTGGGGCGCCTTCGTGATTCCCTTTTTTATGTCATCGCTGCGCAATTTCATGTGAATTAATAAATCGAGCCAACTAAAGGCCGAAAAACCCGGCAATGCCAGCGCATTATTAAAAACCCGCTTCAAACGCGGGTTCAGTTATATTATCACAACGTCCGGCTTATTCAGGAATAGTCTGAAAGCCAATCACGCCTGCTGGCAGGCTTTTTTCCGGTTCATGAAGTAAGATAAGCGGCAGAAATGAAACTGCAGCATAAAATACCGCTGTTCGTCGTCGCCGTGATGCTACTTGTCGGCACGGCCGGCGGTGTCGCGCTACTCTCCAGTCAGGAACAGGCCAGCACCCACCAGTTCGAGGAAACCTCCTCGGCGCTCAACACGGCTGTCCGTGACAGTCTCGAGCATGACATGCTCACCGGCGAACGCAGCCATGTGCAGGAATCCCTGATAAACCTGACCCTGAACAACACGATCAGGCGCATCGATATCGTGTCGCCGAAAAACATGATCTGGACCTCTTCGAGCGATTCACTCATCGGCGCCGAGTCCAGTAACGAGACCCGGCAGGTCATTGAAAGCGAAGACGGCAGGACTGTTTTTGAAGACCAGTCAGGCAGCTTAATGACGGCGGTAAGAGCCATCCCGGCCAAGGACATCTGCCTGCGATGCCACAACGGCAGTATCGCCGCACCTCCCAACGCCCAGGGAAACCTCGGGGCGATACGCATGGACATCAGCACTACTTCGCTGGAAGAGAATGTCGTCAACAGCCGGGATATCCTGCTGTTCGTTGGAGGACTGACTTTTCTCCTGGTCGCTGGAACCCTGGTATGGCTCCTGCGCGGGAGTGTGCTTAGACCCCTGTCCAGGCTGACGGGCGCCGCCGGCCGCATCACCCGCGGGGATTACGCCGCCCGGGTTCTCGTTATACATCCGGAGGACGAGATCGGCGCTGTTTCCACCGCTTTCAACAAGATGGCTGACACCGTGGAGGAGCACACGCGGCGCCTGGAAGCGGCCAATCTCGAGCTGGGCCGCACAAGCAGGATGAAATCGGAGTTTCTCGCCAACATGAGCCATGAACTTCGAACCCCGCTTAACGTCATCATCGGTTTTTCTGAAGTCCTCAGGGATGCCGGCGCGGGCCAGCTGAGTGACGATGACCGCAAGGAGTTCTGCGAGAACATCGTTTCGAGCGGGCATCACCTTCTTGAGCTGATCAACGACGTCCTGGACCTGGCCAAGGTCGAAGCCGGGCAGATGCAGATATCTACCGAAGAATTCGATGTCAGCTCGACGATCAGGGAGATCGTGGCGATCATGCGTCCACTGGCGGACAAGAAAGATATCGGCCTTACGGTGAACACGTCCAGCCATCTTTCCACGATCCACGCCGATGTCGGCAAATTCAAACAGATGCTCTACAACCTCCTCGGAAACGCGATCAAATTCACCCACGTGGGCGGGGAAGTGACCCTTTCGGCCTCGGCGATGGGCGACTCGGCCCGATTCGCGATCTCGGACACAGGCGTCGGCATCGCTCCGGCCGACCAGGAAAGGATCTTCTCTGAGTTCCAGCAAGTGGACGGTTCTACATCGCGGCAGTATGAGGGAACCGGCCTGGGACTGGCCCTGACCAGGAAGTTCGTGGAAATGCAGGGTGGGAGCATCTGGGTCGAGAGCCAGATGGGCATGGGCAGCACGTTCTTCTTCACGCTGCCGCTGTCTGGCAACGTGGCTCTTCCGGCGGAAGCGGCGTCTAATTTCGAACCTGGCATTCCTCCCGTAATCACAGATGTACCCGAGTCAACGGTATTACCCGCGGCCGAGATGGAATGTCCGGACATACCAATGGTCCTGGTCGTCGAGGATGATTCCAGGACCGCCGATTTAATCGGCATGTGGCTGACAGCCGAGGGATATTCAGTCGATTTTGCCGTCAATGGCATTGAGGCGATCGAAAAGGCGGCGAGCATCCATCCCTTCGCCATCTGCCTGGATATCATGCTTCCCAGAAAAGACGGCTGGCAGGTGCTGCATCAGCTGAAGGCCGACCCCGCCACGGCTGACATAGGAGTCATAATCTGCTCCGCGCTGGAAAACCCGGAGCTCGGATTTGCCCTGGGCGCCGCCGACTACTGCGTCAAGCCCCTTAGCCGCCGGCCGCTTCTGGACAAGCTCAGGCACCTTCAGGAAGTGGCCCCGGGCAAGCGTGCCAGGCCGCAGGTAATGGTGGCCGACAGCGACCGGGATGCCGCCAGCCAGACGGAGATGATCCTGGAGCGCCAGGGGTTCAGTGTTGTTCGGGCGCATGAGAGCGGAGAAGCGATGGCAATGGCTCTCGAGCAATGTCCAGATATCATCATTATTGATATCATGCTCGCGGGTGACAGTATCTTTGATGTGATCTCCTTCCTGCGAAAACATCCAGTCACGGTGGATATCCCGCTGGTAGTCACCGCGTCGAGGGATATAACAAAACAGGAGGAAGAACAACTGACCGGCTCCCGCGTTCAGAAGGTGATCCGCAAGGATATGGATGCCAGGGAGGAGCTGCTTGGCGAGATGTTCCGACTGGAGAAGCTGAACCCGGAAAGGGCCCTGCTGATCGACAGGGATACGAGGATATTCAACAGGCGGTATTTTGAAAAAAGGCTGGCGGATGAGATAAAGCGCGCCGCGCGTTATTCGCTCGACCTGTCCATCCTGATGATAGAGATGAACAGCGTCAAAGGCGCAAGCGCCTCACATTCCGAGGCCCTGGCGATACTGGCTGGCATCATCAGGAGCAATATCCGCGCCGCGGATCCGCTGGCACGATTCGATACCAGCAGGCTGGGCGTCCTGATGCCGGAGACAACCAGTCAGGCCGGTTTCCAGGTCGCCGTGAAGATCATCGATATCGTGCGCGGCTTCGAGGCCCGGGACAAGACCGGAAACCCGATCGTCATCTCCGTAAGCGTTGCCGTGAGTGATTCTCCAAATGGCTCGGTCCCCGGTGGCGAGATCACTGAAAAACTTTTGAAGACTCTCGGTGAGATTGAAGAGCGTGGCGGCAACGCGGCGCAAATGACCCAGTAAAGGAGATCTGCCCTGTGGATGACAGGAAAATAAAGGTCCTGCTGGTCGAAGACAACGCGATGAATTCGCAGTTGGTGCATTACGTCCTGGAGCGAGACGGATTCCGGGTCATTAACGCGACAAACGCGGAGCAGGCGATCCGGATCGCGTCAGACGAATCGCCCGATATTATCCTGATGGACATACAGCTTCCCGGGATTGACGGCCTCCAGGCTACCGGGCTGCTCAAGCAGGACCCGCTGACCGCGGCCATCCCGATCGTTGCCATCACGGCACACGCGATGCGGGGAGATGAGGAAAGAATCCGCGCGGCGGGCTGTGAGGGCTATATTTCCAAACCCATAGACACCCGGGCGCTGGCGTTAATAGTCAGGGGATACCTGGAGAAATAAAGCGCGCGGTCGGGTAAGCGCCCCTGATCCGGGTTCCGCCTGCTTACCGGCGGATGATCCCCAGGGCCGCCTTGACCGTGCGGACCATCTGCTCGGGATCGAATGGTTTGGTGATGTGGCCGCGGGCTCCAAGAGCGGCGCCCTTTTCCAGGTCCTCCTGTTCGCCCTTGGCCGTCAGGAGGATAACGGGAATCGTACTAAGCTCGCTGTCCGCCGCCAGATCCTCGAGAACCTCGATGCCATCCTTGCCCGGCATCATGATATCCAGCAGGACAAGATCCGGACGCATGCCTTCCAGCATCTTCATGGCTTCCACCCCGTCGACCGCCTCGCTCACCTCAAAACCGTCGACCTCGAGGTTGACCCTCACCAGAGCGCGCAGGGAACGTTCGTCATCCACGATCAGGATATGCTTTGGTTTTTCGGCTGCAGACTCCATTAAAGACCTCCGGGATGCGTTTGCCCTGTTGGGCGATTATATGACTATGACGCGATCTTTTCCGACAATTCCTTATCAGCGCGGGCCACGGGCAGCTCAAAGAAGAACCGGCTTCCCTCGCCAACCGTTGATTCAGCCCATATTCTGCCGCCCATCTCCTCGACCAGGCTCTTGCTTACGTACAGGCCGAGGCCGGTCCCCGCAACTCCTCCCCTGGGCCTGGCGGCCCGGTAAAACCTTTCAAACACGTGGGGAATATGCTCCGGGCTTATGCCGACCCCCTCGTCGCTCACACTGAACTGGATGACCTCATCCCCTTCTTCGGCGGATACGATGATCGGTCCCCCGTCGGGAGAATACTTGATGGCGTTGACAATAAGGTTGAGCAGCACCTGGTGGAGCTTGTCAGGATCAGCCTGCACCTGCCGCATCCCGTCCGGAACATTTATTACGAAATTGTGGATTGATGTCAAACGGGATACGTTGGTGACGACATGCTGCACCGCCGGCGCCGCCTCCACCGGCTTCAAATCGAGGCGCAGGCTGCCGGCCTCTATGCGGCTGACGCTCAGGACATCCTCGATCAGGCGCGCGAGCCTTTCTCCCTCGCGTACGATCTCGAGCAGAAACGACTCACGGCTGGCGTCGGGAAAGTTTGCGTCCGACCTCAGCAGGGTTTTTGAAAAACCGAGTATGGAAGTAAGCGGCGTGCGCAGCTCGTGCGAGACCGTTGCCACAAAATCGGATTTCATCCGGTCGATCTGTTTGTATTCCGATATATCGCGGAAAACGTGGACTATTCCGACTACTTCCCCGGCTTCACGAATAGGCGCCGCGCTCACGGAAAGCCAGATTTTGTCCCCGTCCTTGCGGCAGGCAAGCACCTCATAGCCGACACTGGCGGCGCCTTCTTCCATGCTGGCCGCCGTCCCGCACATGGACGTGCATTGCGCCTCGTCACCATCGGTCACGCTCGACGCCGTGAAGCATTCCCTGCCGAGCATATCATCCTCCTCGAAACCGGTGATTATCTCGGCTGACTTGTTCCAGAGAACGATCTCGCCGGCGTTATCAACTACATAAACACCGTCGGCGACGCTCGCCAGCACCGCATGCGATTTCTCTTTCTCACGCAGGACCTCCCGCATTTTCAGGGCCAGGCGCTCATTGATGTTGCTCAGGTCGATGTTTCTCTGGCGCACCTGCGCAACCAGCAGATTGACCAGCCCGCCGGCTATCAGAAGAAACAACATATGGATCAGACCGCTGGTCACATGGTCGATGTCGTACGCGTCGTCATACCAGAAGGGCACCAGATAGCTGATAATAGTCATCGACGCGACCGCGGCAAACCCCTTGAAGTCGAAGAAGTACGCGGCCCAGATGGCTATCAGGAAATACAGCTCTCCATATGAGCTCTCAACACCACCGCTGAAGTATATGAGCGTGGCGATATGGGAGCACGCCATCGCTGACATAACGTAGAACAGGTTGACACTGAACCTGTCCCAGGGAATTATGATCAGGCACAGGCTCGACAGGAAACCTCCGGCAACGAGCAGGTAGACCGCCTCATGGTCTATTTCCTGCTGCGAAGGGAGCAGCGCTCCCAGTAACACAACAGTGACTCCGAGCCAATAGAGCCAGGCCGCCGATTTGGCCATTCGCGCCTGACGCGAGTCATTCTGCCTGATGACGAAACGATCGAGAATCACTTCCTGCTCCCGTTTATTAAGAGTCCCGAATCTGAACCCTGAAGGTCCATGAAGACCCCTCAACTGAAAATGCGCCCACTCTGCAAATAACCTGTTCGAAACCGGCGAATAGGGGTATTCTATAATCAGACATCCGGATGCCAGTTTTGTTTTTCGGCCGGTAAACCGATATAAGTAAATGTGACCCAGGTTTAATTGGCTCCGGTATTAGTTATATCTTCCCAAGAAACAGCATTATCTCACTTGCGGACAGCATTATTATCAGGTTATCGGGCTACATAGTGCCTGTCTGACCACTAAAATCAGGAAAGTGATCATGATTTCAGGATTAAAGCAAAGAGTTTCATCCTATTTGAGTCTTTTCCAGGAGCGGCCTGCGTATGCGGTTGCGCTGGCGACGGGCATGTCGGCGCTGCTGGTGGGAATATCCCTGTATCTCTTTGTATTTGCCGGCAGGTCACTGTTACCTGCCCCGCTGGCAAGCGACGCGCCCGCGATGCCTCATACGACATCGGTCCCGGTGCAGATCGTCGCTTTAGGCCAGCCAGCAATCCAGCCGGCGGAAAACGCACCCCTGGAGGAACCGGTATTTGAACAGCAGCTAGAAGCGACAGCTCCGATTGTCGTTGCGACCACAGCTGTTTCTACTCCTGCTGAAGGTGAAGGCGCGGTCACTACCGCCGTGAAAAATCCGGATGTTGAGAAGTCGGACAGTGAAGACAGGCACGTTTCCGTTTCGAGCGAGAACCGCGAGAACAATAAGTCAGACAACCACTGGTACTCGCAGAAAAAGAAGAAAGACGACTAGCTGTAGGGCACGCAGCGGTTCTTACCCGACTCCTTGGCGCGATATAGCGCCTGGTCGGCTTTCATCAGCAAGTCGGTCTGCTCCTCGGAATCTTCTGGATATGAAGCAACGCCGATGCTGGTCGTCACCCTGACTTCCGGATAATCGTGCAGCCTGATGCCCGCCACGCCCCGCCGCAGTTTCTCCGAGACTTTGAGCGCGAACTCTTTTGAGGTCTCAGGAAAGATCACCGAGAACTCCTCCCCCCCGTAACGCGTCACCATGTCCGCCTGCCGCACGTTGGCCATCAGCACCCGGGCCACCGCTTTCAGAAGCTCATCGCCCGCCTGATGCCCGTAGGTATCGTTGACCTTCTTGAAGTCGTCAAGATCCAGGATTGCCGCCGACAGGTCTCGTCCATAACGCTGGCTCGTGCTCATCTCCCTGTCGAGGTTATTGCTCAGATAACGGAAATTGTACAGTCCGGTCAGCGGGTCGGTTATCGCCAGGCGCCGCTGCAGCTCGCCGAAATTGACATTTTCAACCGCGCTCGCGGCCTGCATCGCAAGCGAGCTGAGGATCTTCTTCCTGCTGTCTTCGACGGGATGATCATGGTCAAACACGGCTACGATCGCGCCGAGAGCCTTCCGGTCATGCATGAGCGGATACGCCACCGTTTCCAATGAGTTGGAACTGCGTATTTCTCCGGCTGCGGCCTTCCCGGACGCTACGTCTTTTGCAAGCCGTTCGGCTTCTTCACCGGAGCCATTGCTGAAATATCCTCTCGGTGTCGCGGCGGAAATCGCTTTCTCGCCAGGTTGGTCCGTACCAAAAAGCTGGACCCATATGCCCGATGCGCCGGTGGCCAGGCGGGCGGCCTCTGCCGTCGTTTTTATGAGCCGCTCCCTGTCGGTTGTGGAGCCGAGTATGTCGCCCGCATAGGACAGGGCCAGCAACATCTGCGTGCGGGATTCTTCCAGTTCTGAAATATAGCTGCGGATGCTCGTCTGCATAAGGCTGAACGAGGTGGCCAGGTTGCCGATCTCATCCCTTGATCTGACGTCGATATCCATACCCAGGTCACCCTCGATGCCGGCGGCGGTCGCGCTAGTCAGCTTCCTCAAGGGTCCGGTTATATTCCTTGCCAGGAACAGGCCGAGCGTCACGGCCAGAAAAGCGACACCCAGCATCATCAACAGGCCGGCTTCCAGAGCCCGGGTTGAAGCCGCGCCGACCGTATCGGAAGGAACCCCTGCCAGCAGGGTAACGGCGGGATCGGCTATCGTGTCAGCAACAGGCAGTGCCGCCGCCATCATTCTCTCTTCGCCGATCGCGGCCGTAAACGTCTCTGCAACTGCGGTATCATCATTTCGCGCCGGAAAACCGTCCGCTGGTATGCCCTGAATGCCTGCGCCCTCCGCAAGCGATCCGATGGTGACCATGCCACTTTCCAGCAATGCCCAATCTATCCCCTGTGACGAGAAAACCTTGTTGAGGGCGTCGGCGTCAAACGGCTTCATAGCGGTTATCTGCCATTCCCCCCCGGGACCGGCAAGCCGTACCGTGGCGGCGATCTGGGGGGGGTGGCTGCCTTGGGCCACTCCGGAGCGCGTTATCACTTTGCCGGAGGGGTCCTTGAGCACAAGACCCTGCGCGCCCGTCGTGCGCATGATATACGCGATGGTCGCCTGGCGTCTGGTTTCGTCTCCGATAATCAGAGAGCCGGTATCAGCTTCCTGCAGGGATCCCTGCAGGCTTGCGTCCAGGGCGTGCGCCTGTTCCGTTACGATCGCGGAGGACGCTGCCAGTCCGCTCTGTATCCTTCCCTGGTATGTCTCGGCCCCCGAACGATCCAGAATAATGCTGGCCGCCACCGTAACCACAAGCAGTGGCAGGAGCACGGTGCCGGCAAAGAACAGATACAGTTTGGTGTGAAGCTTCATGGAGAAGACGCCTCTCGGGGAAAACAACTCTTTATCTATAGCGCGCCAGGGCGCCCGACGGTTACGGTGACTCTCTAAGCCTTATGTCGGCCCGATCTCATGATACCTCCAACTATCCAGAGGCCGAAGAAGCCTGAAACGAGAAAACCGAACAGCGCGAAGACGGAGATTCCCAGCAGACGCGGGCCCCCCTCGGCAAACAGGCCGATAACCGATGAACCCAATATCAGCGAAGATAGCACGACTGCTATAACCAGGCGGTTTGTCAAAACCGTGAAACGCTGCATCACGTCCTCCAGGTTACGATGGACGAAATTGATCTTGATCTCACCGTTCCTGATCTGGTCCAGAGTGTCATGGAGCTGGAAGGGATAGTCGCGAAAAACATTTACGTAGCTCTCCACCTCGCGACCGCCCCTCTCCAGCATGCTTGCCGGAGAATATCGCTGCCGCAGAAACTCGCGCGTATAGGGCCGGGCGAATTCGAAAACGTTGAAAGACGGATATATCTGGGTGCCGATACCTTCCAGCGTGGCCGCCGACTTCTCCAGCAGGAGAAAATGGACCGGCAGCTTGATCCGGAGCCTGTATATGGCGCTGAAGATATCCCGAAAGACCCCCACGGGATCCAGTTCTCCCAGGCTGACTCCATAGTACTTCGCGAACATGTCGCGCGCCTCGACGACGAATTCGGCTTCCTTCTCCCGCGGGAACATGACCCCCAGCGCCGACATCCGCTTGGGTATGTTCTCGATCCGCTCGTTCATCACGTCAAGGAAGAGATTGATTATGTTATTGCGATCCGAGTCGCTAAGGCGGCCGGCGATGCCGAAATCGACCATCGCGATGGCTCCGTCGTCCAGCACCAGGATATTCGACGGATGAGGGTCGCCGTGAAAAAAACCGTCGACATAGATCTGCTTTAACCAGCATTCCGCGATCGTGACCGCAAGTCTTTTCCTCTCGACCATCTCCATCGACTCGATATCGACATCGACGAGCTGCTCGCCGTCGATATATTCAAGCGTGAGCACCCGGTTGGTGCTGTACTGCGTATAGACTTTTGGTATGACCACAGAGTCATCATTGATGAAGTTGCGCTCGAAGCGCATGGCGTTCCTGGCCTCGACCCGGTAGTCGAGCTCTTTTCTTATGCCGCGCGCGAACTGGTCCACCAGGCCGACCGGATCGATCATGATGTCCTCGCCGCCGTGGTCCCGCAACAGCTCCGCCAGCTGGTAAAGAAGCTCCAGATCTGACTTGATCTGGGATTCCGCGTCGGGCCTCTGCACCTTGACGATAACCTTGTCGCCGTTTGGCAGGACTGCCCGGTGCACCTGGCCGATCGAGGCCGCGGCGATGGGCACGTCGTCAAACTCGACGAACAGGCGCTCGACTGTCAGGCGCAGTTCGGATTCAATGGTCTCGTAGGCCTTGTCAACCGGGAATGGCCTGACATCGTCCTGAAGCTTTCGGAGTTCGATGATGATGTCGTTGGGAACCACGTCCGGGCGCGTGCTCATCAGCTGCCCGAACTTGATGAAAGTCGGTCCGAGGTCTTCGAGCATGTTGCGTATGTGTTCGCCCCGCGTTCCCACGCGGCGTGCTGGACTCGCCTTGATGCGCGGCAGCATGCCCCGCAGGTTGTGGCGCTCGAAGAAATAACCAAAACCATGTTTGACCGCGATCTCGGTGATGTGCCGCATGCGGTCTGCGTTTCTGACGCTGCTTGCTATTCTCATTGCAGGTACCTTTAAGTCTGTTGCCGCGGTTCCCGGTTCTTCTTTCCCCGTTTAACGCCGGGCTCCTTTTGACTTCTTGCCGGTCTTTCCATCGCCGCTGGTTTCCCCACCTTCAGCATCCGAATCCGCATCCTTGTTACCAGCCGTTTCCAGCAGGTTAATGCGGTGTTCCAGCTGTGCCACCTTCAGTTGAAGGTCCTCCATCTGCTGTCTTGGCGCCAGCCCCAGGTCCTGAAAACTATTCTGCAGGGTCTTGTCGAACCTGTTTCGCAGGGAGCGCGCCTCGCCCTTTGTCTTGTCGATGACCTCGTCGACCGCCTGGCGTCCCTCATCACTGGTCATCTGCCCATGCTTGACGAGTTCGCCGACGATGGATTCCGCGACTTCCCTGGTGATGGCCGCCGCCCCGAGGGTCATAAGAAAGCCGTTTTCAAGCAGGTTGCTCATAAGAATCGCCTCCGTTATCCATCATAACTCCCAGGAAATGCAGGAGCGCAAAGACAATCGGCATCGTGGCTGGAAAAATAAATCGGCAGCTGACGTCAGTGAATGATTTCTACCCCGCGCCTGTGGGGTTTGAAACTTCACGCGAAGCTGCCCGGACGCGGTTCAGCGGGCTTTTGCCGCCTTGCCGCCGGCTTTGGAAGTGGCTTTTCCTTTGGTGCCGGGACGGAACTGCTTTTCTCTTCCCTTCCAGAGGGCGAGCAGGGGTGCTGCCATGAATATGGAGGAATAAGCACCTGATGTGATTCCCACGATCAGGGCAAAGGCGAAATCTTTCAGTGTTTCACCGCCGAATATGAACAGACAGACGACCGGCATCAAGGTCAGGAGCGTAGTGATGATGGACCTGGTCATTACCTCCCAGATCGACTGGTTGACCATTTCCTCATAGCCGCCCCTGCGAGCCTTGGGGGTGTTCTCACGGATACGGTCGAAGACTATGATCGTGTCGTATAGTGAATAACCGAGCACGGTCAAAACAGCGGCTACGGTCGCAGTCGTGACCTCCCGGCCGGTTATCGAATAAACGCCAACCGTGATCAGAAGGTCGTGCAGCAGGGCGGCGATGGTCGCCACGGCGGCCTTGAACTCAAAGCGGAACGAAACGTAGGCGATGATCAGGATCCAGGCGATGATCACCGCTTTCAGCATTGAGTCGACCACCTGGCGTCCGAAAGTCGGACCCACGCTCTTCCACGATTTCTCCGTGACGCCGTAGGAACTGTCCAGCTCCGAGACGATGGTAGCCTCCTCTTCGAGGGAAAGCGCCGGCAGGGTTATCTGGTAGCGCTGCTCTCCGATCGTCTGCACTACGGCATCGCTGTAACCCGCCTTGCTGATGACATCGCGTACCCCATCCACGCTGGTTTCCTGCGAAAAGCTGGTTACCAGCCGGTTGCCGCTCTCGAAGTCGATACTCAGGTTCAGTCCCCTGGTGAACAGGCTGATCAACCCGACCAGGACGACAATGGCGGAGATGGTGAACCAGATATACTTCTTGCCCATGAAATCGTAATGCATCACTTTTCCGCGTCCTTCTTCTCGAACTTCATCCCCATAAGCCTGGGATTGTTAAAAAGTTTCAGGTTTGCCAGCAGCGCCAGCATGGCGCGCGTGGCCAGGACCGCCGTGAACATGCTGATGACCACACCGATCATCAGCGTCAGGGCAAATCCCTTGACGCCCGCGGTGGCCACCATGAATATGACGCCGGCCGTGATCAGTGTCACGGCGTTGGCATCCAGAATCGTCTTGAAACCCTTGCTGTAGCCGGAGTTTACCGCCGAGCGGATCGTCTTGCCCTTCTTGACCTCTTCCTTGATGCGCTCAAAGATGACAACGTTGGCGTCAGCTGCGACGCCGATCGTCAGCATCATGCCGGCGATGCCGGGCAGCGTCAGGGTCGCCGGATACCACGGGTTGGTCAGCGCTGCATAGAAAAGCAGCCCGTAGATTATCAGCGCGATATCGGCGACTACACCCAGCAGGCGGTAATAAACCAGCATGAAGACCATCACGATTATCAGGCCGACCATACCGGCGAGAAGGCCCTGCTTCAAGGAGTCCTTGCCCAGGGTGGCGCTGATCTCGTTCTTGTCGACCGTCTTCAGTTCCACCGGCAGAGCGCCCGTCTGTAGAACGAGCACGATGTTCTCGATCTCCTTGATGGGCATGTTGCCCGTGATCTCTGCCTTGTCGCTGGTGATCTTGTCCTTGACCGTCGGGGCGGAGACAACCTCGTCATCGAGGACGATGGCCATCTGCTGTGTCTGACCTGTGATCGCCCCGGCGTTGGCCAAGCTTTCGGTCACCTGTGAGAATTTTTTCGAGCCGGCGTCGGTAAAACTCATATCGACCTTGGAGCGTCCGACCTGGTCGGTGCCGATCTGCGCGCCGTCGAGAGCGTCACCGGTCATAAGGGGCTCGCGATCGACTACGACCGCTACGCGAATAATCTGGTTATTCTCATCCCTCATGACCTCGCCAGTCTTTTCATCGCGGAGCGTCTGGGTGAGAAGCTGTTTTTCCGGCGGCAGCTTGTCGGGTGTAATTGTGCCCGAGCGAACCTGCGAGGTGAGATTATTGTCGTACTTCTTGAACTCCAGGAGAGCGGTCTTGCCGATCAGGTTCATTGCCTCATCGACGTTCGTTACGCCCGCGAGCCCTACCGATATCTGATTGCCGCCCTGGATGCTGATGGCCGGCTCGGAAACACCGAGTTTATCGACACGGTTACGGACCACAAGCTCCGCCTGATCCATCTTCTCCTTGGTGACATCGCCCTGTGCTTCCAGGATGACTTCGAGGCCGCCCTGCAGGTCGAGGCCCAGCTTTGTCTTCTCGCCCGGCGGGTAGATCATGTAAACCGAGACGGCGACAAGCAGGAGCATGATGCCCAGGATAAGAAGATTTTTCTGTTTGTCAGTCAATTATTTTTCCCGCTTAAATTGCAGAAACAGCCCCGCACAGGCAAACACAGGGCCAAACGAAAGCATAGGCGAAAAGGTCAGGGGTGTCAAAATCAGTCCGCCTGAACCTCTTCCTCTTCGGTCTCTTCCTCTTCCTCCTCAACAGGTTCTTCAGCGCTGGTCGTGCGCGCGATGGAATTCCGGGAAAGTTTGACCTCTGTTTTTTTCGCAATCTCCACCATGACGTAGTCTTCTTTAACCTGCGTGATGACACCGAATATGCCGCCGGACGTCATCACCTCGTCACCCTTTTTCAGTGATTCCACCAGTTCCTGGTGGGCCTTCTTCTGCTTCTGTCCAGGGCGGATGAGGAGAAAGTAGAATATTCCCACAAACGCCGCTATGTAGATGATCATCGTTGTTGTGCCGCCGCCGAAAATGCCGCTCGTTTCGGTCGTGGCGGGTGCCTCCTCGGTTCCTCCAGTTTCAGCAGCCGCAGTCGTAACCTGGGCAACCGTAAACGCGAAATTTATAACTGATGCCAGCAAGTCGTCTCCTTTCCCAGTATGGTTTTCAGATAGCTATCGAATTATAACCACTGCATCAGAACCCGGGGGTTGCTGATTTTCTGAACTCATCAAAACAGCCGGCCGCGATGGCGCCGCGGGCCTGCCGCGTCAAGTCTAGCAGAAAGGAAACGTTGTGTAGAGACAGCAGATGCATACCCAGTATCTCCTTCTGTGTGACCAGGTGCCGCAGGTAGGCGCGGCTGAAGTTCCGGCAAGTGTAGCAGCCGCAGCCGGGCTCTAATGGCCCGTCCTGGTCTGCGTACGAGGCGTTGCGCATGTTGAGCCGCCCCGAGGAAGTGAAAGCGCCGGCATTGCGCGCGATCCTCGTGGGCAGGACGCAATCGAACATGTCGATGCCGGCGGCGATGGCGTCGATGATGCCCGCGGGATCTCCGAGACCCATGAAGTAGCGGGGCTTTTCGACGGGTAACAGGTCCGCGGTAAAATTCATCGTCTCCAGCATGGCGCCACGTTCTTCCCCCACGCTCAGGCCGCCGATGGCGTAACCGCCGAACCCCAGCTCCAGCGTGCGCATGGCGCTCTCGCGCCTGAGCTCGTGATCGATGCCGCCCTGGATTATTCCCATCAGCAGCTGGTCGTCCCGGCTAAGGGCTTTCTGGCAGCGGGCGGCCCAGCGCACGGTTCGTTCCACTGATTCCTTCAGGTAGGCGCTGTCGACACCCGACGGCGCGCACTCGTCGAAGCACATGATGACATCAGCGCCCAGTTTCTCCTGGATCACCGTGGCCAGTTCAGGTGTGAATATATGCGTCGAACCATCGTAGAGGGATTTGAACTCGACACCGTCGTCCTTGATTTTAGCCGTACCCCCAAGGCTGAAGACCTGAAAACCGCCGCTGTCGGTGAGAATGGGCCGCTCCCAGGACATGAACCGGTGCAGGCCCCCAAGGGAAGCGATCAGGTCGGCGCCGGGACGGAAATAGAGGTGATAGGCGTTGGCGAGGATCATCCCCGCCCCCGCTTCATTAAGGTCGCGCGGCGAAAGCGTCTTCACCGTCGCCTGGGTTCCCACCGGCATGAAGCAGGGCGTCACTACTTGCCCGTGGGGTGTTGTTAGAACGGCGGCGCGGGCGGCGCCATCCGAATGTTCGATATCAAATTTGAATGGCGCCGGCACGAAGCCTCCTGTAAGCCATGGTTTGATGACTGCCTTGAATCCTACTGATTATTTTATCCTACAACCATCAGAAACCCGCAGCCTGGAGGAAAAACACGATATTCTCAATGGAAGGACACAGGTCTGTTAGAATCTAACAAGATGTTTCCTTCCTTGCGCAAGACAGCACTTGGGTTGCTCACTTCCCTTATATTGAGCTTGAGTTTTACGGCGTCAGTCTCAGCCGAGGTCACCGGTCCCCCTGATTACCCCGTGTATGGCATGGATGCCGCGGCGGAAATCGTTGTGCCCGCCGAGCAGAACACCGCTCCTGCAACCGTTTCCCGTCCGATCCTGAATTCTGTCCCCAATCACAAGAAATTCGCGGTCGTCATCGGGATAGTCTACGAGAACTATGATTTCGGCAATGTGGCGTACGCGGACAGGGACGCCGGCTCGGTTTACGACATGCTCACCGGAAAAATGGGCTTCCCACGTGAAAACGTCATCCTGCTGCAGAATTCTCAGGCGACGCTGGACAACATCTGCAAGGCGCTCGACTGGCTGACTACCAACCCTCAGGTAGATTCCGAATCGGAAGTCGTCTTTTTCTACAGCGGCCACGGACTTCGCAATGGGCCCGGAGCCGGGCTGAACATACCCGACCTGGCGCCCGGTGCGGCCCTGGTCCCCTTTGATTATCCCGGGTTCGACTACAAACGCGGGCAGGGCTTGCTGTGGGATTCGCAGCTGGCGCAGTACCTCTCGCGTATCCATCCGGCTCGCGCCTGGATCAATATCGACAGCTGCAGCGCCGGCGGTTTCAACCGCCCGGGAATCACTGGACCCAACCGGATCGTCACCATGTCCAGCCAGCTCGATGAACTCTCAAGCGAGATTCCGGATGCCGGCCGCGGCGTCATGACACAATATCTGGTGGAAGAGGGGATCTCGAAAAGGTTCTCTGTTGAGGACGCTTTCCTTGCCGCCGCCCCCAGGGCTTTCCTCGGCTATGGCCAAAATCCGCAAATTGCCGATGAATATCCTGGAAATCTGGATTTATAGAATTTCCCGCCGCGGCTAAACCCGCAAGCAGTTCACGCCGAAAGAGTTGCGACGCATTCCAAAACAAAGGCAGGAAAAATGACTACATGCTCAAAAGTCCCCACAGACGCCATGAAGGTCACAATAATAACTGATGATTACGAAATCAAAGGCTTCATGCACGTCAGAGCTGGTAGTTATCAGGCTCGCGTCAGTGACCTGCTCAATCTCAAGGAACTGCACTACCTGCCAATAACAGACGCCAGTTATAGGAAGATCGATCAGCCGGACGCGCCGGTGCAGAAAACCCAGACGCTGATCATCCGCCTGGATACGATCAAGATGGTCGTGCCGGAGGATGAGGTCATGCCGGCGGTAGCCGATCTGCAGGCTGGCGGTTACAACACCAGCATCGCGTCACCGAAACTGTAGAACCTGTAGCGCTCCCTTACCGCCTCGCTGTAAATGCGCCGGGTTTCGTCCTTGCCGGCGAAGGCCATCACTAGCGCCAGCAGCGTCGAGCGCGGCAGATGGAAGTTGGTTAGAAGCGCATCCACGGCGCGGAAACTGTACCCCGGTGTTATGAACAGGCGCGTCTCCCCTTCAAGCGATCCCTGCGGCTCGGCGAAAACCGTCTCGAGCACACGCGCGGCCGTGGTACCCACGGATATAACCTTGCCGCCCCTTTCCCTGGCTGTGACGATCTCCCTGTGGGATTGGGCTGACAGGCGATAACTTTCACTGTGTATCCGGTGCAGGCCAAGGTCGTCTTCACTGACCGGACGAAATGTGTCGAGGCCGATATCCAGCGTCAGGGGGACAGACTTTATGCCGGCCGCCGCGATTCTTGATAGCAGCTCCTCCGTGAAATGCAGACCGGCAGTGGGGGCGGCTGCGGAACCGGACTCGCTCGCATAGACAGTCTGGTACCGCTCGGGTTCGTTCAGGGCTTCTTTTATATAGGGAGGCAGCGGCATCTCACCGAACTGTTCGAGCAGTGTCTCCATCTCCACGCTACTTGTGTTCTTGACCAGCCAGCGTCCCGAGCCCAGGTTCTTCTTGAGCAGGAAGTGGTCGCCCGCCGACATTTTTATCTCCCCTGTCTTTGCTTCCGGAGACAGCCTGAGCCCGTTTCCCTCCTTGAGCCTCGCGGAAGGTTTGACCAGCGCTTCCCAGACATCACCCGGGCGCCTCCTGAGAAAAAGGAGTTCGACGCGGCCGCCGGTGGGCTTGACCGCGAAGACCCTGGCCCTGAGCACGCGGGAATCGTTGTAGACCAGGACATCACCCGGATTCAGATAAGTCATCAGGTCGGGAAAACGCCCATGACGGGTCTCAGCGCTGGCGCGCTTGAAAACGAGCAGACGGCTGTGGTCCCGCGGATAGATGGGGGTCTGGGCAATAAGCCCGGGTGGAAGATCGTAATCCAGTTCACTGGTGAGCATCGGCGGACTTATGCCTTTCGCGGGGGCTGAATCTGCGGTATGGCCGCTTCTGCTTCGCTGTAGATACAGCCGCAGTATTTCTGCCGGTAGAGACCTGCCGACCGGGAGATTTTTATGCTCTCCCTGTAAAGCGGCCGCAGGTCTCGATACGCAAATTCCACGCCGGCGGCCTTACCGGCTTTCATTCCTTCTTCGATGATGATCTCGTGTTCCTGCCAGGGACTTACCAGGAGCGAGGTACTGAAGGAATCGAATTTCGCATCGGCGGCCAGTTTCGCGACGTGATTCATTCGGTGCGCTACGCAAAGGCGGCATCTTTCACCTTTTTGTTCCCTTCCCGTGACCATCCTGAGCCAGGCGACGATATCGTACATGGGCTCACCCATGAGGGGCAGGTCGATCTTGCTGGCATAGCCCAGAAGCGTGTCATAGCGGCGCTGGTGCTCGCCGAAGGGATGGATATTGGGATTAAAAAAGGTGCCGGTGACATCGGCTCCCTCCTGCCTCCAGGACTGGACCGTGGTCGTGGAACAGGGGGCGCAGCATATATGGAGAAGCAGTTTCATGGACATTATTATCAGCCACCATTCTTTGACATTCAAACCAGATTCCGCTAACCTCGTCTAGTTTGGAATGCCTCCCAATATAATGATGCTCAACTCAAGTACCAGTTCCCGGAATCGATGGATCACAATCATCCTGATAGTGCTCTTGATGACCGCGGTATCCTTTTTAATCTGGGCGATCTACTCCAGCCGCAAGGCTCCTGAGCGATTTTCCACCCTGACCGGCATCACTGCAACCACGCCGATGCCGGGTCCTCCCGAATTTTACTGCCCCCTCGACGGCAGCGCCTTGAGCAACCGGGCAGCCACGACGCGGCGTCCCATCATCGTGCAGATAGACAATGCTCCGGAGGCGCGGAACCAGTCGGGTTTGAGCCAGGCCGATATCGTCTACGAGGCGATGGCAGAGGGTGACGTTACCCGTTTCTCGGCGGTGTTCGACTGCCATGACGCCGATGTTGTCGGCCCGGTGCGAAGCGCCAGGCTCATCAATATACAGCTCGTGCCGGAATATCAGGCGCTTCTTTCCAACTCGGGTTCAAGCGCCGGCGTCACCGCCGAGCTCGAAGCGCGCTCGGACATACCGAATATCAACCATTACAGCTACGGCGACGCCTACTGGCGCGCGGCCGACCGCGTCGGGCCGCATGACCTGATGACCAGCACCAGCAACCTCCGCGCCGCGGCGGTGGGAGCCGGCTTCGCCGACACCGCGAATCTTGTACCCCTCACTTTCAAGGACGACACACCCGCACCGGCTATCTCGACCATATCGATTCCATACTCAGGCATCGTTCAAACAGGTTACACGTATGATGCCGGATCCAACAGCTGGCTGCGCTCCATCGGCGGCGAAGCGCATATCGATACGCTGACCGGCAAACAGATAGCGGCGAAAAACGTGATAATCCAGTACGTGTCGGTCAACGAGAGCAACATCGAGGAGGACGTGGGCGGTAATCGCAGCCTCGAGTTCGAGCTTACGGGTTCAGGCAAGGCGTTGATCTTCCGGGACGGCCAGGTCATTACCGCAATATGGAAAAGGGTGGCACTGAACCAGATGACCACCTATACAGACGCTGCCGGCCAGCCGGTACCACTCAACCGCGGCCTGACATTCATCCAGCTGGTGCAGCCCGAATTCCAGGCCAGCTGGGGTTAGACTAAAAGAGTTTTTCGCCCGCGGGCGGCGCTTCGGCGCCGATGTGCTCGTAGGCCAGGCGGGTGACGACGCGGCCTCGCGGCGTTCTCTGCAGGAGACCCTGTTGCAGGAGGTAGGGTTCGTAGACATCTTCGAGCGTGTCGCGTTCTTCACCCAGGGCGACCGCCAGCGTTCCCAGGCCCACGGGTCCACCATCAAACTTCTCTATTATCAACCTGAGGATTTCGCGGTCGGTCTTGTCCAGCCCCTGGCTGTCGACTTCCAGCAGACCCAGCGCCTTGCAGGCGACATCCTGCGTGATGCAGCCGTCGTGCCTGACCTGGGCGAAGTCGCGCACACGCCTGAGCAGCCGGTTGGCCACACGCGGGGTTCCGCGCGAGCGGCGGGCGATCTCCATCAGGCCCTCCTCTTCCACCTCGACGTTGAGGATGGAGGCTGAGCGCCGGACGATCAGGGCGAGCTCTTCTGCGGTGTAATAATCGAGCCGGTGGGTGACGCCGAAGCGGTCGCGCAGCGGCGTGGTGATGAGTCCGGTGCGGGTCGTCGCGCCGACCATCGTGAAAGGCGGCACGTCGAGGCGGATGGTGCGCGCGCTCGGCCCCTGCCCGATGATGATATCCAGCTGGTAGTCCTCCATCGCCGGATAGAGCACTTCCTCGATCGAACGGCCAAGGCGGTGGATCTCGTCGATGAAGAGGACGTCGCCCTCCTCGAGGTTGGTGAGGATAGCGGCGATGTCGGCCTTGCGCTCGAGCGTCGGGCCCGAGGTCGTACGTATGGAGACGCCCATCTCGCTGGCGATGATACCGGCGAGCGTGGTCTTGCCCAGGCCCGGCGGGCCAACCAGCAGCACGTGGTCGAGCGCCTCGCCGCGCGTGCGCGCCGCCTCGATGAAGATCTGGAGCTGTTCTTTAAGCCCTTCCTGCCCGATGAAATCGCTGAACCGGCGTGGGCGGAGGGAAACCTCCAGCTCCTGTTCTTCAGTCTGGACTATCGGGTCGGCGAGGCGGAATTCATCATCCACTTTATTTCCTTTTTAAGGTTTCCCTATCTTCTTCAGCGCCTCGCGCACGAGTTCCTCTACATCCTGTGCCGGGTCCGTCCCGGCGAGCGCAGCCTCAGCTTCGGAAAAATTGTATCCCAGGCTGATGAGCGCCTCGCGGGCAAGATAATAGCCACCGTTGCCGCCCTTCGGCGCCGCGGCGACAGATTCGATCTCCCCCACCTTGTCCTTGAGCTCCAGCGCCAGTCGCTCGGCGGTCTTCTTGCCGATGCCGGTTATGCTTTGAAAAAGGGCGATGTCCCGGTTGAGGACGGCGCGCCTGAGGTCGTCGGGGCCGTAGGCGGAAAGGATGGCGATCGCGACTTTCGGCCCCACTCCCGAGACGCCCTTGAGCAGTTCGAAGAACTGGCGCTCCTCGGGCTCGGTGAAACCGTAAAGGCACATCAGGTCCTCGCGCACGTGGAGCAACGTGTAGACAGAAACCTCCTGCGCGCCTTCCAGGGAAGAAAGACTGCGGGCGGACATGACTACGCGGTAACCGACGCCGCCGACGTCAAGGACGATGCCGTCGGCGTCGCGCGCGCGGATCTTTCCTGTCAGGGAGGCGATCATAGCGGGATGACGGTCAAGTGCCGTACCGCAGTTCTGAAGAGGCGTCCATAGAAATTTTATGCGGGGTGGTCATGCCGGGCTTTTCGTCGGCGAGCGCCGCGGCCGCGGCTTTGACGCTCCGCTGTCCAGGGCCCCGGTCGTCTTCATCGTATGGGCGTGGCAGATTGCGATGGCAAGCGCGTCGGCGGCGTGGTCGGGCTTCGGGACTTTCGGCAAGCCCAGCAGCGCTTTTACCATCTGCTGCACCTGCACCTTGCTCGCCCTGCCATAGCCGGTTACGGCCTGCTTGATCCTCAGGGGGGTATAGTCGGCGGGTTTGAGGCCCCGTTCGGCGCAGGCGAGGATGATGACACCCCGCGCCTGGCCCAGGGCCAGGGCCGTCTTGATGTTGACACCGGTAAAAAGCTCCTCGACGGCGGCTGTATCCGGATGAAAGTTATCTATGACATCGAGAATGCCTTCGTGGATCATCGTCAGACGCTCATGGTGGGGATCCCGGGCGGCTGTTACTATTGTGCCGTGATCGACCAGGCGCGACTTATCGCCAACGTATTCGATGACGCCCCAGCCGGTGACTGCCATGCCGGGGTCGATACCAAGAATCAGTTGTGGCGCTTTTGACAATGAACCTTACCTGTCGTCCGATTAATCTGTTTGCCACCCTGAGCTAGATTCTTCGTCGCTTCGCTCCTCAGAATGACAATTTTACACCGGCGCTTTCTGGATCTTTTACGCCAGCGCTTCCAGGATTTCTTCGCTGATATCGAAGTTGGCGTGGACTTCCTGGACGTCTTCGCATTCCTCCAGCGCGTCGATTAACCTGAGCATCTTTTTAGCGTCGCTCATCTCCAGCTGCACGGTGGTCTTGGGAAGCATAGCAAGCTCGGCGGACGTAAAGACGATGCCCGCCGCTTCCAGGGCCTGCCGCACCGCCATGAAATCCGCGGGGTCAGTGACGATCTCGTATATTTGCTCGTCCTGGGTAACATCCTCGGCGCCCGCTTCCAGCGCGACCGTCATCAGGGTGTCTTCGTCGGCAGTGGCCACATCGACGACCACGGAACCCTTGCGCTCGAATATCCAGGCAACCGTGCCGGTCTCGCCAAGCTTGCCGCTGGTGCGGTTGAAGATGTTGCGGACATCGGCCGCTGTGCGGTTGCGGTTGTCGGTCATTGCCTCGACGAGGACGGCGACGCCATTGGGGCCGTAGCCCTCGTAGATCACGGTCTCATATACCTCGCCCTCGCCGCCACCGGCGCCCTTGGCGATGGCGCGCTCGATGTTGTCCTTGGGCATGGAGTTGTCCTTGGCCTTCTGGATGGCAGTGGTCAGGGTGGCGTTGGCGGACGGGTCGCCGCCGCCCTCCTTGGCGGCCACGGTGATGGCGCGCGAAAGCTTGGAAAAGAGCTGGCCGCGCTTGGCGTCAGCGGCGCCCTTCTTGTGCTTGATCGATGACCATTTGGAATGTCCGGACATTGTTGTGCCTCCGGGGTCGGATTTCAGTTACTAAGCGTATTTGCTGACGGTTTTACTGCCGGATAAATACTTAGGTAATAATATAACAGAGCGGGCGGCGGCGCATGCTTTATGCAGAGGGTGTCCCGATCATCACAAACCCCGCCGTCAAGAAGTGCTTATCGAAGGTGAATGCCTCCCGCAGGCGCAGTTTTCGCATCCAGACGAAAGATGTGGCGTCCACGAAGCTGAATCGCTGATCATCGTAACGCGAGAGCAGCTGGTAAGCTTTCTTTTCCAGTTCCTGGGGAGTGAAGAGGATCTCTACCCGGCGGCTGTGGTTAATGGAGCGGATAAACCCGGTGGCGGCCTCATGCCCGAGCAGCTTCCGCATGAGCGTATAGCTTTCCCCCAGCACGTGATTCGAGGTTATCAGCGAGCGTGATCGGACCAGGGTAGGGAGCAGTTCTGACGCCCGCTGGTGATTCTTGTCCTTGC
>Ga0265292_1000549_pt1 | contig 50118 bp, 44 predicted proteins | sample Munlanlewell296A_FD_189080 | JGI IMG/M metagenome (GOLD analysis project Ga0265292, IMG submission 189080) | Leachate microbial communities from a municipal landfill in Southern Ontario, Canada - Leachate well 296A | ecosystem: Engineered > Solid waste > Landfill > Unclassified | place: Canada... | reverse complement strand
TCGGACGGCGCGAGCGTGCTTAGGTTTACGCGCGTCACTCGGAGCGCCCTTCTCGGCGTTTGTCTTTCGCGTGAGTCTTTTTCTACCAAATCCTTGGACACTTGATCCTTGATTCTTTGACCCTTGGCCTGCATTTGTAACTTTAAGCTTTAAGCTTTAAACTTTGAGCTAATGAAGCCATGTCCGGTCTGCGGCAGCCAAGATAGCACGCCGCTGTTTGTCCAAACCCTGCGCCATAGGCGTTACGTGAATACGTTGTGCCGCCGTTGCGGCATGGCGTGGGTTTCGACGCGCGCCAAACCGAGCGAATACGAGCGTTTTTACACCGGCGATTACGCGGCCAAGGTCTACGGTTTCACAGGCGACGCGGCCAGCATCAAAGAGATCATCGCTTGGCGCACGCGGCGTTCCAAGCAAAAACTTCAGCCTTTCGGAAAATTTTGGAAGCGGGGGACCAGGGTGCTCGAAGTCGGGACGGGTCCTGGTGCATTCCTGAAGGTGCTCGAAAGCGCTTACGGTTGTCGGGTCTGGGGCATCGAGCCGTCGCCGATTTTCGCTAAGATCGCGCGCCGCTATTTAGGCATAAAGATTTATCTCGGTCGCGTGGAGACATGGCTAAGCGACAAGCGCTGCGCCTTCCCTAAAAAATTCGACGTCATCGTGCTTGACCAAGTCTTGGAGCACATCCTCGACCCGTTCAAGTTGATTCGGGATTTGAGCGCGCGTTTGACGGAAGACGGGTTGCTCTTTTTGAGCGTGCCTAACATCTCCGCGCCCAAAGACACGAAAAAAGGTTTATTCGTGTTCGAGCACGTCTCGGGTTTTTCGCCCTTCTCCCTCAATCTGTTCTTGGCGCGTCTGGGTTTTAAATTGATCGCCTTGCACGCCGAAGCGCCCGGATCATTGCAGGTCGTGGCCGCCAGGTTCTCGGCGCCTTTTGACATGCTTCCGCCCGGTGCCGTGGGCAAGCCGCTGGGCAAAGCGGAAATCCTAAAGAATTTTCCCGTGAAGTGACATGTCGCGCGGCCTCGATACACTCAAGAGTTGGCATTACGGATGGTTGATCCTGGCCATCGCTTTGGCGGCCGTGGCTTGGGCTAGTCACGATTTATTGGATAGCCCACGGCCGTGGTTTGACGAAGGCATTTATCTTCAAGCGGCGAAGAACATCGCGCTTACCGGACACTGGGGTTTGCAGATCGCGCCGGGTTCGTTCTCCGATTTAAGCTTCATCACCGTGGGTTTTCCGGTGCTGGCGCCATTGGTTTTGATTTTCAAGTTCGCTGGTTCGAGTCTTTTGGCGGCGCGCCTTTACATGTTGGTTTGGATCGCGCTCGGCATTTGGTTGGCGGGTATGGTCGGCGCCAAACTTTGGAACCGCGCGGCCGGCGTGTGGAGCGCAGCGCTTTTGGCTACCTTTGGTCCGTGGTATGGCAACGGCAAGAACGTGATGGGCGAAGTGCCGGGTCTGGCGCTGTTTTTGGCGGGAATTTTTTCCTTGGCACAGTGGGAAGAAAAACCAGACAGCAAGCGTTGGGCTTGCGCCACGGCGTTGTTTTTCTGCCTCGCCGCCGTGACCAAACCGTCATTCCTCGTGGTCTTACCCGCTTTATTTTTGGCGGCGTGTTTTATTTTTTGGAAACGATACTGTCATCCTCGCGAAAGCGGGGATCTGGGTCGGACGCTTTCAGATTCCCGCTTTTGCGAGAATGACAAGGAGGAGAGCGGGAATGACAAGAAAAAAAGCGGGAATGAGCAGGGGGGCGGAAGCGTGAATTATGGAGAGATGTGGAAGCTCGGCGCGGCGCTGCTCCTTCCGGCGTTGCTAGTGTTCGCCGTTTGGTTCCTGACGCAATTCGGCGGTTGGCCGAGCGCGCAAGTCTTGGGGCATTATTCCAATCCCTATGGCTTAAGCGACGTGGCGGCGACGATGCTGACTAACTTCAAGAATTTTTTCCTCCACACCACGCCGTTGCATCTCCTCATCTTGTTGTCGGCCGTCGCGATTTACGTCGTGCTGCGCGGTTGGAAAAAGATGAAAGCCACGGAGCTGGCCTTGCTCGTCGTGATGGCTTTGACCCTCGCAAGTTATTTCAGGACCGCTGGTTGGTATCGGTATTTTTTCGTGGCGCAAGTTCTGGCTTTGTTCTGGTTGCCGGCTTGCATCCAAACGTTCGCGGAAAAACTCCGACCTGCGTCAAAGATGCTCGCGCCTTTCGTACTTCTCCTGTTCTTGGGCGTCAACCTGTTCGCCCTGTGGCGCGACCCGTCGCCGTTGTACGGACGAAATTGGCGCGAGGTCGAAACTTACCTCAAGTCCGTCCCTGATCAGACGTGGTTTTTCGCCAACGCGCCGGAAGCCGCTTTTTTTTATCCTGGCGCGGATTACGGGCAGTATCTTAGGATCACGGATCGATTGAAGATCGGTCAACCCGCGTTCGGCACTCCACCGCCGGCGAATGTCGTGACCGAGGGCGATTTACCGGAAATGCAGTCTGCGTTGACGGGTTATCGCCTTGAAAAAACCCTCGGCGACTACCGCATCTGGTCAAGACCCCCAGGCTCGACAGGCCGCCCGTGATGGCTTATGCTTGGGGCGGAAAAGTCCCCGCACTGACTGCTGATAAAGGTCCTTCGACTTCGCTAGCGCTCCGCTCAGGATGACAGAATGTTTGGCTACCCTCTACCCTCTACCGTCTACTCTCTAATATGACCGACACGGAATTTTTTTTAAGCCAGTTCAGCGCGATCTATCCTTATTCGCATTGCGTTTGGCGTATCGGCGAAGCAGCGGCTTTGGTCAAGTATTTGCCGTTCCGCGGCGCGTGTTTGGATTTGGGTTGCGGCGACGGCAGCTACATGAAGATCATGTTGGAGCGCGTGGGCAAACCAAGGCACGAAGACGGAACTCCGGGGATGATGATTGGGCTTGATCCGCAGGCCAAAGAAATCTCCAAAGCCAGCAAGCTCGGCATCTACGACCGATTGCATGTGGGGTATTCGACCAAGCTTCCGGCGGAAGACGCTTCACTCGACATGGTTTTTTCCAACAGCGTCGTCGAGCACATCGAAGACAAGCACGGGACGATCGAAGAGGTGGCACGCGCGCTCAAGTTCGGCGGAAAATATCTGTTCAGCGCGCCGTCGGAAAATTTCACCCCCGGTCTGTCTTTCGGAAAATCCCTTGGCGCATGGCTCAATCGCACTTGGAGCGGCGCGATCAACCGCAAGTTCAAACATTATTGGCTCCAGTCGCCGCAAGCTTGGAAAGAGGATTTGGCGCAGCACGGGCTGACGCTCAAGGCGTGGCGTTACACGCTGACTCCGGAAAATCTGGCGCTGTGGGAAAAATATCTGATCCTATCTTATCTCCAGCACATCCCGGCCAAACGCTTGGGTTGGGTGCCCGGATCCGGGATGTCCAGGAAAGCTTTGGGTTCGGGCAAGGTGTGTCTATTGGAGCCGGAGGATTTGGCCTTGGGAGGGAATTTGATTCTGTGCGCCGAAAAAAGCCGGCTATGAATATCTCCCTTATCATCCCGACCTTGAACGAAAGCGGCTCGATACCGAAACTTTTTCAGGGACTTGAGGCGGCGGTGCGCGAGCTGGGATCTGCGCATAACTTCGAGGCTATCGTGGTGGACGACGGTTCGAACGATGGCACGCCGCAGACGGTCAGAGCCCAGCACGTCATGTTTCCGACCAAGGTCGTGGTGCGCAGCGAGCGCGGTTTGGCTACGGCGGTGTTGCGCGGTTTCGCCGAAGCGCAAGGTAATCTGTTGGGCGTCATCGACGCTGATTTGTCGCATCCGACCGAGCTTATCCCCGAGCTGGTGCGCCAAGCGGAACAGCATGAACTCGTCGTGGCCAGCCGCAATATCCCGGGCGGCGCGGTCGAAGAGTGGCCGTGGTATCGACGCTTCATGTCCTGGTTCGCGACCCTGCTCACGCGGCCTTTGGGCATCAAAATCAACGATCCGATGAGCGGATATTTCTTTTTGCGCCGCGACGTATTGGACGGCGCCGCGTGTTCGCCGTTGGGTTATAAAATCCTGCTCGAGATATTGGTCAAAGGAAAATACCGGAGCGCCGTCGAGGTGCCGTATGTCTTCCGCAACCGCGGCATCGGCAAGAGCAAGATGGGCTCGCGCGAAACCGTGAACTATCTGCGGCATCTGTGGAAGCTGTATAAGTGGAAATTTTTTGGCTCTTGATTGGATTCATGCCTCGCTTGACCGCGGGGCTGTTTTGTGATAAATAAAAATGTCCCGATTAAAGGAGAAGGTACATGCGGAATCGGAAGCACATCGAAAAATATCTGGAATGGTTGGTTGGCTTGCCGGTCGAACTGCGTGAGGTCGGTTCGAGGGAACGGGGGGAAATCGAACTCGTTACCGATCCTCGTGTCATGGAGGAGATCGAAACGCAAGAGATCAACGGGCGGCTGATGCGTGGGTTGTCCGTCGAGCAGGCGCGCGTCGGAATCATCTATGAGAGCCCGGTGTTCTGGCTGGTCCAGGATCCGGTCAGGCTGCCCGACGGTTCATATCGTTTGTGGCAGCGCCTGGTGTGGCGGAACGGCGTGCACGGAAAATCCGTGGTCATCGTGCCGTACACCGAAGACAAGCGCCTACTCTTCGTGCCGGCCTATCGCCACGTGTCGCGTCGCTGGGAGCTGGAGTTGCCAGGTGGCGGCTCGACGACCGCCGAGACGTACGGTGAAGCCGTAAACGGCGAGATGTTCGAAGAGGCCGGATACGAAGCCTTGGAAATCAAACCGCTCGAAGCGCAGGCTGCCGACGGCTCGGCCATCGGCTACTTCTTCGCGGATCCCTCGACCAACGGCACACCTATCCGCAGCTACGCGGTAAGGTTGGGGAAGCGCGGAGACCAGGCCCCGGAAGACGGCGAAATCTTCGGGCGTCCCGTCCTGCTGACGCGCGCCGAGATCGAAAACGCCTTCCGGGTCGGCAGCTATCCGCACCCGGACCGCCCCGGCGTCGCCTGCCATATCCAAAGCGGGCGCAACGGCTACGGCATCCTGCTTGCCATCCTGCATGGCTTGATTTGACCAGCTTGACCGCCTTCCGGCTTCCGGAAGGCGGTTTTCTTATTGACCGAAAGGTCATTTAGAGTTATTTTTCCCTGCGTATGGAACAAACCGTATTAAGCATCGCTGAATTGCGCAAGCTTTGCCAAGCCACGGCTCCGGCTCCGGAACGTGAGACCTTCATCGGCAAACGCGCGCGTTTTTTTTCCATCCATTTCACCCGCCTGTTTCTAAAAACCAAGATCACGCCGAATCAGATCACGTTCCTGTCCGTCCTGGTGTTTTTTTGCGGGATTTCGCTTTTCCTCACCTTGAACCGGGGATGGATGGTCCTGGGCTGGGTCATCATATTTTTTTCAGTCGTGCTCGACGGCTGCGATGGTGAAGTGGCGCGCTTCCGCCAGACCAGGAGTCCTGTCGGCGGGATTTACGCCGAACCGGTGAGCCATGACTTCCAATACGGATTCATGTTCCTTCCCCTAAGCCTGGCGGCGACTTGGAGCACCGGAAATATCTGGTTTTTGGTCTTGGGCAATCTCGCCGCAGTCTCCAAACTGATTACGCGCTTGATCGAGACGCGTTATTGGAGTCTGATCCAGCCCTCGCAAATAACTCCGGAGCAGGCTGCGGAGCATAGAAAAAAATACACGGACCGTCCCGCCTATCTGCGCTTCATCTCGTGGGCCAAACGCAATACCTTCTCATCCAATGGCATGCTCATCCCGCTCGCGATCGTTGCTTTGGGCGGCTGGTTGGAGTGGTTCGTGGCGGCTTACGGCGCGGGATATACGTTGATTTTGTTGGTCACTTTTGCGCGCCAACTTAAAGCGCTTAAAAAATTGTCAGTCGCCCAAGCCGGACCGAGCGTACCTGGATCGGCCGATTGATCAGTTCAAGCGAAAATCAATGACGCTCTTCAGTACTTTGCGCTCGCGACTGGCAGCCAAAGCGTCGTGGATGCGTTCCAGGGGATAAACGTGATTGGGCGAGAAATATAAATCAGCGTTAAGCTGGTTTTTGCTTATGCGCTCCAGCACTTCGTCATGCGCGACGCCTTCCGCGTAGTCGGTTCCGTCGAAAATTTTGAAGCCGCGGACAAGGGCATCGTCTAAGTGATAATCCAAAGCGCCGTCAAGACCGTAGACTCCGATTTTGCCGCCCGTCTTAAGCGCGGGGAGGCAATTATCGGCCATGGCGCTTTTGCCGATGGCGTCCAGGATGATATCGAAAGGGTCAGCCGCTGTGAGCGCAGCCGTGAGCTCTGCGTCGCGGTAGGAGATGAAACGACCTGCTCCGGCGGACTTGAACAGTCCCTCACGTTCCGGACTGCCGCAGACCGTGATGTCGAGTCCCGAGTTGCGGGCATGTTCGACAAAAGCCAAAGCGTTGGCTCCCGTGCCGATCACGAGCAGGTTGTCGCTCTGCGTCGCCCCCAAGCGCCTGAAAAAAGACAAAGTTTCGCGCCAAGTGATGACCATGGTGCTATTGATGGGATCGGCATCCGGCGGCAGTGTTTGATGGATCATGTGGGGACGCCAGACGCTTTCCGTCAAACCATCATCCCGCATGGCTTGCCAATCGGTGACGATGCCGCGTTCGGCAAAAGATCCCCAGCTATCTTTGGCGTTGATGCCGCTTTCGGGCGGTAGCCGATTGACGACGCGCGTGACCAGGTCGTCGACGTGAAAAGTGCGCACTCGCGGCCCAGTTTCCAGCACGCGGCCGATGCCCTCATGCCCCAAAATAGTGGGAAAAGGAATCTTGAAAAAAGCGTCGCCACGCAAGGCGTGATGGTCAGTGCCGTTGCAGATGGAGGCACACACCGTCGCGCACAGCGCATCATATTCGCCTAAAACCGGTTCGGCGACATGCCGGACCTCCAGTACGCCCGGAGATTGAAGAATAGCGGCTTTCATGCTAAGGTCACGTGGAAATAAGCAGACCTCATCATAGAACGATATTTCTTGAAATGTCAATCGTTTATGCGCAAGAAAAAGCCTGAAGCGGTAGCCGTAATCCTGGCCGGCGGAGCGGGCAAACGCCTGGAGAGTTTTGAGACCATCAAACCGCTGGTCAAGGTCGGAGGCAAGCCGCTGATCCTGTGGAATATCGAGGCTCTCCAGGAAGCGGGAATAAACAATATACACATCGTGGTAGCGCCCGGGGACACCCTGGTGCAGCGCGCTTTGATGGGAGATTCGCGCATCAGCGCCAAACTTGAGTACATCGAGCAGGACGAAAGTCAGACCAGCATGCTCGGCTCGATTTTGGCCTTGGCGGATAGGATCAAGGGACCTCTCTTCGTGACTGTTTGCGACGTCATCTTCGAAAAAAATCCATACTCGATATTTCTTAAGACGCAGCGGCAGGATGAGGCGATTTATTCCTTGGTCAGCGCGGACAAGAAGGCCGGCCGTAATTCCGGCGCGACGGTGCGTGTGCTGACCCAAAAGCGGCGCATCGTGAGGACGGGCACGCGCCTGCTCGAATTCACGGCCATGGAGTCCGGCGTTTACTATTTTGGACAGACAGCCTTCCGCAAATTTCAAGCTTGTGCGCGTAGTTCAAAGCTGACCCATTCTTTCGAAGAAGCTTTGAGCTTGTTTGCGCAGCAGGCGCCTGTCATTCCCATCGATTACGGCAAGGCGCGTTGGTTCGACGTGAATACGCCATCCATCCTCATCCGTGCGGAATTATTTTTGCGTTCGCGCAAGGAGCCGCACGCCAAAGGTACGGGTCGCCTGGAGCGGATGTCGGCGCCCATCACCTATCGTTACCAAAAGGAGCTGACCTTCGACGTCTTCGTCAAGCGGGGACTGCTGCGTCACTTGGATAAATACGAAATTATCCCGAACGAATCGTATTATTCCCTCCACTATCTGCTGGTGGATAAAAATATCGATCGTCTGTACGGCAATTCCGTTTTGCGCCAGCTGCGTTCTTTGGGTTATCACGTGAACAAGATCGCAATCGATCCGGGTGAGTGGTCCAAGAGCGCCGAAGTTTATCTGAACCTGGCCAGCCAGATATTGGGCGCGGGGATAGACAAAAAATCCGTCATCCTGTCCCTGGGCGGCGGGGTGGTCAAAGACATCGCTGGATTTTTGGCCTCAACGTTGTATCGCGGCATCGGTTCCATCCATTTTCCGACTACCGTCCTGGCGCAGTGCGACGCGGCTATCGCCCTGAAACAGGGCGTCAACGGCGAAGGCGGCAAAAATTTGATCGGCAGCTATTACGCGCCGCTCAAGGTGATCGTCGATCCGGATGTGCTCAAGACGCTGGAGGATCGTTATGTGAGCGATGGCTTGAGCGAATGCTTGAAGCAGGCTTTTGCACAGGATGTGAGCTTCTTCAAAATGTTCAAGGATTACGCGGGACCGCTCAAACACATCCCATTTCTGGAAAAAGTGATTCGCAAGAGCATCAAGCTCAAGATCGGCGCCATCCAAAAAGATTTTTACGAGGACAATTGCGCGCTGGTGTACCAGTACGGGCACGAGGTCGGACATGCGGTGGAGTTCCTTTCCGGCTATAAACTGGCGCACGGGGAATCGGTGGCCATCGGTATGCGCGTCTCGGCCGAATTGGCCAACCTGCTCGGTATCGCGGACCAAGCCACGCGCACTGCGCAATGCGAATTGTTGCGTAAATATAAACTGCCCATCAACGTGCCGCGCGACATCCGTCCCGATGACATCATCAACATGCTGCGCTGCAATAAAAAATTCCACGGCGGCGAAGCGCGTTTCGTCCTGGTCAAGGCCATCGGCGCCATGTGGCATGACCGTCGTCACTTCTTCGTGTCGTGCAGCGACGAGCTGATCCGGCAAGCCATCCAGCGCAGTTATGAATACGTCGGATAAGAATCTGCGCCGTTACCTGGAAAAAAACTACGGTCTGCGCATCCGCCGGGTGACAAAAATCAAGCACGGGATGCTCAACCGCAATTATCGGGTGCTGACGGAGCAAGGTGATTTTTTATTCAAGAATTATCTGCTGCGTACGCCGCGCGAGACGGCGTACGAATTGACGTTGCTCGAAGCCTTGCGCCAGGCGGATTTTCCCTGTCCGCGCATCTTCAGGGATTTGCGCGGCGCGTTGCAGGTCATGTGGCGCGGACGTCCCGGGGTGCTGTTCGGTTTCATCCCGGGTAAATCCGTCAAACGCCTGACGCCAGCGCATCTCAAACGCGTCGGCGCGCAGTTGGGTCGCATGCACCAGCTGCTCAAAAACGCGCGGCTGCCGTCGGTCAAGCGCGACCAGTGGGGTTTCGCGGAAGTCGCTCGCCTGATCCGCACGCGTCGCCAAGAAATCGTGCGCAAAAATTTTCCCGACGGGGCGGCCATGGTCGAGTTCATCGCGCGGGAATTTTCGCGGCTTAAACCGCACGACCATCTGCCGCAAGGCATCACGCATCAAGACGTCAAACCCGAAAATATCATCCGGGACGACGCGGGGCGCTTGAGCTTCATTGATTTCGATAACGCCTACCGCGGCGCGCTCCTGACCGATCTTGCGACGACCGTCATTTGGACGTGTTTCCCCGGCGGCAAGCTGCGTCCAGCTTTATTGCGCGTTTTGCTCAAAGGCTACGAGTCCGAACGCAAGCTCACGCGCGCCGAACGCGCGGCCTTCGCCGAAGTCATGAAGTTCCGCTTGCTGCGCGAAGCTTTCGCCTGGCCCTTGCGCTTCGCGCCGGCAAAAGCTATAAAGAATAATTCCCATTTTTTGGCGGCGTACCGCGATTTCGGACGTCAGGCGCAAAGCAGGGAACGACCATGGAAATAACGGGAATCATCTTAGCTGCGGGTTGCGGCAACAGACTCGGCAGCTTGACGCAAGACACCCCCAAACCCTTGCTCGAAGTGGCGGGGTTGCCTTTGATTGCACACGGTCTGCGCTTCCTCGATCGTTTAGGCATCAAACGGAAGATCGTGGTCGGCGGATATAAGCATGAAAAATTAGTCGAAGTTGTTTCGCGCATCGCGCCGGGCGCCATTCTCATCGAGAACCAAGATTATCGCGCTGGCAGCTTGCTGACTTTGGCCAAAGCCTTGGAACAAGTCGAGGGTGATTTTTTGGTCATGACGGCGGATCATCTGTTCCGCCAAGATATCCCCGAGCGCGCGCGGCAGCAATTCGGTCCGGCGCTGACTATCTTCACCGACAATGACCGCGCGTTGGGCGACGATGACATGAAAGTGGAACTCGATGCAGCGGGTAAGATGCGCAAAATCTCAAAGACGCTTAGCGCTTATCACGCAGGCTACGTGGGTTTTTCATATTGTCCCGCAGCGGCATTGGAGCAGGTGCGCCGCGCCGTCACGGAAACGCATCAATCTCACGGACCATCCGCCAATGTCGAACACGCCTGGCAATGGCTGGCTGATCAGGGACACGACATAGCCATCGGCGACATCAGCGGCTCCAAGTGGCTGGAGATAGATTTTCCCCACGAATACGAACGCGCCGCGCAAGAATTGGCGGAACACGGTGACCAATATTGAACCATCTATGCCCATCCATCTATTCGAGATCCTTTACGTCCTGTTGAACCGGACCGATCTGACGCCGGCCGCCCGGTTGTCCTTGGTCGCGCGTTTTTACGTTTTTTTATTCAAAGCAAAATTCAAGCTGCTGCCCAAGGACGAAATCCCGTTCGCCGGCTTGAAATTTTCACACCGTTCGTTGAGCAACCTGAAGATGATGCTGAAGGATACTTATTTCTTCGGTGAGTATCGTTTGAGCCCCGCTGCCGACCCGACGTTCATCATAGATTGCGGAGGCAACATCGGAGTCACGGTCATGTTCTTCAAATCCCGTTATCCCAAAGCCAAGGTGTTGGTGTTCGAACCGGCGGAAAAAAATTACGCGGTGCTCAAGCAGAACATCGAGCAAAATCATTTGGAGGGAGTCGAGGCGGTGCGTGTGGCGTTATGCGACCATGCGGGCGAGATGTCGTTTTGGGACAATGTCCAAAGCCCGACCAGTTCCACCGGAATACCGACTTGGGCCGAAGGCAAAGATAAATACGTGGAGAGTCGCGTACCAGCGGCCAAACTTTCGTCATACATCGATCGTCCGGTGGACGTGTTGAAGCTCGACATCGAGGGCGGTGAAGGACTTGTGCTCGAAGATCTGGATGCCAGCGGCAAGCTGAAAGAGGTGAACGAAATCGTCATGGAATATCATGCCGACAAGACGAATGCGCAAAACAAGCTCTCTAAGATCATCGAAATCCTGGAGCGCAACGGTTTTGCCGTCGTGCCTTATGGCATGGTACTGGCGCGCGCCGCTCAAGATCATGTCTGGAAAAAACCGGTCTATCACTACATGTTGAATGCCAAGAACACTGCGCGCTACGGAACGACCAGAGCGGTATGAATTTAGCCGAAGTATCTTGTCCGTCGTGCAACAGTCGGGATGCCGAGGTCCTGGACGTGCGTCCCGAGATGACCAATGTGCAATGCCGGCGTTGCGGTTTGATTTACATCAACCCGCGCGCCACGGACGCGGAGTACGCCGCTTATTACTCGAAAGGTTTTACCCAAGAGTTCAACCAAGCCGCAGCCGCCAAGCCCGAGGCTTTGGCCGCCCAAGCTCAACCCAAGTCCGAGCGCATCGTCAAATTTTTGGACGGCGAATTGAGATCGGGGATGAGCGTGTTGGACATCGGCTGCGGTTACGGCAACGTGCTGGCCATCTTGCGCGACAAATTCGGAGCCGAGGTGACCGGCTTGGAGCCTGATCCTAAAGGTCCGGAGGCGGCGAAACAAGTTTTCGGTCTGGAGGTCTATCCCGTTACGCTGGACGAATATCTGGAAAAACATAACGCGGAAAAAAAATTCGACCTCATCATCCTGCATCAAGTCCTGGAACATCTCTTGGAACCTGACAAGATGGGCGCGGCGTTGAGTCGGCTCATGCGACCGGGCGCCAGCGTTTACGTCGGCACGCCGAACGCGAGCTGGCCGGGATGCGACAGAAAATCTTTTTATCGTTTTCCGCACGTGACTAATCCCACGCCGTATACCCTGGGTCTGTTCCTGTGGCGCCACGGCTTTAAGCTGGTCAAGATCGGCGATTTGCACAAGCCTTTGGCTTTTCTGGCCGTGGCGCGGACGGAGGAGCGCGAGGCTGTGGCCTGGACGGTGTTGCTCAAAGCAAGCTGGCCGATGAGTCGAATGCGGCGGAGGATGAAACTCGCTTTTGCTTGGCATGCTTTGCGCGGCTTCAGAAAACGAAACATGCGTTTTGTGCCGGCGCCATTCAAGCGCATGCTTAAGACGATTATGCGGTCGAAAAAAACGTAACTGTATGGAAAAAATCACTTGTCCACTCTGTCATTCGTCGGAATTCAAGGTCGTCGCGACGCACGCCGATTACAGCGTGCCGTTCAGCAACGTGATTTGCGCCAAGTGCGTTTTGGTTTACGCCAACCCGGCGCCGACAGCCTCCGAACTCGATGAGTATTACAAGCGCGGCTTCATCCAAGTCAGGCATCAGGTCCAATCGGTCGAAGAGGCGCGCGAACGGGCGCAGCGTAAAGGCAGCGCGGCGAAATATCCGATTATTGGCTTGGTGGAAAAATTGACGCGCGAGTCGTGCGTCCTCGAAATCGGGTGCAGCTACGGTTTTCTGCTCAACGCTTTGCGCACGGCGAGCGGTTGCAACGTCCAAGGCGTCGAACCCAACGAAGTCTCGGGTCGTTTTGCGAGCGAAGAATTCGGCATACCGGTCCTGCATGCTACGGCGGAGGACTATCTCAAGAGCCAACCCGCGGGAAAATACGATTTGATCATCATCTCGCACGTTTTGGAGCACGTCACCGATCCGGTATTCGTGCTTACGGCTTTGCGCCAAGAGCTCAAGCCCGGCGGGGAACTTTATGTCTGCGTTCCCGACGTGACTCATCTGCAGGAACCGCCGGAATCTTTTTTTCAAGTCCCGCACCTGACCAGTTTTTCGCCCTGGACTTTGCATCTGGCTGTGCAGGCTGCCGGATACAAAATCGTCCGTTCGAAGCGCAACTTGAAGAAACCCAGGAGCGGCATGGAAGTTTTCGCCGTCCCGTTCGAGGATCCGGCGGCAGCTGAAGCCCATGTCGCGTTCCTCATCGGCAGCGATTCCGAAAAGGTCATACGCGGGATCGAAGCGGCGCGTCTGCAATATGCGTTTTTGCGCCGGCTTAAAAAAATTGTTTCTCCGCTCATCCCCAAAAAGCATCTCGAAGCCGTGAGCCAAAAAATCAGATATTGGGTCAGGGCTTTGAGCGACAGGCTGTAGTCAAAAGTTAAAAGTCCGAAGCTAAAGTCAAAAGTAAATTTGTATGACCTACGCCTTCAGATAATCACACGCTGTCATTGCGAGTCCTGACATCGAATGCACCTCATACTTTTTGCCGCCAAAAAGTATGCAAAAACCGCTGGGGCCTCGAATTCGCTTACATGTATATAGTTAAGCGTTCTTGCGGTTAGCTCAACTCTCGGCCCCAGACCCCGCCTCGAGGACTTCGACCTCCATCATCCTGTCATTACCAGGGTCCAACCGGGTAATCCAGAGAGAAATCCATCCCTATCTCTCCTCTAGCCAATCAGGCGGGGGTCAGGGGGGTTTGCGTCAAGCCAGCCGCAAGATGAACCAAGAGACATGCATGTTGCGTATAGCAGACCCCCGGCGTCTTTGGTCACTTTCCACGCGGAAAGTGACGAAGTCCCGTTTGACCGCCGACACTCGGAAAAACCTCGATCCGCTCATTGCCTCAAATCGTACCTATCGGACCATTTCGGGGCAATGCAAAAAAACAAATCAAATGCACCTCATACTTTTTGGCGGCAAAAAGTATGCAAAAACCGCTGGGGCCTCGAATTCGCTAACATGTATATAGTTAAGCGTTCTTGCGGTTAGCTCAACTCTCGGCCCCAGACCCCACCTGGATACTTTGGGCCTTTCCTTTTTTTTGATCAAACCTCCTTAGCCTAGCCAGGCGGGGGTCAGGGGGGTTTGGGTCAAGCTAGTTGAACGTCAAAGGCGTAAGTCCTAATTTGGATTCCTGCGACTTTCGACTCCCATTGTCGAGAGCGGCGGGATGTGTTAGTTTGCGAACTATATGCATAAGTTGGCGATCATGGGTACTGGAATGGTCGGCGGAGCGCTGGACCGCTATTTCAAGACCCAAAACATCGAGGCCGGGCTTTACGATCCGCCCAAAGGTTTGAGCGATGTTTCCGTGTTGGAGGCTGACGTGATCTTCATCGCCGTGCCTACGCCGTATTATCTCGACGGTTCTGGTTTTGACGATTCTTTCATGCGCGCCGCGCTCGACGCCATCCCGGCTCCGGGCAAGACCATCGTGCTCAAATCCACCATCACCCCCGGCACGACGGAAAAATTCCAGCGGCTGTATCCGCAGCAGCGCATCCTGTTCAATCCTGAATTCCTGACCGAGACCACGGTCGATTTCGATATGCAATCTCCGCGGCGCCAGATCGTCGGCTACACGCCGGAGTCGCGCCGTGACGCGGAGCTGGTCTTGGGGCTTTTGCCGCGCGCGCCGTTCTCCAAGATCATGTCGGCCAAGGAAGCGGAGATGGTCAAATATTTTGGCAACGCTTTTTACGCGCTTAAGGTCGCGTACGCCAACCAAGTCTACGATTTGTGCCAGAAGATGGGCATTGATTACGATGCGATAAAAGATTGCGCCAAAGCCGAACCCATGGTGGTCGGCGACCAAGTCAATACCCACCTCGAGATTTTCCACAAAGGCTATCGCGGTTACGGCGGCAAGTGTTTGCCCAAGGATACGCGCTCTTTCATCCAGCTGGCGGAGGCGTTGGGAGTGGATTTGAGCCTGCTCAAAGCGGCGGAAGAATACAACAACGAATTGGGCCGCCGACAGGGGATTGATATCCAGTGGAAAGAGGGGAGTCCGGATAAAGCGAATAATAAGTAGCTGGTATCTGGTATCTGGTATCTGGTAGCTAGTAGCTGGTATGGAACAATCAAAAATCAAAAATTTTACGGATTTAGTCGCTTGGCAGGAAGCTCATTCCCTAGCCTTGAGTATCTATCAAGCGACGAAAGCATTTCCGAAAGACGAATTATATGGACCGGTGAATCAAATGCGACGTTCGGTCGTTTCGATTGCTTCGAATATAGCTGAAGGATTCGGGCGAAAAACCAATGCGGATAAAAGGCATTTTTACAACATCGCAGGCGGTTCCCTGGCTGAAATTCAGAGTCAACTGTTTTTAGCGCGGGACTTGGGATACTTGAACAAGGATTCACATGTATCGTTGAATGAATAGACCGAGCATGTTTACAGATTGATAAACGGTCTGATAGGTTATATCTCTTAATACCAGCTACCAGCTACTAGATACCAGCTACTAGTCCTATGTCACTTTACCTTGTCACCGGCGGTGCCGGATTTATCGGCTCACATTTAGTGGATGCTCTGCTTGAAGCTGGCCATAAAGTGCGCGTACTCGACAACTTGTCGACCGGAATCCGCGAGCGCGTCAATCCGCAAGCCGAATTCATCCTGGCCGACATCACGGATCTCGAAAGCATCAAACCGCATTTCGTCGGCGTCGAAGGGGTTTTGCATACCGCTGCTTTGCCGCGCATCCCGTTGTCGATCGAAAAACCGGTCGAGACCGCGCAGGCCAACATCATGGGCACATTGCACGTGCTGGAAGCCGCGCATCATGGCGGGGTCAAGCGCGTGGTCTATTCAGCTTCGTCATCCGCCTACGGCAGCCAGGAAGAAATGCCGCTTCGCCCTGATATGCCGCCTAACCCGTTGAATCCTTACGCTTTGCATAAATACATCGGTGAAAAATTGTGCAAGCAATTCAGCGACTTCCAGGGGCTCGAGACGGTCGCCCTGCGCTACTTCAACGTCTACGGTCCGCGCATGGCCGACGAGGGCGCTTACGTCACCGTCATCTCGCATTTCAAGCGCCAGCGCAAAGCCGGGGATCCGTTGACGGTAGCGGGCGACGGGGAACAGACGCGCGACTTCACCCATGTCTTCGACGTGGTACGCGCCAACTTGCTGGCTCTTCAGTCGGATAAAGTCGGTAAGGGCGAGATTTTGAACGTGGGCGCGGGCGAACAGCATAGCATCAACAAAATCGCGCGCTTCTTCGGCGGACCAGTCGCCAACATTCCAGCGCGCCAAGGCGAAGCGCGGCATACGTGTGCCGATATCTCGCTGACCAAAGAATTATTGGGCTGGGAGCCGCAAATCAAATTCGACGAAGGATTGAGACAATTGATGCGCGACGAGGGGATGGAGCCGGCGGAATAGGGGGGGGTGGGGTCGTGAATTTGGAATATGGAATGTGGAATGTGGAATTCCATATTCCATATTCTAAATTCAATATTCAAGATTTCCGGTTACGTTCCCTTTCTGCGCAACACGATGCCTACAGTCTTGAGCAAAATCGAAACATCGAGCAAAGGAGAACGATTCTTGATGTAGAACAGATCGTACTGAAGCTTTTTCAGGTTATCCTCAAGCGTCGAAGCGTAGGGGAAGTTTATCTGCGCCCAACCCGTGAGTCCGGGGCGGGTCAGATGGCGCAAAGCGTAATAGGGCATTTGGCGCGTCAGCTCTTCCACGAATTCGGGCCGTTCGGGGCGCGGGCCGATGAACGAGAGTTCGCCGCGCAACACATTCCAGATCTGCGGCCACTCGTCGAGCCTGGAGGCGCGCAGGAATCTGCCCAACGGAGTGACGCGCGGATCGTTGGCGCATGCGAATTGCGGCTGCCCCTGCGCTTCGGCGTCCACGCGCATGCTGCGGAATTTCCAGATTCTGATGGGCACGCCGTATTTGCCGACGCGGATTTGCGAATACAGCACGGGACCGCGCGATGTGAGCTTGATGAGCGCGGCCACGAAAGGATAGATCGCGAGGGTGAGCAGGCTGAACGGGATGGCCATGAGGATGTCGACCAGCCGCTTGAAAGTCTCGTACCAGGTCTTTTCATTTTCGCGCAGATGTTCCAAGAACCAAGTCTGGGTCACGTATTCGAGCGGGACTTTTCCGGTCAAGGTCTCTTCGAGCGAAGCGCGGTCCAAGAGTGCGACCGGCGTAAACAGCGTGCGGTAGAGCGCGTCGCGCAACCCTGGGATTTCGTCCGGACGATGGCCCAGGACGATGGTATTCACGTTACGCTCCTTAAGCGCGCGATCGATCGCATCCACGTTGACGTACCAGCCGACTGTGCCGTCATCAAAATGCGTGCCCGGCGCGGTCTCGGCCACGGCGACGAGTTCGAAGCCCAGCGCGCTTTCTTGCAGCAAGCTTTTGACGCGCGCTGCGTCTGCGGTGTGACCGACGAACAAAATGCGGTTGCGGAAGAGCGACGGCGCGATACGATTGTTGAAGAGCAAACGCCAGGCATAACCCAAAAGCAGTATGAGGGCGAAGTCGAGGAACAGGTTGGTGCGCGGCGCGATGCCGAAGACCGGGAAGAGATAAAAGAAGGCCAGCGAGATGCCCAAGTTCACGATCATGCTCTCGAGGAAGGTGCGGAAAAACGCCACCGAATCCCGCGCCAGCGACAAGCTGTACATTCCGTTGATGTAAAAAGTCACCAGCCAAATCACGCCTAAAAAGGCAAAAGGCACCAAGTGCGCATCCAGGATCGCCGCGTCAAAGCGGCCATAACGCAAAAACAGGGTGAGGAGCAGCGCCACCCCGAATACGCAATAATCGCCGAAAAGAAGCAAAAGCCTCTTGAAATTTAAGCCAAAATGCATAACCGACTTAAGAGTGACAGATTTTCGGGTTCGCTTCAAGAACGTGTATCATATGCAGCATATGGAAAAGCCGCCGCGCACCGAAGTCGATCCGGAGCAATATTCAGCTTTAGCCCTGGATAGTCTGTATGTTTTGGCTAAGGCAGCCAGGGATTCGCGAGCCAAAGCCTTGGCGATGGACCCGGCTTTCGTGGAAGCGCAAATGCGCATGGCTGGCTGGCACCTAAAAATCCGTCCCTTCAGCGAGGGCAACAGGTTCATGCGGCGTATTTTGGATTTGAACAAGGAAGTCTCGAAATTGGCCGACTCTAACTTGGACGCGGCGAGTCGCCGCAAGTTGAGCGAGAAGCTGCTTCTGCAGGTTTGGGGTTTGCGAGCCATGGATAAAATGTACGATTTAGGCAAACCATATGGTGCCAAGCACGAAGGCATGTGCCTGGAACTGTGGCGCAATATGCTGTATGAGTGCGTGCAAAAGATCGCGGAAGAAGATGGAATCGCGGTTGTCTTCGATCGAGATGATTTGAAGATGCTCGAAGAAATCGAGGAAGCGATGGCTAACTTGGTTTCGGAGAACGCCCGTTTATCGAAGGAATGGTCGCAGCACGAAGTCGTAGAACGGAAAAATCCGTTCGGCGCCGTGGCCTACCTGACCAAAGCCGCGCAAGCGCGCGAAGTTTTGCTTTTTGTCGCCGATCTGAAAAGATACATCAAAGAAAATCACCAGCTGACATGAAGGGCGCATTCTTGTTTATTTTTTTGAGCTTGCTTTTCATCGGCGCCGCACCAGTCAGCGCCGCCGGTTTGAGCGAGGATACTTTTCGCGGGCGGGAATGGTATTTGGACAAGATGCAAGTGCCGGAGGCCTGGACGATAACGACGGGCACGGCGAGCGTGGTCGTGGCGGTGATAGACAGCGGAGTGGACCTCGACCATCCTGACCTCAAAGATAATATCTGGACCAATCCCGATGAGATTCCGGGCAATGGCAAGGATGATGACGGAGACGGCTTCGTGGATGACGTGCATGGTTGGAACTTCGTGAACAACACCGGATACGTGCGACCTGACGCGGCGGCCAAACGCGAGTCTTGGGTGCACGGCACGGCTGTGTCCTCGCTCATCGCGGCTAAAGCCGACGGGTTCGGCATGGTCGGAGTCAGCCCCAACACAAAAATCATGCCGCTCGTGGCCATCGGTCCCGACGGCTACGGACGCGACCAAGCCATCAGCGCAGCCATACGTTACGCCGCGGCGCATGGCGCGGATATCATCAATTTGAGCGTGGCTGGAGTCGAATATGACAGCGGCATCGAGAAAGCCATCGCTCAAGTCACGGCGCAAGGCGTATTGGTGGTGAGCGCAGCCGGCAACAGCGAGTCGTTGGGAGGCGATGATTTGGATTTGACCCCTGGTTATCCGGCGTGCGACAAGGGCGCGGGCAGCCGCGGCGAATTGACGGTAAGCGGATTGAACCAACGAGGGAGGCGCGCCGCTTTCGCTAATTACGGCGCTTGCGTCGACGTCAGCGCGCCGAGCGAAGATATCTTCGCCGCCCAACCCGCCACGAACCGCGCACACGAACCGACAGGAGCTTTCGTGGACGGATTAAGCGGCACCTCGCTCGCCGTGCCTCTGGTGAGCGGAGTCGCGGCGTTGCTCAAGACAGTGCATCCCGAGTGGAGCGGCAGCGAGTTAGCTAAGCGGATAAAAGCTACGACCGATCCGTTCGTGGATCTTCCGGCGGCGTTGGCGGGTAAACTCGGCACTGGTTTGGTCAATGCATTGCGAGCCTTGGCGCGGGATGACGCAGAGTCAGCGCTCGCTGCCGTGCAGCTTCAAGCGGCAGCGCCAGGCAATGCGCCCGAGATCAGGCTGGTGGATGCGCAGGGAAAAATTACGCGCCGCTTTTATGTCGGAGCGACCGGTGATCGCCGGGGAGTGCGCGCGACTTTCGTGCGTTGGAGCGGCGCCGATAGGCCGGAGATCGCGGTCAGCTGGGCTGGCACGGGATCCAATTCGGTAAACATCTACCGCGATGACGGAGTGCTGTTGGCCGCCGGAAACGTGGACGCTAAACCGCAGGGCGGATTGCTCATGGCCGCGCAGGATTTGGACGGCGATGGCAAAGACACGCTTTTGCTCACCGAAGCCGGGGGAAACCGGGCGTGGCTCATGGATCCATCTGGCAGCATGCGCCGCTTGGATACTTTTAAAGGCATCGCCGCAGGCGGTCTGTTGCCTTTCAGCCTCAATCGTCCCGTTCCGGCCTTCCTTATCTCGGCCAAGAACGGTCAGCTCGTCATCATGGGCGATCAAGGCGAGGTCTTGGCCGGTTCGCGTTTGAAATACGAAACACCGAACGCCAAGCCTAAAATACAAAATACCAAACCCCAAACCCAAACGGACGCTTGGATCAGCCGTCGCGTGCGCAGCGGCACGACACAAGCCTTCGTTACTCCCAGGAATGAATTATTCTTGCGCACGACGGCCGTTGGTTTGCGCTCGGCGGATAAACCCGTGTCTTCAATCCAAACGCTCGAAGCGCCGCAAGGCGAGTTGGCGGGACAAGGTTGGCTGACCTATACGATATGGCCGCGTTGATCGGTAAAATCACGGGGTTGGCCAAGAGCGAGAGTCGGCGCCTCGTTAGTTTCGTTTTGATCGGAATCGTCATGTTGGGTTTGAACGTGGCGGTCTACGCCGCGCTGTCGCGCCTCATCTGGCCTAACGGTTCGCATCAATTGGAATATGCCTTTACGGTGATCGTGGTCACGGCGCTGAATTATGAAGCCAATCGTTTTTTCACTTTCGACAAAGCCGAGCGTTCGCTGCGCACCGCCACACGCTTCGCTTTGATCGCGGTCGTCGCTTTCATCTTGAACAACGCGCTGTTCTGGCTGGGCCATGGGATACTCGGGCTTTACGATTTATACGTCATCGTTTTCGTCACCCTGCTCGTCGCGTGCGTGACTTTTACGGGACATAGGTATTTTACGTTCAGGCAGAAAATGCGGTAAGTGGTCGATTGTAGCCAGAAAAAGTGCACGTAAGAATTGTCATCCTGAGCTTGTCGAAGGACCTTTATCAGTAATCGGTTCAGACGACGCTGGAAAGGTCCTTCGACTTCGCTAGCGCTACGCTCAGGATGACAAATTATCTTCTTGGCTTCCGTCTCCTGCGGACTACCGACTAACCACCCCCTGCGCTATAATGTGGCCGCCATGCAACAAACCCCAATTTTCGAGCGCAAGAACGTGCTCGTCACCGGCGGCGCCGGTTTCACCCCGCACCACCCCTTAGCGCGTGCGGCTCTTTTTTCATAAACTCTATGGCGCAGAAATACGAAGTCTTCGAGAGAAAAAACGTCCTGGTGACGGGTGGTGCGGGGTTTATCGGTTCGCATTTGTGCGAACGCCTGGTCAAAGAGGCGCATGTCATCTGCGTCGACAACTTCATCACCAGTTCGGTGGCGAACATCGACCATCTGTTGCAGGATCCGAACTTCGAATTCCTGAACCACGACATCATCCAACCGCTCGACCTGGATAACATGCCCGAGCTCGAGCGCTTTAAAGTGCGTTTCCAGGGCATCCAGGAGATTTATCATCTGGCTTGCCCCATCTCCAAACGGCACTTCGACGATTTCAAGATCGCGACCGTGCTGACCAATTCCGTTGGGGTCAAGAACGTGCTGGATCTGGCGGTCAAATATCATTCCAAGATCCTCTACGCTTCATCCTCCGTGCTTTACGGTCCGCGCCGACCCGGTCAGACGCATTACGCCGAGACCGACGAGTGCCATATCGACCATCTGACGACGCGCGGCGCTTATGACGAAGGCAAGCGTTTTTCCGAAGCCATCCTCGAGACTTACGCCGACGTGTACGACTTGGACGTAAAGATTGCACGCATCTTCCGCACTTACGGCCCGCGCATGAAAATCTTCGACGGCAATCTGATCCCCGACATGGTGCTGTCCGCGCTCGACAACAAAGACATCACCATCGCGGGCGACGAAGAGTCGCGCACTTCGATGTGTTTCGTGACTGACATGATCGACGGGCTCATGCGCCACATGTCGACGCCGGTCGACATCACGCTGCTCAATTTAGGATCTGATCAAGAAGTGCGCCTCGTTTCCATCGCGCAGAAAATTTTGGAGCTGACCGGTTCGACCTCGCGCGTCCGTTTTGAAGCGCCGTTCACGCACTACACCGAAGCCGGGTTGCCCAACACCACGCGCGCCCGCGAAATCCTGGGTTGGCTGCCCCTGGTGCGCATGGATGACGGCTTGGGCAAGATGATCGATTTCGCCAAGTCGCATCGACAACAGATCACATTCTAGCTTAAAGTTTAAAACTTAAAACTCAAAGCTTAAAGAATCGGAGTATTTTTCGATGAATGGTCAAAAGAAAATAACACCACAGTTTTAAACTTTAAACTTTAAGCTTTAAACTAACTTTATGCCTAATGACGTCCAGTTCGACAAAAAGAACATACTCGTGACCGGCGGCGCGGGATTTTTGGGTTCGTTCCTGTGTGAGCGCTTGCTCCAGGATTCACGCGTGGTCTGCGTGGACAGCTTCATCACTTCGCAGGAATCGAACATCGACCATCTGCTCAAGAACCAGGATTTTGAATTCATCAAGCATGATTTTAACTTGCCGTTCGATCCCGAGGCTTTCCCCGAGCTGACGCGCTTCAAGATAAAATTTCAGGGTTTCCAGGAGATCTATCATCTGGCTTGCCCCACCAGCCCGAAAAAATTCGAACAGTATAAGCAACAGACCCTGCTCGCCAACTCGCTGGCCGTAAAGAACGCGCTCGATTTGGCGGTGCGTTTCCATTCCAAAGTCCTGTTCGCTTCAGCCTCCGTGGTCTATGGCCCGCGGCCTGCCGACAACCGATCGTACAAGGAAGAAGATTTCGGGACGGTGAACGCGCTTAGCCCTCGCGCCTGCTACGACGAAGGCAAGCGCTACGCCGAGACGATGTGCGAGACTTATCGCCAAGTCTACGGCCTCGATGCCAAGATCGCGCGCATCTTCCGCACCTACGGCCCGCGCATGCCGTTGTATGACGGACACATGGTGCCGGATTTCATCACCAGCGCGTTGGACAACAAAGACCTGACCATCTACGGCGACGAGACTTTCCGCAGCGCGCTCATCTACGTTTCCGACGTGATCGACGGGATCATCAAACTCATGCAAGCGCCGGCCGACATCGGACCGGTGAACTTGGGGAGCGACATGGATCTGCTGCTCATCGACGTGGCGCAGCGCATCATCGAGATGACGGGCTCGACTTCGCGCCTGGTCTTTGAACCGCCGCTGCTCTTCATGACCGAGCTGGGTTTGCCCGACATCACCAAAGCCAAAGAAAAACTTGGCTGGCTGCCGCTGGTGCGTCTGGACGAGGGTTTGAAGCGCACCATCGACTTCGCTATTGCCCACAAGAGTCTTTTGGGGTTTAAAGTATGAGTCCTCAAACGTATGAGCGCCAACCCCTTCGAGATCCCAAAAAGAAAAATAGTCCCTGAACCTGTCGAAGGGCTACCTCATACTTCCCACATCAAGCGGCAGGATTTGCCGACGGCGGTGAGGGAGTATGCGGATAACCTCGTGGCGCAAATCAAAATCATCTATGCCAAGTACGGCGCCAAGAATTTTGAGGAGCTGAAAGAAAATAAAAAGCTATCAGCGCAGGATGCGCGTAAGTTGGCGGATCTGTTCAAAGCATTGAATGACGCTATAGAGAAGAAGCGCATCAAGAACGGAGAGTTTCTTGTTAATTTCCCGGACTCTATTGATTCCTGGCAAGTCTCCGACGGCCACTTTTTTATACAGCAGACCCAACCCGACGGCACATCTAAAATACTTCGAGATAACGTAGAGATCTTTTCCGGCCAGATTAATGAATGGCAAGTCTCCGACGGTCACATTTTCATCCAACAGAGCCAAACCAATGGCACGCGCAAAATCCTTAAAGATAATGCCGTGATTTTCTTCGGTAAAGTTAATACTTGGTACGCTTCCAAAGGTCACGCCTTTATCGAGGAAGAACAGCCCAATAACGAAATCAAGATTTTCAAAGACGGTGACGAGATATACTCCGGCAAAAACCGCAGTTGGCAAGCATCAGAAGACCGCGTCCTTTTCGAGCGGACTAGAGCCGACGGGTCGCGCATGGTCGTCACGGACAACGGCGAAATATCCTTAGGCGATACCAGTCTTTGGCGAATCTCCGGCGGCCACGTGTATAAGGATCAACACCAACCCGACGGTACGTACAAGATCCTTGAAGACGAAACCGAGATTTTTTCCGGCACGGTTGATTTTTGGCAAGTCTCCGACGGGCATCTCTTCATCCAACAAAATCAACCCGACGGAACATCTAAGATTATCCAGGATAACGCCGAGATATTCTCCGGCGAAGTTTACGGCTGGCAAATCTCCGACGGCCACGCCTTCATCCGGCAACTCCAGCCCGACAGTTCCTCGGATTTCTATCGCCTCATCGAACCGGAAGAAAAAACATGAGCGCCAATCCATTCGAAGTCCCGCTAAGCTCCGAGCTTCCCGATCTCGCCACCTCCCACATCAAGCGGCAGGATTTGCCGACGGCGGTGAGGGAGTATGCGGATAACCTCGCGGCGCAGATAAAAGAAATCTACGCCAAGTACGGCGCCAAGAATTTTGAAGAAGTAAAAGCGAATAAAAAATTATCAGCGCAAGATGCACGCAAGCTGGCGGACCTCTTGAAAGCATTCAGGGATGCTGTAGAAAAGAAACGAATCGAAGGCGTGGAGTTCCTGTTTAAATTTCCAGGCAGAGTCGGGTACTGTGAAGTCATCGATGGTCATGCCTTTATACTGCAAAGACAATCCGACGACACGCATAAAATATTCAAAGATAACGTCGAGATTTTTTCCGGCGAGGTTAACGGTTTTCACGTCTCCAATGGCCACTTATACGTTCAACAAAATCAACCTAAAGGCACATCCAATATCCTCAAAGACAATGTCGAGATTTTTACCGGCGTAGTTCATTCTTGGGAAGTCTCCGACGGCCATATCTTCATCCGACAGAAACAACTCAATAAATTTATGGGCTACACAGGCACATCTAAAATTCTTAAAGACAACGTAGAGGTATTTTCCGGCGAGGCAAAAGATTGGCGAGTGGCTGGCGATCGTCTTTACACCCAACAAACCCAGCCCGACAATACATCTAAGATTTTCAAAGATAAAGTCGAGGTATTCTCCGGCATGGTCCACGAGTGGCAAATCTCCGACGGCCATGTTTTTATCGAACAATTCCAACCCGCTGCAGGCGGTTTTAAATTCTTCAAAGACAGAGTAGAGATTTTTTCCGGCCAAGCTAATGGCTGGCAAGTCTCCGCTGGCCATTTGTACATCTTGCAAATTCAACCTGGAGGCATCTACAGAATACTTAAAGATAACGTCGAGATATTTTTTGATAAAGCCGACGGCTGGCAAGTCTCCGACGGCCAAGTCTATTTTCAACGACCCCAGCCAGACGGTTCCGAAGACTTCTATCGCCTCATCGAACCGGAAGAAAAAACATGAGCGCCAATCCATTCGAAGTCCCGCTAAGCTCCGAGCTTCCCGATCTCGCCGTCTCTCACATCAAGCGGCAGGATTTGCCGACGGCGGTGAGGGAGTATGCGGATAATTTGGCGGCGCAGATAAAAGAAATTTACGCCAAATACGGCGCCAAGGATTTTGAAGAGCTGAAAGAGAATAAAAAACTATCAGCGCAAGATGCACGCAGAGTGGCGGATTTGCTGAAGGCTTTTAAAGAAGCGGTCGAGAAGAAGCGCACAGAAAATGGGGAATTCCTCTACAACTTCGGCAACTTAGTTAACGTGGTTATGGATTGGCGGGTCTCTGATGACCACGTGTATTTTCAGCAAAAAGAAACTGGCCGAAATTACAAAACCCTCAAAGATGGTGTCGAGATATTTTCCTGCGGAGATGGACAATGGGATGTCTCCGACGGCCACTTCTTCATCATACAACATCAACCTGCGAGCTTTGGGACTGGGATGTTCTCGGTTTTAACATCCAAGATCCTCAAAGACGGTGTCGAGGCATTTACCGGCAAGGTAAAAGATTGGCGGGTCTCGGATGGCCACGCCTTCATCGAAGAAAAACAATCTGATGGTTCGCGTAAAATCTTCAAAGATAAGGTTGAGGTATTTTCCGGCCAGCTCAATCATTGGAGGGTCTCGGAAGGTCAGGTCTATATCAGGCTAATCCGAAGCGATGGAACATCTGAAATCCGGAAAGACGACAAGGAGCTATTTTCAGGTGAGCTCTTTGATTGGCAGGTTTCCGACGGTCACGTTTTTATCCGACAAGATCCGGACGACGGTCAGGCTAGGATTCTCAAAGATAACGTCGAGATATTTTCCGGCAAAGTCGACGAATGGCAAGTCTCCGACGGTCACGTCTTCATTCTTCAAGCCCAAACCGACGGCAGATCAATAATCTTTAAAGACAACGTAGAGATATTCTCCGGCGAATTAGACGGTTGGCGATGTTCCGAGAAATATTTGTTCATCCGACAACTCCAACCCGACGGTTCTTCGGATTTTTATCGACTTAAGAACCCGGAAGAAGTATGAGCGCCAATCCATTTGAAGTTCCCCAAAGCTCCGATCTCGCCGCCTCCCACATCCGTCGGCAGGATTTGCTGACGGCGGTGAGGGAGTATGTGGATAATTTAGTGGCGCAGATAAAAATCATCTACGCCAAGTACGGCGCCAAGAATCTTGAGGAGCTGAAGGAGGTCAAAAAAGTTTCAGCCCAAGATGCGCGGAAGGTGGCGAATTTGTTTAAAGCGTTGAATGAAGCAGTGGAGAAAAAGCGCATCGAGCACGGTGAGTTCCTGTTCAATTTCCCGGGCCGAGTTGATAACTGGATATCCTCTGACGGTTCAATCTACATCGGGCAAAGACAATCCGAGGATGAATCAAAGATTTTTAATGGTACTGACGAGATTTTTTCCGGCAAAGTAGATGGCGCGTGGCTAGTCTCCGGCGGCCACCTGTTTATCCAGCGAAAACGACCTGCCGCGGACAAAATCCTCAAAGACAACGTCGAGATTTTCTCCGGCCAAGTTAATTTTTGGTATGTTTCCAACGGTCACGCTTTTATCGAGGAAGAACAGCTCAACGGTGAAATCAAGATTTTCAAAGACGGCGTCGAGATATACTCCGGCAGAAACTACAGTTGGCAAGCATCAGAAAACCGCATCTATTTCGAGCGGAGGAGAGCCGACGGGTCGCGTATGGTCGTCACGGATAATGGCGAAATATCTTTAGGTGATACCAGCCTTTGGCTAGTTTCCGGCGGCCACGTTTACATGGAGCGACTCCAATCCGACGGCACGTACAAGATCCTTGAAGACGAAGCCGAGATTTTTTCCGGGGTGGTTGATTATTGGGAAGTCTCCGACGGTCATCTCTTTATCCAAAAAAATCAACCCGACGGTGCATCTAAGATCATCAGAGATGGCGTTGAGATATTCTCCGGCAAGCTCAATAGTTGGCAATCGTCCGCAGGTAGCGCTTTTATCCGCTTTGACCGGCCAGATGGTTCCTCGGATTTTTACCGCTTAATTAAATCGGTAGATTCGTAGGGGCGACCCGCTGGGTCGCCCCTACTTGAAAAAATGTGCAAAATATGCTGAAATGGTTTAAAATATAGCCACTTAAAAATATGTCCGAAAAATTCATATCCACGCCTATTTCTCCCGAGAAAATGGGGGAAATCAAGGATTTAGATGAGCGTACCCTTGAGCTGCAGCATTTACGCCTCAAGCTCAAGAATTTTTTAGCTGATAACCGAGCGCTCATCGCCAAAAAACCGAAGATCGAGGGCGAGGAAAAGCCGGGCAGATATACTTTGCAGGAAATGGCGACGGAGGTCATGGACGGCGCCAAAATCGATGATTTGATCGATTGGGATAAGGCGTATGAGGGTTTGGAGGACGAACCTAAGCGCAGAATCAAAGAAATCGCGATACGGCAGCGTTTGCGCGCAGCTTTCGTCAACGCTTGCGCCAATTACGGGGCCATGGAAGGTCTGACGGGCGGCGCCGAGGTTTCGGCAGAACAGCTCGGCTTGAAAAGTCATTATGCTTTCAGGTTGAAGGAGTGGGCCAGCGCGGAAATGCGCCTCGCCGAAGGGGCCGCGGAAATCAAAGACATGGAAGAGGCTTTGGATGAACTCTTGCAGGACGGTTCTCAAGATGAGGATTTTTGTTTAGCCGTCAAAAGCCAGCGCGCCGAAACCGATGGGCTGAAAGCCGAAAGGGAGGAGTTCCTCAACTCGCATCCGGAAGCGTATTACATCGTCAGGTTCCAAGAGTTGCGTCAGATGAAGGATGCTTACGATTCCCAGGGCAAGATCGTGGAGACGCCTTACGTGACGGATAAGATAGAAAAAATCACCGAGATGATAGCGGCCGGTTCGCCGGTGTTCGTGCATGGCGAATTAGGCGCCGGCAAGACCGAGCTGGCCAAGCATGTCGTGCGCACAAAATTGTGCAAACCGCACGTCAAACGCTGGCTGCGCGAAAATCCGGAACCGTCCGACTCAAAAGAGCGTGAAGCTTGGTTGGCCGACCGGGAACGCCAGCGCGAACCGTTGTTGGTCAGCGGTTTCCGCGGCATCGAGGGAGATGTATTTTTAGGCGGGCGCGAGATCCAACCCGGCCAAGCACCCACGCCCGAAGCGCAGACCACCATCGTCGCCGAAGCTTGGAAAAAGCATCGGGCCAAGATTGCGGACTTGATCGAGGCCGACGAAAACCCGAAAAAATTCGAAGCCGAGACCTATCGTATTTTCCGCGATGCCTATCAGGAAAGCTTCCGTACTCCATTGCAGACCAAGTACGTGCTGGGACCGATGTTGCAGGCTATGCGGGAAGGTCGTCCGCTCATCATCGACGAGATGAACGCCATTCCGCATCACGTGCTCATCATGCTTAACGATTATCTTACCCTGCATCCGGGGGATAGGGTGAACCCGCCTTTTCCGGGCATGGAGGGCTTCGTGGTCAAGGAAGGTTTTTGCGTCATCGCGACCGGCAACTATAAACCAGAGGACGGGCTGCTCTATCCCGGACGTCAGCAACTGGATGCGGCTTTGCTCTCGCGCTTCGGCACCATCCATTACGATTACCTGCCGCAATCCTTGGACATCGAAGCAGCTGGCTTGCCGGCGGAGGAACAGCGCCAACAACGCCGCAACAACGAGCTCTTCGCCATGTTGGCCACGCGTTTGCTCGACAACAACATGGTCTTGACTTTGCCCGAGAAGGCAAAGGATAAGTTGGTGGATTTGGCGCGGGTGGCGCGCGGCATCCAGGATATTTTTTCCGGCGTGGATCTGGGCAGCGCTTGGGAGGCGACGGTCAACGGTTCGCAAGTCAACCCGAACAAGGTGCTCAAAGAGAACGTGCTCTCGATCCGCCACCTGCTGCGCATCCTGGACGCTTGGACGCAAGAAGGCTTCAAGCTGCCTTTGGACGTCTATCTTTTTGAGCAATACGTCATACGTTCCTCGGCGCGACCGGAAGAGATGTCATATCTGTACAACAAACTTCAGGTCATGGGCGATTTTTTCCCGACCGGCGAAGGTTGGCCGGCTGCGGGCGGCAACGTGCAGGAGCTCTTGCGCTTGGATCTCAAGAAAATCAAAAAAGATTCGAAATCCGCCAAGGTGACTAGCTTATCCGCAGCGCAGACTATCGAGCTGTTGTTCGGCCCGGCGCCGGAGCGCTCGTTTGTATTGGCCGAAGAAGCTCCGAGCGTCGAGGTCGGGGAACAGGTAGACGAGATGGATGAATTGGAGAGGATCAGGGCCTTGGACGAAGCTGCCGTGACTTGGGGCGCCATGGACCGAGAAATCCGCGACGAGTGCAGCCTGTAACCGATCGGAAAGCTCTATGGCAAAATTCGAAAGTCGACCGCCTGCTGCGCCAGCGGCGTTTGAGAAAAAATCATACCGGCAGGAGGCCGAGCGCTTTTTGGAAAGATTCAAGGATCTGTTCCATGCTTTGGTGCAGGATCGAAGTTTGACTTTTAAGATAGGCAAAGGTTTCCAGATCAATTATGAAAAGCGCGAGATAACCTTGGCGCTCAAGGATTTCAAGGACCAGGCCAAACGCGGCGAGTCCGAAGCCCAAATCATCTGGTCGACCTGTCACGAATTAGCTCACTATCTGGATCTGCAGGAAGATCCGGAAGGCATGCTGGCGAATTTCAGGTATATCGAAAAGCGCGCCCGGGAGCTGGCGCCGCAGGTCATGGAGAGCCTGGCCAAAAGAGCCGAGAAGACCGGCGTCCCCGTGCCCGCGCGTTTTTCCGAACAAATCAAAGTAGATAAAGACGGTCGGACCATGTCGGGAGCCGAGATTTTTGTGTTCAAGACTTTGCATCGACAAGTCTATAACGCCTTGGACGACATCTACGTCAACCGCCGCCTGGGACAGCGCGTCGCCATGTTCTCGTCGCGCGGATCGAAGCAAGAAGAAGTCTCGCGGCTGTATCGTGACTTTCTGTTCCCGACCAGTCCGCTTAAAATCGGCAAGCCGCCGGCGCCGGAAGAAGCCGTGGATTTTGCCGCTTTGCCCAAATCTTATCAGTTGGCGGACGCGCTGTTGCGCCAGTACATGGTGCCTGATCAGGCTGTCTTGGTGGCGCCTGAGGTGAAGGAAATCCACGAGTCGTTTTCGGACGCGATGGCGCGCAAGTTGGGCTTCGATTTTTCCCGCGAAGTCCTCGAACGGATAACCAACCCGGGTAATCCCGCGACCAAAAAAGCCAGTTGGCGCTACCAACAGATCCGCCGCCTGGTGGAGCCGGAATTCGTGAAGTTATTCTTGCATGATTTGGAGACCATGCCCCCGCCCAAACCGCCGGAAGAACCGGAAGACGAGCCGGAAGAGGGTGACGAAGGGGAGTCTGGAGATGAAGCGGATTTCGATATGAATCCATGGGCGACGCCCAATCCCGGACCGGGACAGGGATTGGGTCCCGAAGACGTCAAAAGATACATCGCCGGCAAAAAGAAGGCCGGAGAAAAAGAAGCTGCAGAGAAAAAAGCCAAAGCTAAAAGTCCGGAAGACAGGGCGCATGACGCACAAGAGCAGAGCGACGATGATTTGTGCAAAAAGATGAACGTCCCGCCGGAGGCCGCTAAAGAGTATCGGAGATATCAAGCTGAAGTGAAGCCATATCTCAAGCAACTCTCCCAGGTTTTCGAGGCCTTCATGCAGTCCATCGAACCGGCGGCCAAAAAGGAATGGTACAGCGGATTCAAGCGAGGCCGACTCAACGTCGATCAGTTGGTCAGAAAATACGGTCCGGAACTGGTCAGCGGCAAGGCCAGCATCATCCCGTGGGAAAAACTCGACGTCTACGATCAGCAGGATTTCATCCGCCGCTTCGTGCTCTATCCGACGCGCATCCGGGTGCGCTTGGTGCTGGACGGTTCGGGTTCCATGATCCCGGATCGCATCGATGCGCTCAAGCGCTTGAGCGTATTTTTCCTGGAAGCACTGGGTGCGTTCCAGGAATCTGTCAACCTGCAATACCGGTTGACCGAACCTTTCGTCGTCGACACCGAGATCCGCATGTTCGGCAGCGCAGACAAAACAGAAGTGGTCAAGGGTTTTGCCCATGAAAAAACCAGCCTGCAAAATGAAATGGCCGAACGCTTCGGTGCCTTCTCAAAGATTAATAACGACTGGGGCAGCACGTTCGACGCCGTCCCTCTGGCTAAAATCAACAACGCTGTCGACTCGAAGTATGCGCAAGAACTCGAAAAAGGCAGGGCCATGGAAATGTTGTTCGAGATCACGGACGGCGGCAGCAATACCGCGCAGGCCAGTAAATTTTTGGTTGATAAATTGACCGCCAAAGGCGTCATTACCCGCGGCCTCCAAATCGGAACGCCGGATGAAGAAGAACAGATAATCTTCAACAACATTTGGGGAAAAAACGGGACGCACGTCCAGGATGTCGGCAGTTTGGCCGCCAAAGTCGCGAGCATGCTGGCGGAAGAAATCGACAAAATCAAACTCAAAGTCAAGATTGCAGAGGCGGAAAAAGAGGAAGATGAATAGTCTGGCGGGAATATGACAGACGGATTGCAGAACGCGTGGGGTCATACCCAATAAAAAGCATGTCCACCAACCCCTTCGAGATCCCCAAAAGAAAAATAGTCCCTGAACCTGTCGAAGGGCTACCTTATACTTCCGGTATCCGACGGCAGGATTTGCCGACGGCAGTCAGAGAGTATGCGGATAATCTGGCGGCGCAGATTAGAGAGATCTACGCGAAATATGGCGCAGAGAATTTTGAAGAGTTGAGAGTAAACAAAAAGCTATCGGCCCAAGACGCGCGGAAGTTGGCGGATTTGTTGAAGGCTTTTAGGGATGTGGTGGAGAAAAAACGACTGGGAAACCTTGAATACTTATTTGAAGCTAAGAACATTCATGCTTGGGACGTCTCTGAAGGACATGTATTTATCCAGCAACGCCAACCCGATGGAATGAGCAATATCTTCAAGGACGGCACACAGATATTCTCCGACGAGGTTCATGAAATGCTTGTCTCCGAGGGTCACTTGTTCATCTGCCAGCTCTTGCATAGCGGCATATGCAAGATTTTTAAGGATGGCGCACAGGTATTCTTCGGCCTTGTTCACAGAATGTACGTTTCCGAAGGCCACTTCTTCGTCATGCAAAACCAGCCTGACGGCACAAAAAAGCTCCTCAAAGACGGCGTAGAGGCATACTCTGGTAAATATATTTCTTGGAACTTCACTGAAGGCCACCTGTTCATCCAGCCAGACCAGTCCGGCCATCGACACCGAGGTCATGATGCAAAGACGATCCTCAAGGACGGCACGGAGGTATTCAAGGGCGATGTTGATTTTTGGCAAGTCTCCGACGGCCATTTATTCACCTTGCTAGGCCGATTCGGTAGCCTGTGCAAAATTTTTAAGGATGGCGCGGAGGTATTCGAGGACAAGGTTGATAATTGGTTTGTTTCCGACGGCCATCTCTTCATCCGGCAATACCAACCTAACAGCACTTCCAAGATTCTAAAAGACGGCGTAGAAGCATATTCCGGATCCATTTCCCATTTCAACGGTTGGGCCATCTTTGATGGGCACTTGTTCATCAAACAGGACCAGCCTGACGGCACGTGCAAAATCTCTAAAGACAACGTCGAGATATTCTCCGGCAAGGCAGTTGCTTGGCGAGTCTCCGCGGGCCGCCTGTTCATCAAGCAGGATCAACCCGACCATTCTGCGGCTTTTTGTCGCGTGGTTGAGCCGGAAGAACAAACATGAGCACTAATCCCTTCGAAGTCGCGCAATCCACTCCCGACCTCGCCGCCTCCCACATCAAGCGGCAAGATTTGCCGATAGCGGTCAGGGAGTATGCGGACAACTTGGCGGCGCAGATCAAAACCATCTACGCAAAATACGGCGCGGAAAATTTCGAAGAGCTGAAAGAAAATAAAAAATTATCAGCTAAAGATGCGCGGAAGCTGGCGGATTTGTTGAAAGTTTTTAAGGCTGCGGTGGAGAAGAAGCGAATCAAGAACGTGGAGTTTATCTTGAAGTCACCGGGCGAAGTAGGCAGTTGGAAGATCTCCGACGGTCATATCTTCATCCGACAACCCCAACCCGGCGGCGCAGCCAGGATCCTCAAAGACGATGTCGAGATATTCCGCGATGAGTTTCATGGTTGGTATGTCTCCAACGGCCACGTCTTCATCCGACAAGTCCAACCCGATGAAACATCCAAAATCCTCAAAGACGGCGCCGAGATTTTCTCCGGCGAAGTTTTAAATTGGCGGGTTTCCGGCGGACATGTCTTCATTCGGCAATATATATCCGGAGACGCTTTCAGATTCCTCAAAGACGGCGCCGAGATTTTCTCCGGCGAATTTCACGATTGGCGGGTTTCCGGCGGGCATGTCTTCACTCGACAACCCCAACGCGACGGAACGGACAAAATCTTCAAAGACGACGTCGAGATATTCTCCGGCGGATTTAACGAATGGAAGGTTTTCGACGGCCAAGTCTTCACCCGACAAGATCGGTCCGACGGCACATCCAGAATCCTCAAAGACGACGTCGAGATATTCTCCGGCACGTTCGATCATTGGCACGTCTACGACGGCCACGTTTTTACGATCCAGGGCCAAGCCGGAAGCACTTCTTATAAAATCTTCAAAGACAACGAAGAGATATTTTTCGGCCAAGCTTCCGATTGGAAAATTTCCGGCGGCCACGTCTTCGTCCTGCACAATCAGCCCGACGGTTCCGCGAAAATCTTCAAAGACAACGTCGAGATATTCTCCGGCAAAGTCGCCGATTGGCTGGTCGACGATGAGCAAGTCATCATCCGCCAACTCCAACCAGACAAGACCTCTGATTTTTACCGCTTCGTAGAGCCGGAAGAAGGTTGAACGAAACAAAAACAAAGCCCAGGCAGAATCCTGGGCTTTGAAGAGTTTAGAGGGAGCCGCGGCACAGGCCCGCGGCCGAGGACAAGAGCAGCTGAAGGGTCTTCGCCGCACTTTCCTCTGGGTTTCGGCTTTGGCGGGCCTTGCGGCAAGCGCCTATCTTTTGTCATCCTGAGCTTGTCGAAGGACCTTTATTAGAGACCCCCGAACCGATGGCTGATAAAGGTCCTTCGACTTCGCTATCGCTCCGCTCAGGATGACAGGGTGTTTGGCCCACCAACTACCGTCCTGATGGGCGCACCACCGCGCGTCCCCACGTTTTATCGTCTATTTTTGGCTACCGTCTACCCTCTATTTCTTGGCAAAAACGCCCGAATAACGTAAGCTCTCGGCATGCGTACGATAGCGGTTATTCCGGCGCTGAATGAAGAAAAAAGCATTGGATCGGTCATCGAAAAGGCCCGTCTTTTTGTGGATGAAATAATCGTCATCGATGACGGTTCAGCGGACGGAACGGCGGAGGCGGCCAAGCGCGCTGGAGCTTTGGCATTGCGCCATGCCTTGAATCGCGGACAAGGGGCGGCGCTCAAGACCGGCACCGAAGCGGCGCTGTTGCGCGGCGCGGAAATCATCGTGCATCTGGATGCGGACGGCCAACATGATCCGAGTTTCATCCCCAGCCTGATCGAACCGCTGGCTCGAGGTGAAGCGGATGTCGTCTTGGGTTCGCGCTTCATGGGTTTGAAGCCAGTCGGCATGCCGTTAAAGCGGCGCGTCCTGCAACGTTGCATCCGCTGGTTCAATTTGTTCATGCTGGGCATACCGCGCCAGCTCACCGATCCGCAGTCCGGGTTGCGGGCGCTCTCGGCTAAGGCGGCGTGCAGTTTGGATTTTAAGCAAGATCGATACGCCCATTGCTCGGAGCTGTTGAGGTTGATCACTCGTTCTGATTTGCGCTGGAAAGAAATTCCCATCGAAGTGCGCTACACGCAGGAGTCCTTGGCCAAGGGACAGAAAAACCTTGATGCGGTTAAAGTCGCATGGCAATTATTCCTGGGTGTATTCCATAAATAGGCAGTAGCCAAAAAAACGCATCTCAAAAATTATTGTCATCCTGAGCGAGCTTCGAGCGAGTCGAAGGACCTTTATCAGCCATCGGTTCAGACCAACGCTTATAAAGGTCCTTCGACAAGCTCAGGATGACAGATCATCTGCCTGGCTACCCTCCACCCTCTAACTTTATGCTCATCCAATTCGTCATCCTCGCAGTCCTCATCGGCGCTTTGTTCATGACCTGGAAGCGCGCCAGGCAAGGCGTGATTTCGTTCGTCGAAGCGCTGGCTTGGAGTTTGCTTTGGATCGGCGCCGGTGTGGTCGTGCTTTTGCCCCAGACGGCTACGTTAGTCGCCAACTTCTTCGGGGTCGGCCGCGGCGCGGACTTTGTGATTTACGGTTCCGTCGTCTTGCTTTTTGTGCTCGTCTTCCAAATCTTCATTTCACTTGATCGCTTGGAACGCAAACTGACGGAAATGGTGCGCCGCGAAGCGCTCAAAGATTTGCCTAAAAACCATGAATGACCAAGCGCCCAGCGTAGACGTCATAGTTCTGTTGTATAAGAACGCGCAATTCATGTCCGCGCTGTTCGCCGGTTTGGCGGAGCAGGATTATCCGCGCGAACGGATGACGGTGCATTTCGTGGACAATAATCCGGGCGACGGTTCGCTGGATAAAGTCCGCGAGCTGGTGGCGCAATATGGCGAACGCATAGCCCAAATCAAGATCCATGAACCGGGAAAGAATTTGGCTTTCACCGGCGGCAACAATCTGGTCATGCGCGAGTCTTTGGAGCGCGGAGCGGATTATTGTTATCTGTTGAACGGCGACGCGTCATTCGAGCCGGGAGCTTTGGGTCGTGCCGTGGCGGCGGCCGAAAGCGAGCCTAAAATCGGCGCGGTGCAATCGCTCATCGTGCTGCAACAAAATCCGCAGGAGATCAATACCAGCGGCAACGCTCTGCATTACCTGGGTTTCGGTTACAGCCAGGGTTATCATGCCGCGCGCAGTTCGGCGCCCAAAGAACACACCGAAATCGCTTATTTTTCCGGCGCCGGCGTACTGCTCAAAAATACGGTGTTGCGTGAAATCGGGCTCTTCGACGAAACGCTCTGGATGTATCACGAGGATTTGGATTTGGGCTGGCGCATCAGGCTCGCCGGCTATCGCATCATCCTGGCACCCGAGAGCGTGGTCAGGCACTACTACGAATTTTCGCGCTCGATCTCGAAATGGTATTGGATGGAACGCAATCGTTGGATCGTGTTGCTCAAGAATTATCGCCTGGCGACTTTGCTTTGGCTCTTGCCGCAACTCATCGCCGCGGATTTGGTGATTTTTATCTTTGCCGTATTCGGCGGTTGGTGGCCGGACAAGCTGCGCGTGTGGGGTTGGTTCCTCAAACCCTCGGCATGGAAATATCTGGTGCGCGAGCGCCGGAAAATCGCGCGGCTGCGCAAAGCCGATGATAAGGATATCCTGACGCTCACCGTGCCGACCATCGCGTATCAAGACGTAGAAAGCACTGTGGTCAAGATCCTCCTCAATCCCATCGGCCGTCTGCTGCGGCGAATTACTCTGGCGGTTGTTTTCTGGTGAAGAAAGACTTATGCGAAATGCAAAACTAGAACCAAAAAGCAGATTCATGAAACTGTCTGTCATTGCGAGGAGTAGCAACGACGAAGCAATCTCCGGACTTCAGAGATTGCCACGCGCATTTAGATTATGCGCTCGCAATGACAGTCCGGGAATTTTGCATTTTTAATTCTTTATGCGCGTCCTGCATCTATCCTGTGTCGCTCCGCCGCAGATCGGCGGCATCGGCAAAGTCGCGGCCCAAGAGGTCGAGCTTTTGCGGACTCGCGGGATCGCGGCGGATTCGCTGTCCCCGGGAAGTCCGGATTTTCCGGCGTTGTGGCGTTACGGCAACACCGCTATCGCTGATCCGTGGCGTTTGCGTCAAGTTACACACGACTATGACATCGTGCATGTGCATTTTCCTTTTTACGGAACGGCGGAAGTCTTGGCGCTCTTGCGCATCATGGGGAGCATCAAGCGTCTGGTCATGACGCTGCATATGGACGCCAAAGTCGAAGCAGCGCGCGATTGGATTTTGGGCATCAATCGGATTTTTTTTCAACCTTGGGTAGTCGGTTCCGCCGATGCGCTTTTGGTCAGCTCGCTCGATTATGCGCGGCACGCGTCATTCGCGCGCTTCGTCGATTCAGGCAAGCTGCACGAACTGCCGTTTGGCGTGGATGAAAATATTTTCAGCCCCGGCGCTCGGCGTCCGGAAAAATTCGGGATTCCAGAAACAGCCAAAGTCGTGGCCTTCGTGGGCGGGATGGATAAGCCGCATGCTTTCAAGGGCGTGGACGTCTTGCTCAAAGCTTTTGCCGAACTGCCGCAAGACACCTGGCTCATTTTAGGCGGCGCAGGGGAGTTGCGGCGCGGGTTTGAAAAACAAGCGCAGGCTTTGGGCATCGCCGCGCGGACAAAATTCATGGGACGCGTGGAAGAAAAAGATTTGCCGGATGTCTATCGCGCCGCGGATGTTTTTGCTTTTCCTTCGACTTCCCAAGCCGAAGCCTTTGGTTTGGTGGCGCTTGAGGCCGCAGCGTGCGGCGTGCCGGTCGTGGCCTCGGATTTGCCTGGCGTGCGCACGGTCGTGGAGGATAAAGTCACGGGTCTGCTCACGCCTCCCGATGATGCGCGCGAACTGGCCGCTCATCTGCGTTTGCTGTTGGAGAATCCGGGGATGCGCGAGGAATTCGGCCGCGCGGCGCGGGAGCGGGTGCTGGCGCGCTTCACTTGGTCACGTCATGCGGATGGGTTAGTAGAAGTTTATAAGAGCTTATGATTTTTCATTTTGTCATTACCCGATCCAACCACGTAGAACGTGGCGCGGTAGGAGTAATCCAGACCGCGAAAAAACTTTGTCATTACCCGGTTCAACCGGGTAATCCAGACCTTGAAAACATTGGAAAGGTTTTTTCTCTGGATCCCCCGCCTTCGCGGAGGATGACAGAAATAAAAAGGCGGAGGATGACAGAAAAGAAAACGAGGGATAATGAAAAAATGATATGCGCATAGCGGTGATCAGCAACGCGGTTTTTGATGCGCTCGGCGGTGCGGGCCAGATCGCGGGCGCTTATGCCAAGGCCTTGGAATCCCACGGCCACGTGGTGCGTCTGTGGGGACCGCGCGCGGAATTCAAGACTCTCGGATCAAACAATTCCGTGTCGCGTCTCTTTTTTCATCTGCGTGATTTGCGCGCCGACGATTCAATCGTCCAATCCATCTTGGAATGGAAGCCGGACGTCATTCTCACCCACAATTTGACGGGCTGCGGATTCGGGACGCCGAAAGCGATAAAAAAATATTTCGACAGACTTTCTGAATCATCTGTCATTGCGAGGAGTACGACGACGAAGCAATCTCCGGACTCCGGAGATTGCCGCGCGCAGTCAGGATATGCGCTCGCAATGACAAATCAATCGCAGCTTCAGGCGGATCGTTCGGGACGACGATTAATCTGGTTGCATGTTTTGCATGACGTGCAGTTGTTCGAACCGTCCGGTCAGATCATCAGCGGCGAAGCTTTTTCCAGCTTGCGCAAAATTTGGCGCGCGATCTGGTCGAACCTGCGTCGGCCGGCATTGGGCAATCCGCAAATCGTCATCTCGCCTACGCGTTGGCTGTTGGAGCAGCATATCAAACGCGGATTCTTTCGGACTGCGCGGCAAGAAGTCGTGCCGAATCCGATGGCTTGGTCTGAAAGGGCATTGATTGAACGGAATCCGCATCAAGTCGTTTACGTCGGTCGCTTAGATTGGGATAAGGGCATGGATATCTTGCTGGCGGCGTGGAAAAAAATCGAAGTGGCGGATAAAAAACTTGTCATCATCGGCGCAGGAAGTTGGAAGGAAAAAACAAATGTCATCCCGAGCGAAGCAGCAGCGCAGTCGAAGGACCTTTATCAGCCGCCGGTTCAGACCAACGCTTATAATGGTCCTTCGACTCGCTCGAAGCTCGCTCAGGATGACAATTATTTTCGATTAGGCCTCGACGATCCGACGGTCACCTTCAAAGGCAGCTTACCCAACGCCGAAGTGCGTCGGATTTTTGCCGCCAGCGCCGTCGCTGTCTTGCCGTCGCGGGTATGGGAAAATCAACCCACGGTCATCTTGGAAGCTTTGCAGGCTGGCGCGAAAGTCGTGGCGGCTGATGTTGGTGGCGTAAAGGAAACTCTGGGAGCGGCGGGCTGGATCTTCAAACCCGGTTCGGTCGAGTCTTTGGTCGCTGCCCTGGAGCGAGCTTTGGAATCAAAAAATGATGCGCAACGCGAGGCAGAAGCACGACGGATCCTCGAACTTCACGATCCCGCGCTGTTCGCGGCGCGTTTGGAAGGTTTGCTCAAATCGAATTTGTAGATTTTAGCGGAATGTCCTAATCCCTGGTCGGTTGCGCCTAGGCTCCATTCGTCGTCCGCCAGGGCCGACAAGGCTTCGGCGGTGCTTTCGGCTTTCCACCAATAATCGTTCAGCACCACGTAGACGATTTTGGATTGTCCCAGCGCGCCGGCTTCGGCGGCCAAGTCGCGTGACGGATCGTTGTACGTCATGCCTAAGAATATCTCGTAGAGCGCGCCTCCGGTCGGGATGGGATAGAAAAAGACGTCGCCGGCGTAACGTTTGAAACCAAGCTCGCGCACCGCGGCGGCCGAGACGCTTTGGTCGGCGAGCACGGTGTAAGGCGCGCCTTCAGCATCCCGCTCGATGCTGCGTACGGCTTCGATATCGGTCAAACCAGTGCTCCAACCGCGGCCCACGGTCAGCGCATCGTGGCGCGGCAGAGCCAGGTAGCTCGCGGCAGCGGCGACTGACAGGAATAAGGCGAGGAAAGCGGCCGAAGGCAGGGGAGTAGCCTCGAGTGCGCGATCAATCAAATCAGAAATCAGCGGCCAAGCGGCGAGGGCCAGGATGAGCGAACCTAGAATGGCCAATCGATCAGCGTAATTACCGCGTTCGTAATCGATGAGGAAGGAAAATTCTCCCAAGTTCTTGAGCAGTGCGGCGGACAGATAAAGCGCGACCGCGGCGCTGGCCAGGATAAGAGCGGTATGGCGCGACGCGTCTTTGCAGCGCACGATTTGGATGACGGCGGCCAAGAGGAGCAGCGCGGGCAAAGCCAACGCCACGGCATTAGCCCAGCCTGCCCATAATGCAAAATGGTTGGACAGGTATGGATTGAAAGCGCCGAAAAAATCCAGCCACGGCTGCGCGGCGAAGAGCTTCGAAAAATTCCAATGGATTGGCGTGCCGCCGCGCAGACCCAGGACATAAAACATGAGCGGCACGGCGAGCGCGGAGAGCAGCGCGGAAAAATAACCAAGCACCAGCGCTAGTTTGGATTTTAAGCGCGCCAACAGCACAGCCGCGCAGACGAAAAATAGCGGGATGCCGGCCAGCGGATGCGCGGCCGCGCTCCACAGCGCCAAAGCGAGCGGCGCGGCGGGGTGGATATTTTTTTCGTTCACGCCCAGGCACAAGATCAGCGCCGTGAGACCGAGGACGTAGGCGAAGGATTGGGGAGTCGTCGCGACCAAAGCCGACAAGGGAAGCAAAAAAAGCAGCGCCGCGGCATAATGTCCGCCGAAAGCGCGGCGCACGGCATACAGCGCGAGCGGAATGAGACAGGCAGCGGCCAACGGCACGAGCCAGCGATCGATATTTTCGACGGGCAAATCCAAAACGCGCGCCAGCCAATTCGTGAACACATATTGGCCCATGTAATACAGCGGCTTAGGCGAGAGGAAACCGGTGGTGAGCAAGATTTTTTCCGCCGCGACATGCAGAAAGCCGTCAAAGCCAAAACCGATTTTGTAGATCAGGGGAGTGAGGGACAGCGTCGAAAAAAATGCCAAGCCGCTGGCCGCATAACCCAGCCAGGTTTTTCCGCTCAAGCGCAAGATGAGCAACGTGCCGAGCCAGAGCGCGGACAGAGCCAAGAGCATACCGGGCGGCAGCAGCGGCCAGGGCGTGCGGATCGAATCGGTCGTCGCGGCCAGCACGGCGGCGTGGATCGCGAATGTGGCTGCGCCGAGCAAGCCGGCAATGGCCAGGGCGAGAAAAATTTTGCCGCTCCAACTCAAGTTCAGTCGTTCGTGCGCCGGCGCTTTTTCCGCTTCCGGTTCGTTAATCACGATGAGTCCGGCGTAGCTCACGACCATTCCGCCCAAGAGCGCGTAGAAATCGGTTTGAGTTCCAAGTCGCAAGCCAAGATAAAAAGCAGCCGTTTCAAGCAGGGAGAAGATGGCCAGAAAAACGCTCGCCCCCAGCACGCTCGCGGTCAGGGTGCCGGCGTAGCGAAAGAGGCGCCGCCCCAAGGCATGAGCGGGAAAAAACACGGCAAAGAACAAAATGAATTGCAGCGTGACGCCGGTCAGACCAAAAAAATGGGCAATCAAGAACGCCGCCGTTATCACCCCTCCAGCCATCAAATCCTTGTATTTTTCACCCATAAGCGAGCATAATGGTAGCATGGGCCTATGCTCATGACCAACGAGAACGCGCATCTCTACTTCCACGACAGGATTCTGGCTAAATCCCTGCTCAAACTCATCCCGCGCGAAATTAAGCCTAATCATCTGACCGTGTTGCGGGTCATGCTGGTGCCCGTTATTTTGTATTTTTTGTGGTATGAGCAGTGGCACGTGGTCGTGCCGCTTTTCCTCTTCGCCGCGCTGACCGATCTGCTCGACGGCTCGCTGGCGCGCACGCGCAAACAAATCACCATGTGGGGCACGGTCGCGGATCCGGTGGCCGACAAGCTCATGATCGGCTCGGTGGTCATCCTGTTCGTGGCCAGGGAAGTCAACTCGGTTTTCGCCGGCATCATCGTCTTCGTCGAACTGGCCATCGCCGTCACCGCGTTGGTTCGCCGAGCCCGCGGCGGAGAATTCATCAGCGCCAATTGGTACGGCAAGATCAAGATGTTGTTGCAGGTGATCGGCGTCGCCTCACTACTCATCGCGCGCTGGTCCGGAGCTGATATGTTCATCCCGTTCTCGGTCGGCACCTTGACTATCGCGATCGTCTTCGCCTTAGTCTCGCTGTATACGTATGGGCTGTAGGGAAAATTACAAATTAAAAATGCCAAATTACAAATTCGCGGCAAGACTCCCAAATCTGTCATAGCATTTGATTCCGCAGCTTCTTTAATCTAAACTCCGTACAAAGCATGCCCCCCAACCCCTTCGAAATCCCTAAAACTAAAATAGTCCCTGAGCCTGTCGAAGGGCTACCTAACACTTCCGGCATCCGCCGCCATGATCTGCCGACCCCCGTCCGCGAGCTTGCGGACAACCTGGCGGCGCAGATTAAAGAAGTCTACGCCAAATACGGAGCCAAAGACTTCGAAGAGCTTAAAGCGAACAAGAAGCTATCAGCTCAAGACGCACGTAAAGTCGCCGATCTCCTGAAAGCCTTCCAGGATTCCATCAAAGATACGCAGCACCTCATCGCCATCGAGAAGAAAATCAAAGCCAACCAACTCCTCGACAAAGACGACCTCATCTTCATCTACGAGACCAAGGCACCCCAAGGCTTCGGATTCCAGACAGACCCACGCCTAAAAGAGCTCCGAGCTAAGCGCAATCCAAAGGAAGACGCCCCAATTGTATTTGAATGTTCTCCAGATGAAATCGCTTGGAGAAAGGAAGACGTCAACGAACACACCAAAGCCTACATCGGCCCTCTCTTCCCTGGCATCTTCAAGACCCTCGGCCATCTCGAACACCTCTATCTTTCCTTCCCCGAAGGCAAGATCAGGAGACAGACCATCGAGATCGGTGGACAGACCGAACGACAATTAGAAGCAGCGCTCAAAGATACAAAATTCAAGATTACCGATGACGCCCTCCACATGCTGCGGCACAAGGATTTCACGACTGCGAAAGATCCGGAGCAAGCCGACCTCGTTCGTCTAAGAATCAAGGATTTTGGTTTCGACCATCTTCATCCAACAACGGATCAGCTCTACGAAAGAGCGGAAGAGTTCGGTTTGGAAATCTGCCCGGCAGAAGTTGCTCCGCATTTAGGTTTGAATTGCGAGGATCAGCCTCCCAGAGAAACACTTGTTTTCGCCATGAAACAAATTCCTTCTCCCCTCAACGAACTCGAAGTCTTCGCGCTCGCGAACGCCATTATCGAGTTGAGACTGTCTACCCGCTATGCACCCCATGATCAATGGAATCCGAACATCCTGGTCGTGTTCCGTCTTCGCAAGTAACCCTTATTTTCTTTTGTCTCTTTTTAGACCCTTTGACACTTTGACCCTTTGGCACTTTGAGCCAACTCGAACGTATCACCGTGGCTTAATAGCCCCAGATATGAAGTTAAGGTTTGCGGGGAATTGTTTTGTTGCAGGTTTTTCAGCATACGGTTTTTCGTTGCGGTCCTTGGCATGCGGTGGCATGGGAAGTTTACCCAGCCCAGGAAATCCACACCGGAGGCGATTGCTGAAAGAAGTGCCAACCTTTAACATGAGAACAATATGCCACGCCAGAAAAAAGACTCTCCCAGCTTAAAATCCATCGTCATCTTTGAAGACTATCCCGTGCGACGGGTGTGGAGTGAAAAAGACGAAAAGTGGTACTTCGCGGTTCCTGATGTTATTCAGGTGCTGACGGATAGCGTGAATCCAACGGATTACATCAAAAAAATGCGCTTAAGAGACGCCTTTTTGAGCGAAGGGTGGGGACAGATTGTCACCCCCCTTTTGATCGAAACCAAGGGCGGACGGCAAAAGGTAAATTGCGCCGATGTACAAGGTGTTCTGCGGATTATCCAGTCCATCCCTTCCCGCAAAGCCGAACCATTCAAGCAGTGGCTGGCCAAAGTCGGTTATGAACGTTTGCGAGAGACCGTTGACCCCGAGCTGGCCGTGATTCGCGCGAGGAAGAACTGGCAGATGTTGGGGAGACAGGAAAAGTGGATTGAACAACGGATGCGCGGGCAGGAAACACGGAACAAACTCACTGACTACTGGAGTGGCCACGGGGTCAAGGAAGGCATCGAATATGCCAAACTGACTAACGTGATACATGCTGAATGGTCGGACATCACAGTCGGTCAGCATAAACGAATCAAAGGATTGAAGGGCGAGAATCTACGCGACAACATGACCGAAGCCGAGCTCATCTTTACCGCGCTTGCGGAACTTTCGACGACACATATCGCCAAGGCTGAAAATGCCGAAGGATATGGACGGAATGAAGTCGCGGCAAAGAAGGGCGGTTCAATCGCACGCGGCGCACGCATTCAGCTCGAAAAGCAGACGGGGCAAAGCGTCGTAAGTGCCGAGAACTTCCTCCCCGAAGGCGAACAAAAGAAACATAAGCGTTTGAAATGACCCTAAGTCGGATGCATCGTAGGTGAAAAACATAAGAGACAAATTTCGAAATAGTTTGCTGCGCCGAACCGAATGCTGGCCACTCGCGTTTTCGATATGCATTTGCCGGTCAGGTCTCGGACAGCCGTAGCCGTCTCGATGCAACCAAACCAGGGGTAGTATAGCAAATTGATTATTTAGTCAGGGTTGCTTGTAATTTCCAGTAATTTCCGTTAATATTCCCCGCATGTTCCACATTGAAGACGTGCTGCAACTGAAGGACGACGAGCAGGTCAAACTAATCGTGCGTCGGCATCTGGTCACGCTTTTTCCAAGCCTGTTTTTGGCTTTGATCTTGATCGTCGTGCCGTTCTTCATGCTTTTTCCTTTGTTCGCTTGGGGCATCCTCGGGGTCATCTTGTTCGCGGTGGCTGTATTTTGCGGCGTCGTCGTGGCCGGGCGCTCGGTGTTGTTGTGGGACGCGGATCTGCTCATCGTGACCAATTTCCGTTTGGTCGACGTCGACCAGCGCGGCCTCTTCACGCGGCTGGTGAGCGAAGTAGCTTTGCCCTCGATCGTCGATGTGGCCTGGAGCCGCAAAGGATTATTGGAGACTTTTTTTCGCATGGGCAGCTTGGCTGCGCAGACGGGAGCGGCGGGTACCAAAATCGAAGCCCGGATGATCCCGCGTCCCGAGCGCACCGCCGAGTTCCTGAATGACTTGCGCCGCGACATCCAGCAGGTCAAGCATGTCGCGCAACCGACTGTGCCGCTTTATCCCGCGACCGATGACCACGCCGCGCGCCTCAAGCGCATCTGCGGACTGCTGGAAAAGTATTCGCCCGACGAACTCGTGCGCATCGAAAACGTACTCAAAGCCCGCGAACGCAGCGCCGTCGCCGAAGCCTTTTTTGCACAAGACGGAAAACTGGAAGAGTGAATATGGAATTTGGAATATAGAATATGGAATCCTGACTTCCGAATTCTAAATTCCAAATTCTAAATTCATGAATCACCACTCCCTAACTTCTAAATTCTAACTTCCATCATGTCGAACCACGGGGAAAAACAGCCTAACGGCTGGCGTAAATTCCTGCGCTTGCCGGTGTTCCTCATCGCCAATTTGGCGCTTTTTTTGCTGATCGGAATCTCGACTATCCGAGAGACGTATCGCGGCTGGACGGTGGATAAAGAAATCAGCGCGCTACAGAGCCAGGCCGAGTCGCTGGAAGGAAAGAAGAACAAACTCGCCGAACTGACGCAGACCTTGTCGTCGCCCGAACGGGTAGAACTTGACGCGCGCTCAAGATTGGGCTGGAAAAAAGACGGCGAACGTGTTTACGTATTGGCCGGATACCAGGCCAAAAGCGGCGCGACGGATACGGAAGACAGCCTGATATTGCCCCAGCCTGAACATAAATCTAATCCGCGACTTTGGTTGGAATATTTTTTCCAGCCTTGATAAAATTAAATATCCCCAGAGCTTGTCGAAGGGATACCAAAAAAATTATGAGCAACGATAAAAAGAAAGGTGGACGCGGCGTCTTGGCCGTACTCGCAGTCATCATCCTGGTGGGTTTGCTTGGTTCGTGGGTGGTTTACGAAGTCTATGCCAAGCGCAGCGACTCGCAGGTCGTGCGGCGGCTGGGTTGGTTTTTGCCGGTGGCTAAAGTGGGAGCGCAGAGCGTGACCTTCGGGCAATTCTTGCAGGCGCGCGACGCCATCAAGACCTATCTGAAATCGCCGGCTGTAGCGGCGCAAGGCGGCCCGACGACGCTCAATTCAGATTTCGAGAACAACGCGTATCAGCGTTTGTTGCGTGAAGCCGCGGAGCGTGAGTTGGCCGCGCAACGGGCGGTGGCGATCACCGACAAAGACGTCAAAGACAGTTTTGAAAAAGCGCTGACCCAGACCAGTTCGACCCAAGATGAAGTGGCAAAATATCTTAAAGACACTTTCAACTGGACGCCGGAGGAATATCAGCAGATTGTCTTCAAGCCGCAGGTCTTGGAAGAAAAACTCGCCGCGACTTTCGCCAGCGGAACCACCGACACTTTCACCCAGCTGGATGAATACCTGACCACGCGCCTGGCCAAGCCGGACGTTAGGAAATATTTCCAATTTTAAGCACAAGGTAGTAGGCAGAAATGGAGCGTGTCCAAAAATTATTGTCATCTTGAGCTTGTCGAAGGACCTTTATAGGCGATTAATCGAGCATCATCTATAAATCAAGGCTGATAAAGGTCCTTCGACTTCGCTAGCGCGGAGTTTATCCCGCACTGGATGCGGGGCTCAGGATGACAATTAATTTTTTTCGGCTACAGCCTACCGCCTATTTCCGCGGGTATCGTATAGTGGTTATTATGGGTGCTTCCCAAGCACCAGAGACGGGTTCGATTCCCGTTACCCGCTCCACGTAAAAGCCGCGCTTCATAGGTGCGGTTTTTACTTTACGCGGCTCACGTGGCACGGCCAGACAAAAGTCCTCCCTGCATGGGGAGGTCTTTTGTATTCCGCTTGATTACGCTTAAATCAACGAATTTCGAGGTAGGAGCTGCTAGCCTTGCCTTCCTTGGATTTTTCTGCTCAAATAGGGGAAACTTGCTGCGTTCGCCATAGCTAAACTTGGCGCTGCAGGAGTGGACCTCGACAAATCGCAACTTAGGAAAGAGAGAGCCATGAGCAACAAACTTCTCCGCAAGCTCGTCGGATTCGTGACTTACTTGGTGCTGGCATGCTTCATGGGGTGCGGTGGCACCAAGACGGACGATCAGAACATCCCGGCCAAGGGCGGCAACGCGGGTCAGGCCGGCAGCGCTGGTTCGTCGATTGGAGGAAACGTTGATGCGTCTGCCATTGGCGGATCTGGCGGAGCGGTTGACGCTGGTCTCGGCGGCAGCGCTGGTTCGTCCGGTATCGGAGGTTCAGCTGGAACGTCCACCGGCGGCAGCGCAGGTCAAGCCGGCAGCGATGCGGGAGATGATGCGCCTTACGATGCTGGAGACGCGGGTCAGGCCGGCAGCGCTGGTTCGTCCACTGGCGGCAGCGCAGGCCAGGCAGGCAGCGATGCGGGAGAAGACGCGCCTTACGATGCTGGAGACGCGGGTCAGGCCGGCAGCGATGCGGGGGTAGATGTGTCTAGCGATGTGGCAAGTGATGTATCCAGCGACGGCGGCCTTGTTGTCTTCTGCCCGACCTGTGATGAGCTGCTGACCTGGGATACCACCCAGTATAAACACAGCTCCCTTGGCAAGATAAGTACGAGCGAAAATTGGGACGATTCGTACGCCTGGAAGATGCTCAACACGTGCACCGGGTGGGGCATCGTTGGCGGTCACGAAGGCGGAACCGGCGATACCCTGGAGATCGGCGCCTGCAACGATGGCCTTGTGCTTATTTGGGCCTACAACTCTTTCTCTTCCATCCGGCTCTCGCAGGGGTGGACAGGAAACACGGACACCAACCTAGGCATCGGAGCGAGCTATCAAGCTTTCATCCAGATGTACCCAGATTACACGGCCAATTCGTTGCTCATCGATGGGAGCGGATACGCCATGTTGGTCTACGCGAACGGAATCGCTGTTTTCAATGACAGCATGCTGTCTGAACTTAGGGTGTACTGACACCGCCCAGACTGTACGGTCGCACTTAAACACTGCGGGACATGACTTCCAGTCCCGCTTTTTTTGTATTCGATCTTCTCAAGTGGGCGACAAATACCTGCACGGGAGTTTTGGTTTGCGTGTTTGCTCCGGAAATGGGATTCTTACCGCGAAACACACATATGATTGAAGTCATCAAAGAAAGAGTCGCGACTTTCAGCCGCGCGTTGAATGAAATCCCCGAAGTCAGATACGTCGGCGATTCGGTGTTGAGACGGCAAACGCAAACCGTCGAAGCCGCGGAAGGCCGAATGATCGGTGAACAATTAGGTAAAGTGCTGTTGCGTTATCGAGAAATCGCCGGTATCGGTCGGGGACTGGCTGCGCCGCAAATCGGGATTGGAAAAGCCGTCTTCGTGACCTTCGTGGACGATAAGCTACAGACCTTCATCAACCCGACTATTTTTGAAAAATCTCCAGACACTAATTTTTATAAGGAGTTGTGTCTAAGCTCCGGAATAATGGCGGCTGACGTCGAGCGTCCGGAATGGATCGTCATGGAATGGACGGATATCGAGGGTACGAAACATAAAGAAAAAATCGAAGGATTTTTGGCTCGGCTATATCAACATGAAGAGGCTCACTTGAGAGGCATCGTGAATCTTGACCAGGTTTCGCCTCAAGGGATTGAGTTCGCTGTATTCGATCCCTTGAAGGAGCAACTTAGGAAAGTCAGATAGTTGGACGGATGCGCAATCAAAAAACCGACGCTGAACGCCGGTTTTTTTGTCTGGTTATCTTTACCAATCTTTGTTGCTGACGACTTCCGGTTGATGACCCGTGTCGATCGTGCGGATGATGTAAGCGCAGCGCTCCGCGTCGTATTTGTCCTCGAATGATTCGACCCAGCCTCCGCCGAAGAATTTGCGAGAATCATCTAAAAATGTCGCCGTGACCGCGAATTTTCCATATTGCGGATGATGTAAGCCGTTTGGATAACGGATGTGGCTGATTTCTTCGTTAGGATAATCTTCCTTCGGCTTTTCGAACATCTTGGTCTTTGGGTTGAAGACGCGTTCGCCTTTTTTAAGCCGATAAGCGGTTAAGATGCCGTCGACCTCGTTTTTCAGCGGATCCGTCTTCGGGTCGTATTCGACGGGGGATTCGGCGGCTTCGGGCGAAGCCTGCGCTGGGGTGTTCGGGGGGAGTTCCATAATTGGCATAAGTTTAAGAGGGATGAAGCCAGCCGTCAAATCGGCAGCCTCGGTTGCATTTTGCTTATCTGTCATTGCGAGGAGTAGCAACGACGAAGCAATCTCCGGAATTCAGAGATTGCCACGCGCATTCAGTCTATGCGCTCGCAATGACAATCTGGCACGTATCCTTTCAACATAAAAACAACCGGCTTGCGGCCGATTGTTTTTATGGAGCCAGCTCCGGGATTCGAACCCGGGACCTCTGCTTTACGAAAGCATTGCTCTACCACTGAGCTAAGCTGGCGTTGCGCGATAAATTAACAGGATTTCAGCCAGGACGCAAGGGATGCCATTTGATTCCGCAGCTTCTTTAGCATAAACTCCGTACAAAGCATGCCCCCCCCAACCCCTTCGAAACCTCCAAAAGCAAAATAGTCCCTGAGCCAGTCGAAGGGCTACCTTATGCTTCCGGTATCAAGCGTCAGGATTTGCCGACCCCCGTCCGTGAGCTCGCGGATAACCT
>Ga0265292_1000548_pt1 | contig 50154 bp, 30 predicted proteins | sample Munlanlewell296A_FD_189080 | JGI IMG/M metagenome (GOLD analysis project Ga0265292, IMG submission 189080) | Leachate microbial communities from a municipal landfill in Southern Ontario, Canada - Leachate well 296A | ecosystem: Engineered > Solid waste > Landfill > Unclassified | place: Canada... | reverse complement strand
GACCTAGTAATCACCCTGACTAATATCCAGGGCCAGGCTATTTATCAGAACAAGGTTGCCGGTACAATTAACCACCAGGAAACCATTGATAACAAGCTGGCTAAAGGATTATACTTCCTCTCTGTAAACAACGGAAAAGAAGTAAAAGTCCAGAAGATCGTGGTTCAATAAACCAGTTTCACCTAAATCTTTCCATATATACTATAGAGCCTCGGAGAAATCCGGGGTTTTTTTGTGCTAGTTTTCGTACAGCGTCAAGAGGTCCCCGCCTTCTGCATTAGTGCAGCGTGAAAAAGGTCCCCGCGGGGATGACAAGGAAGCTCTGTGCAGCGTCAAGAGATCCCCGCCTGGGCGTGGATGACACCGCCTTTACTGAGTGTGAAATACAAAAATAACCAGGGTGGAAATTTCCAAATCTGGCTAGGATCTACATCTATAGTAAGTAAAACTTCAGCGTATGATCAGGAAGTATTACGTTTATATAATGGCTTCAGGATGCAACAGGGTTCTCTATATCGGGATGACCAATGACTTACATCGGAGAGTATTTGAACACAAAACGCATCGGAATAAAGGTTTTACTAAAGAATACAATGTCACCAAGTTGGTGTATTATGAACTGTATTATTATGTTAATAATGCCATTACAAGAGAGAGACAACTTAAAAAATGGAACCGGGCCTGGAAAGAAAATCTTGTCAATAACGTCAATCCACTTTGGCTGGACCTAAATAATGATCTTCGACCTTGTCATCCACCCACAGTTGAGCAATTCGACCCTTAATACCACCCTCCCTTGTCATCCCCGGAAGGCGGGGACCTTTTTCACGCTGTACTGAGCTCCCTTGTCATCCCCGCGAAGGCGGGGACCTCTTTCACGCTGCACTAATGCAGAAGGCGGGGACCTCTTGACGCTGTACGAAAACTAGCACAAAAAAGCCCCGGATTTCTCAGAGGCTCTATAGTATATATGGAAAGATTTAGGTGAAACTGGTTTATTGAACCACGATCTTCTGGACTTTTACTTCTTTTCCGTTGTTTACAGAGAGGAAGTATAATCCTTTAGCCAGCTTGTTATCAATGGTTTCCTGGTGGTCAATTGTACCGGCAACCTTGTTCTGATAAATAACCTGGCCCTGGATATTAGTCAGGGTGATTACTAGGTCAGAAGCTACCATGTTGGTAATTTCAACGGATGGACGCCGTTTAAAAATTCAAAACCGGGCAAAACTCGAGCATATCAGCGAAATCGGCTGAATTCAATCGAACTGAAAGATTCGTTTCACACGCGGTGATATAGAAGTTAACACCTCATAGGGTATTGTCTGTAAAATGTCAGCTATGCCGGTAACCGGATTCTGAGGGCCGAATACGACAACCTCATCCCCTTCGTTTGCCTCTATTCCGTTAAGATCAATAATGGTCATGTCCATGCAGATGTTACCTATGGTTGAGACGGGTTTACCTTTAACCATCATCCGGCAGTTGCCATTACCGAGCCTTCGGTCAATACCATCGGCATAACCGATGGGTATGACCCCGATACGTGTTGGTTTTTCAAGAATGGTTCTCCTGCCATACCCAACCGATTCCCCGGCTGGGAGGTCGTGAATCTGGGAGATGATCGTTTTCAGAGTGGCAATGGGTTTTAGGTTCATTAAACCAGTATTACCAAGGCCATAGAGGCCAATTCCGAGCCTGACCATATCGAAATGAGCATAGGTGAATCGTTCGATCCCGGAAGAATTTAAAATATGGCGAAGGAACGGGTATCCTATTTTTTCAGTCAGGTAATTGCAGGATTCGGAAAACCGCTTTATCTGAAGATTGGTGAAATCATCGTTTTCGGGATCTTCGCTGGCTGCCAGGTGGCTGAAAACGCTCTTCAGATAGAGTTCAGGATGGTTATTCAGGAAGTTGAATAGCGGTTCGGTTTCCCGGTAATCGAATCCCAGCCGATGCATTCCTGTATCCAGTTTCAGATGGACCGGGTAGGGGCTCAGACCCAGATTCCTGAGAGTTTTGGAGAAGGTGTTCAATCCCGTCCAGTTATAAATTTCGGGCTCGAGGTGGTGGTCGATGATCAGGTCGGACTGCTGAAAGTCGGGATTCATCACCATAACCGGTGTTTTAATACCGGCCCGGCGGATTTCGATTCCTTCGTCGGCAAATGCAACACCCAGGTAGTCTATGCGTTCGTGAGCCAGGAACTTCGCCATCTCTATACCTCCGCTCCCATAAGAGAAGGCTTTGACCATGGCCATAATACGCACTTCGGGACCCACTATTTTTCGGTACTGCTCGAGATTGAACCGCACGTCATTCATTCTGATTTCCAAAGTAGTAGCGTGAATCCGTGCCTCAAGGATGCTGCTGATCTGTTCGAATGCAAATGATCGGGCACCCTTCAGGAGGATGGCTTCATCATGAAAATCATCGGTATTTACCTGGTTAAGAAACTCAGCGGTTGAGGGCCAGGTGAGGATGGGCTGAGTAAATAGCTGGCGGTTTCTGCAAATGGCGGGACCGATTCCGATCAGGCGATGGATGTTTCGATGTTTGAGCAAACGGCTGATCTCTTTATATAATGTTTCTTCGGATTGGCCGGTTTGCAGAATATCAGACAAGATAATGGTTTTTCGGGATTGCGGGGTTTGCTGGAACAGCAGATCGAGTGCTATTTTGAGTGCTAGAATATCAGAATTGTAATAATCATTGATCAGTGTGCACCGATTGATGCCGGCTTTCTGCTCCAGACGCATGCGGATGGGTTCCAGTTTTGAAACCTGAGCCTGCAGGGTCGCCTTTTCAAAACCAATAGTGAGCAAGAAAAGCCAGATATGGATGAGGTTTTCGACCGATGCCGGATCGGTAAAAGGGATGGTTAGATTTACTTCATGAGTGAGAAAGATCCCCGACAGATGGCAGGCCGATCCTTTGATTGACTCGCCGGTGATCAGCAGGTCGGCAGGCTTGTTCCGCGACCAGGAGTATTTTTGTCCCGGAAAAGCTGCCAATGTCAATTCCTGGTCGATCAGTTCATGGTCGAGACAATAGAAGATTTTTTTACAATTTCTAAACAGAGATATTTTCTCCCTGGTTTTTGCTGAAAGATCGGCGAAGTTCTCCTGATGAGCATCTCCGATATTGGAGATCAATCCGATATCCGGATCAAGAATTCTTTGAAGGCTGGCCATTTCACCGGGCATGGAAATTCCGGCTTCCATGATCGCATATTGCTCATCTCCTGATATATTGAGGACGGAGATCGGCACGCCAAGCTGGGAATTGTAGGATTTCGGACTTTTGATTATACGATAGGAAGTTTGCATCAATTGAGCCAACCACTCTTTGATAATTGTTTTTCCGTTGCTCCCGGTGATGGCGATCAGCCGGCCTTTAAACTGATTGCGGTGCCAGGCAGCAAGATCCTGCAATGCGGCCAGAGTATTGTCAGCAACGATGAAGGTGGAATCGGGGAACAGATCAATAAAATCGGGAAGTTTTCCGACCAGGAATGACCGGATACCGGAATGGAAAGCTTCCCGTAAAAAACGGTGCCCGTCATGACTGGGGCCTTTAAGTGCGACAAAAAGACTTTCCGCAGGCAGGTCAATTCTTCGTGTATCCGTGCAAACCTGGCGGATAATATGTCCGGGTTCACCGGTAATTTGGCTGCCGGTTATTCTTGCAATGTCACCAATGGTATACCTGGTCATTTGAGAAACCTTCGTCTCACCACATTCAGAAAATCAGCAGCAACGGGATTGTTTTTATCCCACTCAAAGCGATCGGTCATAAATTTTTTTGCAGCGTCCCATGAGCCGAGGCTATTAAGCAGGGTAACGGTATTCTTAAATCCTTCAGGATCATTCCCGAAAAGTTCGCGTATAAATAGGAACCGCTCATTGATGGTGATAGCTGACCAGATATCGGCAACCGGGATATCTGTAATTGAAGAAGCCACATCATGAACCGGTTTCTGTTTACCGAGAGCTTCGTTCAAACTGCCATCGCGCTGGAATAGGTTCATTTCGGAAACGGTTTCCCTAACCGGCACTGGAATCTCCAGTGGCTCTGGTTCCCTGACGGGTTCCATTATTTGTTGTGGTTGTTGTGGTTGTTGTGATGGTTGTGATTGTTGTGATGGTTGTGGTTGTTGTGGTGGTTGTGATGGTTGTGGTTGCGGTTCGGGTTTCGGTTCCGGTGCAGGTGCAGGTAAAACTGCTTCTGCTTCTGCTACTGCTACTGTTTGAATTTCGAACTGGCCAACAGGCAGACTGATGATCTGGTTGTAAAGATGCCGGGTTTTATTCAGCAGAACATCGATATCTATCTGATGTATCTCCTTGGATTTTTCCATCCAGACGAAGATTTTTTCAATTTCGGCGAGATCTTCCCGCACGCTCCGGATGATTTCTGTACTGTCCATAATTCTTTTATTTTTGTAAAAATAACGATCAAAATCTAAAAAAGTTATTGGACCGGTATTTCTTTCCTGAAACAAGTCGCAACGGTGTTTCACCAAGGGGATGGATTGAAGTGATCTGCGGATCGATGTTTTCCGGTAAAACCGAGGAACTGATCCGGCGGTTGAACCGTGCGCGCATTGCCCGCCAGCGGGTTGAGATATTCAAACCCATGATTGATACCCGATATTCGGCTGAGGATGTGGTCTCACATGATTCAAAAGCAATCCGATGCACACCGGTACCTTCTCCGGGGAATATTTTGCTGATGACGGGTGATGTGGATGTTATCGGGATAGATGAAGCTCAGTTTTTTGACATGAGTTTGGTGGATGTGTGCAATTCGCTTGCCAACCAGGGTGTTCGTGTTATTGTTGCCGGTTTGGATATGGATTACCTGGGTAAACCATTTGGACCGCTGCCTGCCCTGATGGCTACTTCCGAACATGTTACCAAGGTTCATGCGATCTGCATCCGGTGCGGCAACCTGGCTTTGTATTCTCACCGGACCACAGATTCGAGTCAGCTGGTGGTTCTTGGAGAGACGGATTCCTATGAACCCCTGTGCAGATCGTGTTTTAATCAGGAGCATGCAAATAAATGATTGACAGGAATATCCAGCTATATCTGGTTCCAACGCCAATAGGAAATCTGGAGGATATAACCCTGCGTGCGATCCGGGTTTTGGGTGAGGTTGACTTCATCCTGGCCGAAGATACCCGCACTTCGCAGGTTCTTTTGAATCATCTGGGTATAAAAAAACCGCTTTATCCGCATCATAAGTTTAATGAGCACAAAGCGGTTCAGGGAATAATCAGCCGGCTGAATGGCGGTGAAAAGGCTGCCATGATTTCGGATGCCGGTACTCCCGGGATTTCTGATCCCGGTTTTCTGCTGGTCAGGGCTTGCCTGGAAGCGGGGTTTGAGGTGGAGTGCCTACCCGGAGCAACGGCTTTGATACCCGCGCTGATAAATTCAGGATTTCCATGTGACCGGTTTGTTTTCGAGGGATTTTTGCCATTAAAGAAGGGAAAGCAGACCCGGATTCGTGAATTATCCATTGAACCGAGGACGATTATTTTGTATGAGTCCCCGATGCGCCTGGTTAAAACCCTGGGGCAGCTGGTTCCGGAATTCGGTGGTGGCAGGCGTACTTCTGTTTCACGGGAACTGACCAAGATGCACGAAGAAACCATCCGGGGCACACTGGATGAATTGATTGTGCACTTTACGGAAACTGCACCCAGAGGTGAAATAGTAATTGTTATTGAAGGGGTTTAGGTTTTCTGCTTTTTCTTCTTTGCTGCAGGGAACAGTACGTTGTTCAGGATCAGCCGGTAGCCGGGCGAATTGGGATGAAGCGAAAGATCTGTCGGGTCGTCGCCTACCAGATGGCTGTAATCTTCGGGATCATGGCCGCCATAAAAGGTCCAGGTTCCTTTTCCAAATTCTCCGTGAATATACCGGGCTTCGTTCAGGGATTTATTTTCTCCCATAATCAGAACGGATGGCTTGACGTAATCTTTGATGAACGCGGTGGTTTGGCCCATGAAGCCTTTAATGATCTGTGTGTGATCCTGACAAAGCATGGTTGGGATCGGATCCCATTTTGCAGAATATTCGAAGAGGGTAAAATAATCCTGATTTTGTGCAATACGGCGAGACTGGGTGGCATCGATATTAGAAAACTCATACTCGAGAGGATCGTCGATGAGTTTAAAATTCTGGAAGGCAAGTGTTTGAGTGAAGTCGAGCTTCTGATTAGCGTCCGGATCGATCGGGTCGCCATCATACATCCGGGCGCAGATATCGACATTCTGGGCGGCCAGTGCGATATCAAAGGAATCAGCGCCTGAGCACATCGCGAAGAGGAATCCTCCTTCGGCGACATAGCTTTTGATGGTCAAGGCGATGTAAAGTTTCATCTTGGAGACTTTACTGAAACCATATTTTGCGGCCATTGCTTCATTATCGGCAACCTGTTTCTGATACCAAATCATGTGGTTGAAGGTTTTGTAGAACCGGCCATACTGTCCGGTAAAGTCCTCGTGATGGAGATGCAGCCAGTCATAATCCTTTAGTTTGCCTTCGATGACTTCACCGTCGTAAATGCGGTCATAGGGAATTTCGGCATAATCGAGTGCCATGATTACGGCATCGTCCCAGGGTTGTTTATCGACCGGGGCATAAACCGCGATTTTCGGGGCTTTTTCCATTTTGATCACATCCATATTAATGTCCGGCCGGGCAATTTCATCCAGGATCTGCAGACGCGAAGCATCGGGGATGATTTCGGTACGGACGCCGCGGAGGATACATTCCTGCTGGATTTCGTCAAAGAAGGGAATCAGGAAGCTGCCGCCGCGGTAATTTAACAGCCATTCGAGGGTATTTCCTTTCTGGAGGGCCCAATAAGCGATCCCATAAGCTTTGAGGTGATTGGTCTGGTTATTATCCATAGGCACCAGCAAATAAGCTCCCTGACCGGACATGGACCGGAGACAAAGCAAAAGCAGGACTGCAATGATGGATTTAATTCTCATAGTTCTAGAAAGCATCCGGATATTCCGGGGGTTGATTGAGCCGGTTCATTCTGGACTCGAATTTAACTGACGAATTATCGTTATCAACGTAAACCGGTATGCTGAAGTCCTCATCGAGTTCGGTGAATTTGACCTGTTCGGCGCGGAACCGGAGCTGGATATCACCCACGGCTCCGTTACGGTGTTTAGCGATAATGATTTCGGCCAGGCCGATGGTAGAACGGCCCTCTGAATCTTCGGTAAGGCCATATTTTTCAGGACGGTGGATAAAGATGACAATATCGGCATCCTGTTCGATAGCACCGGATTCGCGTAGGTCGGAAAGTTGCGGGCGTTTGTCGCCCGAGCGGAGTTCAACGGAACGGTTCAACTGGGAAAGGGCAATGATTGGGATATCCAGTTCCTTGGCAATAGCCTTGAGGGATCGGGAAATACTGCTGACCTCCTGTTCGCGGTTACCCTGGCTATCCGGAGGACCGCTCATGAGCTGCAGATAGTCGACCACCAGCAGTTCGATTTTATGTTCCAGTTTCAACCTCCGGGCTTTAGCACGGAGTTCATAAACAGATATTGCCGGGGTATCGTCGATAAAAATCGGGGCTTTAAGGAGGCTTTTCAGTTTAATCTCCAGCTGTTCCCATTCGAATTTCTGAAGGCGCCCGTTCCTGATTTTTTCGGCGGCCAGTTCTGTTTCGCTGACGATAAGCCGGTTAACCAGCTGAAGGCTCGACATCTCAAGTGAAAAGACGGCAACCGGTTTGTTGTGTTCAACGGCCATGTTTCTGGCCATGGATAACATGAAAGCTGTTTTACCCATGGATGGGCGGGCTGCAATAATAATGAGGTCGGATGGCTGCCAGCCTGAGGTAATGCGGTCGAGCCTGGTGAATCCTGAGGCAACGCCGCTCAAACCGGCTTCTTTGGAGGACAGCTCTTCCATCCGTTTGAGGGCTTTGTCTATCAATACATCGATCCGCAGAGTTTCTTTCTTAATGTTACTGAAGGCGACTTCAAAGAGTTCACTTTCAGCGAAATCGAGGAGTTCATCCACATCCTGAGTGGAATCGAACGCCCTTTCCTGGATATCTGAGGAAACCCTGATCAGTTCACGCTGGATATATTTCTGTGCAACGATACGGGCATGGAATTCGACATGGGCAGCTGAGGCAACCTTTGTGGTAAGCTGTGTAAGGAAATATGGGCCTCCGACAATATCCAGCTTGCCCTGTTTTTTAAGTTCTTCGGTTACAGTGAGGAGGTCGATGGGCTGAAGGTTCATGGATAAAGCCCTGACCGACTCAAATATAATCCGGTGGGTATCTTTGTAGAAGCAGTCCGGTTTAAGGATGTCAAGCACGGAGATGATCGCATCTTTTTCAAGCATGATGGCTCCAAGAACGGCTTCTTCCAGTTCAATTGCCTGCGGCGGGATTTTTCCGAGGTCCTGCATAATCTCCTGGACCCGTCGGTTGGTGTCGATATTTTTTTTCTGAGCCATTCAATCGATTGTTGGAGAACAAATATGAAGAGAAAATTAATTAAAAAAACAGTTACTTTCGGGTTTGTTGATAATTCTGATACTAACAAATCATGGTTGTATTTCCTGGTGCCAAAATCAATATAGGACTGTATGTAACCGACAGGCGTGATGATGGTTACCATAATATTAAGACCCTTTTTTACCCGCTTTGTTTTTCTGATATTCTGGAAGCCGTTTCGAATCGGGACGGCCAGCCGGGCATTATTGACCTTACACTTTCCGGATTAAAGGTAGAGGGATCTGCAGAAACAAATCTTGTCGTCAGGGCCTACCGGCTGCTTCATGAGCGGCTGGGTTTGCCAGGGGTGAAGGCGTATCTTCATAAATGCATTCCAACGGGTGCCGGTTTGGGGGGAGGTTCTTCCGATGGGGCTTCTATGTTGCTGATATTAAACAAGATGTTTGATCTGAATCTCTCATACTGTGATCTTTTCAGTATGGCATTAAAGCTGGGCAGCGATTGCCCCTTTTTCCTTGATCCCGTACCCTCCTTCGCACGGGGCCGGGGTGAGGAACTGGTTCAGGCAGGGGTGTCACTCAGGGGATTGCATGTCTTGCTTTTTCATCCGGGAACAGGGATATCAACTGCTGCCGCTTATAGGTATGTGACGGTAGCGAAACCAAGTGTACCGCTTGAACAAATGAATCAGTTATCGGTTGTCGGTTGGAAGGGTGTTATCCAAAATGCGTTCGAATCGTATGCATTTGAGCAACATCCTATTATTGGGTATATTAAGGAAGAGCTGTATCGTTCCGGTGCCCTATATGCAAGCATGACTGGTAGCGGGTCGGCAGTATATGGCCTTTTCGATCGCGAAATTGATATTCCCGCAGGAATTTCGAAGTATTTTACCTGGAAAGAATTCTTTTGAATCTTTTCGATTTCTTGCGTTCTTTTGGCAGTTTCGGTTCTTTTGGAGCTTTCGGTTCTTTTGGTGGAGATTTTTCCAACAGCTTTTTAAATATCGATTCCGGCTCACCCAGTTCGAGGAGCAGTTGATTTTTAGTTACTATCTGGCCTTCAGATATATGTATTTTTTTAACCCGGCCGGAAACGGAGGCATAGACTTTATTCTTCATTTTCATAGCCTCCAGAATAAACAGGCATTTGGTCGGATTGATCTGCTGGCCTTCCCTAACGAGGATCTTCAGCATGGTTCCGGGAATCTGGGCGGTAATTTTGGTCAGATCCTCAGGTTCGTATGGTTTGTGCTTACGAAATTTGTCGGTAAGCATGGTTTTATAGTTAGTCCCCTCGTAAGAGAAGATTTCCATATCTTTTTCGTCGATGTCCATATTCTGAGCGTTAAACCGGATTAAAGTGGAATGCAGCCATGTTTGCGCTGTGGACGGGGAACGTCTTTTGTTTCAAGTACTTCCAGTGCATGAAGCAGGAATTTACGGGTTTCGCCCGGTGCAATGACAGCATCGACATACCCTTTAGCGGCGGCGACGTATGGATTAGCAAACTTATCTTTGTACTCCTTGATTTTCTGCTTGCGCATTTTTTCGGGATCTTCTGCCGTGGTAATTTCTTTTCGGAAAATGATATTGGCAGCGCCTTCCGGTCCCATAACGGCAATTTCGGCAGATGGCCAGGCGAAAACGATATCGGCATTGAGGTGGCGGCTGTTCATGGCAATATATCCTCCACCATAGGCCTTTCTCAGGATTACGGTAATTCTTGGTACCGTGGCCTCGCTATAGGCATAGAGGACTTTGGCGCCGTGACGGATAACACCGGCATGTTCCTGGTCGACACCGGGAAGATAACCGGGAAGGTCGACGAGGGTGATCAGCGGAATGTTGAATGCATCGCAGAAACGGATGAACCGGGCGGCTTTATCGGATGAATCGACATCGAGAACACCGGCCAGGTAGTTGGGCTGGTTGGCGACAAATCCAATGGTTTGACCGTTCATCCGGCCATAACCGATCACAAGGTTTTGAGCAAACAGTTCTTGTATTTCGAAAAACTCCGAGCCATCGGCAATTGCCCGGATTACATTCCGTACATCGTAGGGCTGTTTCGGGTCGACCGGAACGATCTCGTCTATTCTAAATGAGTTTTTAGGGTTTCTCGGTCTTAAGCGCTTGGCTTTCTGAGAGTTATTCCACGGGATATAGGATATGAGGGTTTTGATCTGTTCGAAGCATTCCTGTTCGCTTTTAGCAAAGAAATGGGCATTACCGGTAACGGTGCTGTGAATTTTAGCTCCGCCCAGTTCTTCCATCGATATTTCTTCACCAAGAACTGTTTTAATGACTTCGGGACCGGTGATAAACATTTTGGATATTTTATCTACCACGAACACGAAATCGGTAAGGGCAGGGGAGTAAACTGCGCCCCCGGCACAAGGGCCGAGTATAACGGATATCTGTGGTATTACCCCTGATGCCAGGGTGTTTCTGTAAAAGATCTCGCCATATCCGGCCAGGGAATTGACGCCTTCCTGGACACGGGCACCACCGGAGTCGTTGATTCCGATCAGCGGAACCTTGAGTTTCAATGCATGATCCATGATTTTGGTTATTTTCCTGGCATGCATCAGACCGAGTGATCCCCCTGCAACGGTGAAATCCTGGGCAAAAATACACAGGGGAGATCCGTAAATCTTACCGGTTCCGGTTATCACACCATCGCCGGGAAGTTCTTTTTTTTCCATGTCAAAGTCCCGACCTTCATGTTGGGCAAAGAGGTCGTATTCCTGGAAAGAATCATCATCAAGGAGGCCGATCACCCTTTCGCGAGCGGTCATTTTTCCCATAGCCTGCTGTTTTTTGATAGCGGTTTCGCCGCCACCCTGAAGGATCTGTTCCCTCCGCTCGACTAATTCCTGGGTTTTACGTTTTAATGACATAGGGTATAGGTTTAGTAAATATTAAATACGTGATAATCAATTGAAAGACCATATTTCACTATTTATTACCAGTTACAAGGTTACGAAAAAAAATGAATAGTGGAAAGCTCTGCTGCATTGCATTAAAAAACCCCGTGGTTGCGAGGTTTTTTAATATCGGGATAAGAGTCAATTACTTAACAATTATCGGAAGGATTTCCAGCAGTTCCACTTCAAAGATAAGGGTTGCATTCGGAGCGATTCCGCTTCCCTGCGGAGGCCTGGGACCGTAAGCAAGATTGCCGGGAATGTAAAACTTATATTTTGATCCTACTGACATCAGCTGCACGCCTTCGGTCCAACCCGGAATTACGCCGTTGAGAGAAAATTCAACCGGTTCGCCGCGATCAACTGAACTGTCGAAAACTTTTCCGTCGGTGGTTGTCCCATGGTAATGAACTTTAACCGTATTGGCTGCGGTTGGTTTCGGGCCTGTACCTTCGCGCATCACTTCATATTGTAAGCCGGATGCAGTGGTTGTGACACCTGTTTTCTTACCGTTTTCGGCTAACCAGGTCTGACCTTCGGCCAGGGAGGAAGCTGCTTTTTTCTCCATCAGGGTGCTGAAATAAGCCTGGAGAATCGGATTTGATTCAGCTTCGGTAATCTGAAGTTTTTCACTTGCATAAACATCCTGAAATGCTTTTGCAAATGCCTGAAGGTTAATTTCTTCCATTCCCATGTTTTTTACGTTGCTTGCCATGTTTACACCGAGGGCATAGCTGGCTGTATCAGTAGGGGTAGCTAATTTTACCGCTCCGATTTTCAGCGTCGAGTTCTTCATTTGGTTGCATGATGTTACGGTCACGAGGGCTATGATCAATAACCCGACCAACGATTTTGTTTTCATTCTGATTCAAATTTATTTCGCGCAAAGGTAACGGAATGTGGCAAATAAAAAAGGGGCCCCCGCTTTCGCGGGGATGACAAAATGCCGTCCCCCTTTTTTTACCAGGATATTTTTGACCAGGGTTTGTCATTAAATGGAGAAACTGATGATTTTGAAACTGTTTCTTTAAAGGCCGGCCAGGTTGTGGTAAAGAAAAGATCAACCTGATCGAGCATTTTCTTCAGTTCTTTTTCGGCTAGTTCAACGCCCCTTTTTCGCGTGTTGGAGAGTGCATCGAAACCGTCAGATGCGGAAGCAAGGGCTCTGGTCACCTTTGACAGAAGATTATATTCGGCCGGACTGGCACGCTGGGTCTCGGTGGGTCGTTCGGGGGATATGCGGTTCATCATGGCTGCGAGAGTATCCTTTATGGTTTTGGTTTCCAGCCGGAGGGTACGGATTTCCTCCGATCTTCCTGTCGGTATTTCTTTGGTAACCAGGTCGATTGCGTCCTGAGCCTGCTTGATGAGTTCCATAGCAGAGGTCAGGTTATCCACTTTTTTCTGGAAGGCGAGAACATATTCTTTACGGGCTACCAGGTCGCTCATCCGGTAAGGCACTCTCGGATCCATTTGCACTTCAATCCAGGTAGAATCAGACTGGCCGGCATAGGAATATTTAACCATATATTTTCCCGGGAAAACAGACATGCCTCCAGGTTCCTGACCTCCTGCACGTTCCTGGGTTGCTCCCGGCTGCCGGAATCCTTTTTCATCCAGCCGCCATGATGCCCTGTTGATTCCTGCTTCGGGGTAATCCTGGAGGGTACGTATCTTTTCTCCAGATGTATTAAAAATCTCAATCTGAACAGGTTCTACATTTCTGGAGGCATCGCCGCCGCGCATTCCAAATCTGCCGCCGCCAAATCCGCCACCACCACCCCCCATGCGTGCACCTGCGACCGGTTGAACAGTTGCCTGAACCGAATCAGTGGGCTGCTGGCGTTTAATCGGTTCTTTAACGGAATAGGTAAGAATTCCTGAAAGTGATTTGGTTTGTCCGGAAAAGTATCCATTTCCGGCGCTATAAACGCCTGCCTGGCTTTTCGATCCAATATGATAGGCAACCGGAGAAGCAAATGTCGTTATCTCCTTGTCCAACAAAGTTATACCCTGTTTTGCGATTTGCCTCAGCGGTCTGATATCATCGATGATATAAACCGAACGACCGAAAGTTGCGATGATCAGATCATGTTCCCGCGGGTGAATTTTTAGATCCATCGTTGAAACCGTAGGGTAACCGCGCGTCCATTTTGTCCAGTTAACTCCATAATCGATACTGACATACAATCCGGATTCTGTTCCAAGGAAGATCAGGTTGGGTTCAGCCGGATCCTGGATGACGCTCAGGCAATATCCTGATACTTTGGTGTCGTCGATCATCCGGGACCAGGTTTTGCCGTAATTTTTGGTATAGAAAAGATAAGTTCCGAAGTCATTCTGGCGATAGTTGTTGATCACTACAAAGGCTTCACCGGGATTGTGGTTTGATACGTGGATCTGCGGGATCCAGGCATTTTTCGGAGCTCCTTTAAGGTTTCCGGTGAGATTGGTCCAGGTAGCACCCCCATCGCGTGTGAGCTGGAGGTTGCCATCGTCGGTTCCTGCCCATATCTCATCTTTCTGAAGCGGGCTGGGGGCAATGGCGATGATTGTGCAATGGGTTTCGGCACCGGTAATATCATAGGTTAACCCGCCGGTCTGGTTTTGTTTTAGTTTTTCCGGATCGTTGGTGGTTAAATCGGGTGAAATCAGTGTCCAGTTGTCGCCCCGGTCGGAGCTTTTATGCAGGAACTGGCTCCCGAAGTAGATGGTCCTTTTCTCAAAGGGATCATGAGCGATTGCCGAATTCCAGTTAAAACGGAGCTTTGTTCCTTCGGGATGGATGGGCTGAATATCTTTACTGTCGCCCGTTACCCTGTCGAACCTGCCCACATTGCCGCCTTGCGACATGGCATAGCCGAAGCGGTTATCCGAACTATCGGCCATCATATCGAAGCCGTCACCGCCCATAACGATCTGCCAGTGATAATATTGGATGCCGCCGCGCTGGAGCACATTGCTGGGTCCGTACCATGAGCCGTTATCCTGCAATCCTCCATATACATTATAGGGAAAATTCAGGTCCCAGTTGATGTGGTAAAACTGACCGAGCGGCAGGTTGGTTACAAATCTCCAGGTTACCCCCCGGTCCTGGGATATTGCCAGCCCACCATCGTTGCCATCGATCAAAAAATTATTATTCAGCGGATTGATATACCAGGCGTGGTGGTCGGGATGAATTCCGCGCGTGGACATATTCTCGAAAGTTAATCCGCCGTCCTCGGTTTTGGAAACGCCTGAAAACAGGTTATATACCCGATCAGGATCCATCGGGTCAGCGTGAATTTCGTGATAGTAGAATGGCCGGTTGCTCACATTCTGATCGGTCATTTTTGCCCAGGACTGGCCTCCGTCGTCGGAGCGGTAGAGAGCATTTTTCGAACATTCGATCAGTGCATAAATCCTTTTATTGTTGCATTTCGGGATAGTCAGGCCAATACGTCCGAGTTCTCCTTTGGGCATTCCTTCCTTTTCGGTTAATTTTTTCCAGTTTTTTCCGCCGTCCCAGGTAATATATAAACCGGATCCGGTTCCGCCTGATTTCAGAAACCAGGGCCAGCGCTGATGCTCCCACATGCCAACCACCAGTTTATTGGGGTTAACGGGGTCCATTACCATATCGCCAACACCGGATAATTCATTGGTAAACAGGATTTGTTTCCAGGTTTCCCCTCCGTCGGTTGTTTTGTAAACACCACGCTCGGGGTGGGGTCCCCAAGGAGAACCGATGGCACCAACGTAAACGATATCCGGGTTGGTTGGATCGATGATGATCCGATGGATGTTTCGGGTTTTTTCGAGGCCTTTGAGCTCCCATGTTTTTCCACCGTCGATCGAGCGGTAAACGCCATAGCCTGAGTTCAGGCTGTTCCGGGGATTGCCTTCGCCGGTTCCTACCCAGATAATATCCGGGTTAGCCTGATAAATATCCACGGCTCCGATGGAGGCAACAGCCTCTTTATCAAACAGCGGAGTCCATTCAATACCTCCGGATTCTGTTTTCCAAAGGCCTCCGGAAGCGGACCCTATGTAGATTATATTTGGATTGGTTTCAACCGCATCGATGGCGGTAACGCGCCCCGACATGCCGGATGGCCCGATGCTTCGGGCATTTAATCCGGCGAGCTTTTCCATGTCGAGCTTCTGCCCCGGCACCGGAATAGCAATAAGGGCAATGAGAGCAATGAGTAGATTCTTTTTCATATGAGATAGGTTTTAACGTAAAGTAGCAGCAATATTAATGATTTGATTCCAGGCCTGCTCCACATGCCTTTGTTCAACATGAGTTTGTGCTACAACCATCCGCAGAGTAACGCAATCGTGCACTTTTGTATGAGAAAGATAAATATTGCCTGTCGCATTGAGGCTCTCCTTGAGCTCCATGTTCAATCGGTTTAACTGATCCTGATCAGTGACCGGGGATGGTTTGTACCGAAAGCAGACCACATTCATCGATCTTGGTGCCATCAGTTCAAAATCCGGATGTTGGGCAGCCTGCATCTCAAACCAGACGGCAAGTTGAATGTGTTTCCGTATCCGTTCCTGTATCCCTTCTACGCCGAAGCTGCGGAGGACGAACCAGAGTTTGAGTGCACGGAACCTGCGGCCTAGCGGGATGCCCCAGTCGCGGTAATTATTGACCCGGTTGCCGGCGGCAGTTTTCAGGTATTCCGGAAAGATTTCGAAGGTTCTGACGAGCGTTTCTTTATCCTTGACGAAATAGGCGGAGCAATCGAAATTAGTAAACATCCATTTGTGCGGATTGAATACAAAGCTGTCGGCCAGTTCAATACCCTCGATCATCCATCTGTATTCAGGCAGAACGAGGGCCGTTCCGGCAAAGGCTGCATCGATGTGCAGCCATGTTTTATACTGCTCGGAAATTTTGGCTATCGGCAGTAAAGGATCGATGGCGGTGGTACCGGTTGTGCCGATGGCAGCGACAATGCAAAGCGGAAAATAACCCTGAGAGATATCGGATTGTATCTGTTTCTCCAGTTCTCCGGGAACCATGGCCAGGTTGGCATCGACTGGAATCCTGACCACATTCTGTTTTCCGATTCCGGCAATTTTTGCCCCTTTTTCGATGGACGAATGGGCTTCGGATGAGCAGTATATCCGGAATTTCCGGTTTGGAGGAAATCCTTCCTCATTAACCAAGAACCCGGTTGCACGTTCGCGGGCACAGATCAATGCCGCCAGTGTGCCGGTTGATGCGGTATCCTGGATAACGCCACTCCAGTCGGAAGGCAGCCCAATCATGCCGATCAGCCATTTCATTATCTGTTCCTCGAGTTCCGTTGCAGCCGGTGAGGTTTCCCAGCTCATGCACTGTGCACCGAGCGAGGCAGTCAGGAATTCGGCCAGAATGCTCGGATAGGACGAATTGGCTGGGAAATAGGCAAAGAATTTCGGACTTTGCCAGTGGGTCATGCCGGGGAGGATTTTCTGTCTGAAATCCGCAAGGATATCCTCCATTGGCTCTCCTGCTGACGGAGGAGCCTCAGGCAGGTTACGGATAATCTCGCCGGGACTGACCGGCGATTTTACTGCAAAATCTTCAATGTGACGGTAATAGCCAGTGATCCAGTCGACTATCTCGTGGGCATACTTATTAAATTCGCTTAGTTCCATAGTGTTTTCTTATTCAATTAATTGCCGATAACGACAGGCAGCCGGAACAAATGGTAATTGCAAAAGTACGAATTAACAACAATCAGATATAAGGATACTACAGGACATTTGTGGTAATCATGACTTCATTATCAGCTCTTTTCCTTTTTTCAGATAGGGTTGCATGGATTGTTATTTCCGTTTTTTTTTGTTTCCTTCGGATCATAATATCTTAAAACAAAAGAAATATGAAAAAAATCCAGGTAAAAGGCATGCTCATGGCAGGTCTGTTGTTCCTCGCCGGCCAGGTTATTGGCCAGGATGTTGCCGGTAAATGGAAAACCATCGACGACGAGTCGGGCAAGCAGAAATCGATTGTTCAGCTTTGGGTAAGCGGTAACGTGTTATATGGTAAAGTATTGGAAACATGGGATGATGACGGAGTTACTCCGACTGACAAGTTATGCGATAAATGTCCTGGTGCTTTGAAGGACAAAAGAGTTCACGGGATGATTATTGTCAACGGTTTATCAAAATCCGATAAGCTTTGGAAAGGCAAGAAAGGCATTTTGGATCCGAACAACGGAAAGTTTTACGATGTAAAGATATGGCTTGAAGATACCAATACACTGACTGTCAGAGGTTCTATAGGGCCGATTGGCAGGAAGCAGACGTGGTACAGGGTGAAGGAATAGAACCTCCCCCAACCCCCTCCTTAGAAAGGAGGGGGCTAAGAGCCCTTGCTCTCCTTTAGTAATAATTCAAGCAGGTGCTGCTACCCCCTCCTTTCTAAGGAGGGGGCAGGGGGAGGTCAGTAGCGCATAGCCGTCAACCTAAGGAGTTAATTGACTTTCTGAAGGAGAAGTTTGAAGTCAGAGATTCGAATTCAGAATTCCGAGTTCCGAATAATTAGATTCAAGTATTTGTGAAGTAGAAATACACCTTCATAGTAACCTGAATCTCCAACTCGGAATTCTGAATTCTGAATTGGAATCTCAACCTTTTAACTTCCAACCTTGCTTTTGTAGCAGAAAAATCCCTTAGGTTGACGGCTATGGTCAGTAGCGTCTCCGTCTTTCGCTGGCTTTGTTGATCGGGTTGGCATCGAGCGCCCACATGCCGCGGCCGTGAGTGGCAATGACAATGATGTTATCGCGGGGATGAACGATCAGGTCGTGGACATAAGTAGTGGGCAGATTTCCCAATACCTCCCAAGAGTCGCCGCCATTTTTGGAAACATAAACCGCCAAATCGGTTCCGGCGTAAAGGATGTTTCCATCAAACGGGTCTTCACGGATCACATTAACCGGTCCGAGTGGGATATTTCCCGAGATATCTTTAAAGGTAGCGCCGTAATCTTCGGATTTCCAGATATAAACCTGAAAATCATCGTCGCGTTTGCCATTCTGGGTTACATAAACCCGGCCCATCTTATAATTTGAAGCCACAACGCGGCTGATCCACCGGTTTGGAGCCAGTTTAGAGGTGAGCTCGGTCCAGTTAGCACCGCCGTCTTTGGTTAAGTGAAGCCGGCCGTCGTCGGTTCCGGCATAGATCAAACCGAATTTCATCGGTGATTCGGAAACCGAGAAGAGGGTCTGATACTGGATATCACCGATTTTTTTCGGATCGTTATAGGTTAAATCCGGACTGATCTGTTTCCAGGTATTCCCTTGGTCCCGTGACATATATAGGAATTGCATGCCATGGTACACAATATCGGGGTTGTGAGGCGACAGGATAAACGGGGCGAGCCACTGGCCGCGCAGAGGAGGCTCGTTTTCAAAAACACGGGGCAGGATGCTTTTCCGGTCGCCGGTGGCGAGGTTTGCCCGGCTGATACTTCCGTAAAAACCGGCGGAGTAAACCAGGTTGGGATCCCTTGAATCAATAAAGTGGTTGCTGCCTTCACCGCCGGGAGCACCTGTAAAATCTCCGTGGTGGATTTTATCGCGTCCGTCAGAAATATCCACGGTACCGGCAAAACTGCCATGGTCCTGAACCGATCCGTACACCTTAAACGGGGTACCCATATCATAGTTCAGGTTAAAGAATTGAACAACAGGGAGATTGTCGGTAAACCGCTTCCAGTTTTTACCCCGGTCGTAAGAAACCACGATACCGCCGTCGTTCACATTAACCAGGTAATCGGTATTGTTCGGATCGATCCATATTCCATGATGATCGCCGTGCATTCCGTTAACCTCCTTATAAGTTTTACCGCCGTCGGTTGATACATTGAGTCCCAGCCCCATGGTATAGATGGTGTTTTCGTCTTTCGGATCCACGCGCATCTGGGCAAATACCCAGCCGTAGGTAGCGGAGTGATACTGCATATATTTTTTCATTTCCGGGGTTAATCCGCTTACCTGAACCCATGATTTCCCCTTATTATCAGAGCGGTAAACAGTTGCCCCCTTGATCGTTCCGCTTGAGGGCCGACCGTATGAATCGGCATTGTCGCCTTCGTCGGCAGCTGACACTTTTTCATAATTATCCACAAAAGCATAGAGGACTTTAGGATTAGATCTCGCGATATCGATACCGATCCGGCCCCGGAATTTTGGTTCCGGAATACCGGAGTTTATTTGCTCCCAGCTCTTGCCGCCATTGGTGGTTTTCCAGATACCGGACCCGGTATAATTTTCCTCTGTGCGCGGATCGTTCCACTTTTTGCGGATTCTCTGCCAGGTGGTGGCGTACAGGGAGTTCGGATCTGAAGGATCCATAACCAGATCAATAGCGCCAGTCATTTCGTTCACGTACAGTACTTTATCCCATGTTTTGCCGCCATCGGCAGTTTTGTACACACCGCGATCAGGATTGGTAGTCCATTCATGTCCCGAGGCTGCCACGTAAAGAACATCCGTATTTTTCGGATTGATCACGATACGGGCGATGGTGAAGGTATTCTCGAGACCCATGTGTTTCCAGGTTTTCCCTCCGTCGGTGGTTTTATAGATACCGCATCCCGATTGCGAGCTTCTGAAGATATTGGCTTCTCCGGTTCCAACCCATAGAACCTGAGGGTTTTTCGGATCGAGTTCGATATCTCCGATAGCCGTTGAAACCTGCTGATCGAATACCGGCGCCCAGGTGACCCCTTCATTTTCGGTTTTCCAGACACCACCCGAGGCAGTAGCGACATACATCGTGTAGGATTTTCCCCGGGGTTCCACTACGGCAACATCTGTACAACGGCCGCTGATATTGGTTGGTCCGAGAAATTGCCATATCAGGTCTTTGAAAGCAGAGGCGGATTTCATCGCCTGATACTTGTCGAATTGCGCCAGGCGTTCCTTCCCTGTGAGGATGGGTGATTTAGCCTGCTGGGAATAGGTCATTGAGGCGCCTGCCCCGACGAAGGCCAGTAAAAATAAGATACGAAAGGATTGAGCTTTCATCTTAGGTTTTGGTTTAGTTTGTGTTTTCAATCAAAAATAGGTTTTTAATGGGACACTAAACAAAACAAACCCATCATTTGTACCTTCGCCGGGGTGACAAAAGGAGCAATATGGAAAATACGAGTAAGGAAAGATTGTTTGGGATGACGCCGGAGGAGGTGGCGGTGATTTGCCAGTCGCTGGATATGCCGAAGTATGCGGCAGGCCAGATTGTGGATTGGCTGTACAAGAAAAGCATCCTGTCGATCGACGATATGACGAACGTGGCGGTGAAATACCGCGAGGCGCTGAAGGAAAAATATGAAGTAGGATTGTATCCTCCGTCGAAAATGGAGGAGTCGGTGGACGGGACTAAGAAATACCTGTACCAATCGGGTATAAAGAAATTTGTGGAGGCGGCATATATACCTGATGGTGAGCGAGCTACGCTATGTGTTTCCTCGCAGGTGGGGTGTAAGATGGGTTGCTTGTTCTGCATGACCGGCAAGCAGGGATTCCAGGGGAACCTCACGGCCGGAGAGATTGTAAATCAAATACATAGTTTACCGGAACGGGATAAATTGACCAGTGTGGTTTACATGGGGATGGGTGAACCGTTTGATAATCTCGAGAATGTATTGCGGAGTATTGAGATATTGACGGCTGAGTGGGGATATGCCTGGAGTCCGAGGAGGATTACGGTGTCAACCATCGGTATCATCCCGGCTATGAAAGCCTTCCTTGAGCGGTCGCAGGCCAATCTGGCCGTGAGCCTTCATTCGCCTTTCGAGGAAGAACGTCGGATGCTGATGCCGGTTGAGCAGGTTTACCCACTGCCTGAAATGCTGAAAACCATTCGGTCGTGGGATTTTGGCCGTCAAAGGAGGATCTCGTTCGAATACATCCTGTTTAAAAAACTGAATGATACGCCGCGTCATGTGAAGGAACTGGCCCGGTTATTAAATGGCATGCGCTGCCGGATCAACCTGATCCGTTTTCACCCGATTCCCGATACTCCTTTGGAAGGATCAGACGATCAGGCTGTTCAGGATTTCAAGGATGCTCTGAACAGAAAAGATATTCTGACCACGGTCAGAGCCTCGAGAGGCGAAGATATCTGGGCCGCATGCGGACTTTTATCCACGATATCTATAGCAACATGATTCCCAGAATACTACTCGATACCGCGCCCATTCCCGGAAGTGACAAGGAGCTTCGGCTATATAAGCATGCAAAAGATTTCTCGATCGACATTTCCGGAGAGGGTGAACTTATGAGCAGCCGGGTTCACGGATCGGAGAAGGCGCTGGCCGAGCTCACCTGCAGCAGGATTGCCAGCCGTATCCGGCCAAGGGTGCTGATCGGGGGACTGGGCATGGGGTTTACCCTGGCAGCAGCGCTGAAGCACCTCGGAACCAATGCTGAATTGGTAGTAGCCGAGCTCGTACCGAAAGTGATCGAATGGAACAGAGGGCCTCTTGGCGAGGAGGCGGGAAATCCGCTTCTTGATAAGCGTGTAACTGTAAAGGAAGGGGATGTTGCCAACATTCTGAAAGCAGAAAAGCAGGCTTTTGATGCTATTCTGCTGGATGTCGATAACGGTCCGAATGGATTAACTCACCACGACAACGACTGGCTGTACTCTGTTTTTGGGCTTAATGCATCCTACCAGGCACTCAAACCAAGAGGGATATTGTCGGTTTGGTCGGCCGGACCGGACGTCCGTTTTAACAAACGATTGCGCCAGACCGGGTTTAAAGTGGAAGAAATACTGGTACATGCCCATGGCAAAAAGGGTGGTAAATGCCTGATCTGGTTAGCTGAGAAGACGATAAGACTTTAAGACAAGAAGACTATAAGACCGATAAGCAGTCTTACCGTCTTTCTTAAAGTCTTATAGTCTTAAAGTCTTATAGTCTTTCTTGCCGTCTTCTTAATTTATGACCGAAATCACCCTAACCGCCAGGTCACTATTGTAATACATCTTCAGGATATACAATCCTTTCTGAGTGTCAAAGGTATTCCAGTGGGCAAAATTCCTGCCCTGGTTGAATTCCCGCTTGTCTATTTGCCCGACTTCCTTTCCGGTAATATCGTAAACTTTCAGAATAACCTCGCCTTTTTCAGGAAGGTCAAACACGATTGTAGTTTCATAAGCAAATGGATTCGGGAAGTTGCTCAGGTTGTAATTTTCTATCGACAGGCGAACGATAACCTCATTACTCATGTAGCTTTTTTGAGATGTCAGTGTATATCCATGAGCGATTCCTGCGGTAACAATTTTTCCGGCATTTATATCGGCTAAGGTAACTCTGAGTTCAGCCATAACCGAATCGGTTTCGCCCGGGGCAAGGGAAGCAATTGTCCTGCTGAAATCAAGCAAGACTTTTGCATCTGTTACGTAAATGTCATTCATCGAAACATTTCCGGTGTTTTTAACCACAACGATATACACGATCACATCCCCAATATTTTTAAAGATAGATTGGGATGCTGTATTTGAAACCGTCAATTTATGACGTTGTAACCCGATAACCGTTACGATGTTACCCTTCTTCTCAATGGTATTGCCTTTCAGGTCGAAACCGGCGGAAGTAGCCACACTGACCACCTTCCCGGCATCGAGATCAGCCTGGGTGATGGTGTGAGAGGCTGTAACGACGACCGATTCACCTGGAACGAGGATGGTGATTGGCCGTACAGTGATGATCACGGCGTTCGGATCGGTCACCGCGGTACTGATGAGGCTGACGTTACCTGAGTTCTTCACCTTGATATTGTAGTGTATGACCTCACCCACCTGGCTGAAGGACGTTTCTGCTGCCGTGGCAATAGTGGATAATTCAGGATTCTGCAATCCCATAACCGATATCTCATTGCCCGGCACGCTAACCGGCTGTTTGTCCGGATCTTTACCGGAAGCATTGACTGCCCTGACCACCTTGCCGGCATCCAGGTCGGCTACCGTAATGGTATAAACAGCAGATAATCTTGCGGTATTGCCCGGAGCCAGGTTTAAAACCGGACTGCCGCTGATAGTCAAATCCCCCTGAGAAGAGAGAACAATATCAGAAACGGACAGGTTTCCGGTATTGTCAACCTCAATGGTATAATGGATCTGGTCACCCACAGCCTTGAATGAGGTTTCGGTTGCCGAGAATCTGGTGGTTAGCTGCGGATCCTTCAGTGCATAAACGATAACCGGATTACCCTTCTCATTAAATATGGTACCATCGGGATAGGTACCTTTAATCGATGCGGTATTGTTGATCAGACCGGCATCCAGGTCGGACTGGGTGACCACATGCAGGGCCGCAATGATTACAAATCCGGAAGCCGGCAGACTGGCAATCGTTTGGTTACCTGATATCACCGCGTTCGGATCGGAAACGGTAATGTTTGAGAACGGAACCTTCCCGTGGTTTTTCACGGTAATGGTATAATAGATTACCTCCCCAACCTTACCGTAATAGGCTTCCTGAGTAACTTCACTAACAGTCAGGCCTTCAGCTTTATTGGCCAGGATCGTCAATTCGTTACTGATGCTGGTTATTTGCTGGCCAACCGGGTTGTAACCCGTTACCGTTGCCGAGCTGGTTAGTTTTCCGGCCAACAGGTCGGACCGGGTAACCACATGTTCAGCAGTGACAGCAGCCTTGGCTCCGGGAACGAGATCTGCAACGGAATTGCCATTGGTCAGCATGGCATCCTGATCGGTTATCTTGAGGTTGGTGAGGGTAACATTACCGGTATTTCTGACTTCGATGGTGTAATGGATCACATCACCCGGCAAGCTGAAAGTGTTTTCAGCTGCCGTTAGGGCAGTTGTCATCTGAGCTTGCTGAGAACCCTTGACAATCACCTTGTTACTGTTTATTCGAATCGAGTGATTATTCGGATCATTTCCGGAGATAGATGCTGTTTTCTCGACTAGACCCACGTTCAGATCAGCTTGTGAAATGGTATGAGTGGTTCTGATGGTAACACTCTCGCCGGGATTCAGACTGGCAATCTGGTTGCTTCCGGTCGTACTGGTGTTTGGATCCGTTAATGTAATACCGGTGATTTTAACGTTACCGGTATTTTTGATCTCATTGGTATAGTGAATCAGATCACCGATATTGCTGTAGGAGGTTTCTTCAGCCGTTTTAGTCAGAACCAGAACCGGGCTCTGCTTAGCAAAAACGGTTACTTCGTTACTCGTTGCTTTGTCAATGAAATCATAAAGATCCGTACCTCTGGCAGTAGCCACGTTGACCACTTTACCTGCATCCAGATCCTTTTGTGTAATAACATGGGCAGCAGTGACACTGGCGGTATTACCGGAGGCCAGTCTGAAGATTGGGTTACCACTCGTAATAATTGCATTCGGATCGCTGACAACGATATCTGACATTATTGTGTTCCGGAAATTCCTGACGGCAATTACATAATGGATGGTATCACCGATGGCACTGAAGGATGTTTCTTCCGCAAATTTTGCAACGACCAATTGGGCAGGCTGGTTTGCGTAAAGGATCACTTCATTACTGTCATCGCGGACCGGTTTGCCTTTCGGATCAATACCTTCTGCATAAGCGATATTTGCAATTTTGCCGGCATCAACATCAGCCTGGGTAACCACATGTTCGGCATTAACACCCTTAGTGGCCCTCGGAGCCAGCTTGTCGATATGGTTTCCTTCGTTAAATATGGCATTTGGATCGGAAACAGCAAGGTCGGTGAGAGTAACGCTACCACAGTTAAACACTTCGATTGAATAATGAATAATATCACCAACTGCCCGGAAAGTAGTTTCGGAAGCAAATTTGGTTGCAGTAACCTGAGACCGTTGTAACCCGGTTACCGTAACAATTTCGCTGGAGTCCCCAATCGCTGTACCATCAGAGTAGGTTCCGGATGCAAATGCACAATTGATTACCTGGCCGGCATCGAGATCTTCCTGTGTAATGGTATGGGTAGCCAGAATAGTAGCGCTCGTACCTGATCTTAGAATATTTATCGGATTTCCTGAGCTGATTACAGCATTTGGATCGGAAACGGAGATATTATAGATACTTTCCTCGCTTATGTTAACTATATCAATGTTGTAATGGATAACATTTCCAACAGCACTGAAGCCGGTTTCCATCGCTTTCTTGGTGGTTACAATTCCTGAACGTAAGCCGGGAATGACAGTAATGGTTGCGGAGGAGGTATTGTTATCCGGGATCGGATCAAATTCACTTCCAACAACGATTGCTGTGTTCACGTAGTTGATGCCGTTTCCGGGAGCATTCACCGATGCAGTGATGTTAATAACGGCAGTGCCTCCATTTGCCATTGTTCCTACTGTCCATACGCCTATAGCTGGCACATAAGATCCAGCACCATCATCTGAGAGATACGTGTATCCGGATGGCAATAAGTCGTTGACTATAACACCATTGGCTGTACTTGGACCGTTGTTGGTCACTTGCAGTGTAAACACCACATGGCTGTCTACGCCAGGTGTGGGATTATCGATCGTTTTAATGATGCTCAGATCAGCAATCATTGGGTTTACCGTGACAGTAAACGTGCACTGTGAAGCGTTTCCGCTTGCATCAGTAGCAGTCCAGGTAGCCTCGGTTGATCCGATTGGGAATGCATAACCAGCTAAAGTTGAAAGGCTGTTCAAATTGTTGATAGCTGTTGCTGTACCGCAATTGTCGGATAATGAAGAGTAATCAAATTCAGTGCCGATTGCAGTATAAGAGGTTTGTAAACCAGGAATATCTCTCACCAGCGGAGAAGAAGGACAGGTGAAGGTTGGAGCGGTATTGTCATCTACATTGATGATCTGAACAAAGTCGGCGCTGGTGTTGCCACAGTCATCGGTCAGACTCCAGGTACGGGTAATGACCTGTTCTCCCACGCAAGTTCCGTTGGCAACTGCATCCGTGAATGTGGCATCCAGGGTGTTATCGCAGTTGTCTGTCTCATCAGTTACATCACCGGTCACCGCTACTGTTGCGTCGTATCCATAGTTGGAATTCTTGTAGATCGTAATGTTGGCAGGTGCCGTGAAGGTCGGAACAGTCTTATCCAATACGACCGTAGTAGCCGTTGAGCTATTGTTTGCAGGATCTGGATCTGTGGTCGTGCTGGTAACCATGGCAGTATTGCTTATCGCACTGCATTGGTTTATCGATACAGTTGCCACAATTGTCAGAGTTTCGGAAGATCCATCGTCCAGAGTGCCTATCGTCCAGTTAGGAGTCAGCCAGGTTCCCCGGGTTGGTGTTGCACTAACCAATGTCAGGCCTGGGGGCAGGATATCTGTTAAGGATATATCTTGGGCGATATTACTGCCAAGGTTCTCAACTTTAATTGCATAGGTCAGGTTTTGTCCCGAGATAACCGGATCAGTTGAACAAGTTTTTGTAATTGTCAGATCAGCAATGTCATCGTCCAAAATATTTCCGGCAGCAGACGAAGTCGTAATCGATACAAGCTGTCCATTGCCGTTGCTCAAATAGGTGGAACCTGTGAACGATTCAGTTGGTTCTGAAATCAGATCACCCAGAATATCAACCGGGATATTTACACTGGTGTGTCCGGCCAGAATGATAACAGAGATACCGGCTTGTGCGGTATAGTCGCTGCCGGCTATGGCCGTACCTACTGTTGTATGGAATGTAAGCACAATATCTTTCCCGGCAGTAGTACCCATCGTGGCAACGAACCTCTGTGTCTGAGTTCCATTAGTTTCAGCAATGGTAAATCCTGACAATGTGATATTGGCCACATCATCATCGGTGATTGTGCAGGTACCAGTAGTGGTGCCGATCGTAATGTTCTGACCAGCAATAGATACATTGCTCAATGTTACCGTGAAGGCTTCTTCCGGTTCTGCTATCAGGTCGCTGGTAATCGGAACCGTGATGGTCTGTGTTGTGACACCCGGATTAAACGTTAATGTTCCCGATGTGGTAGTAAAATCAGAGCTTGCACTTGCAGTGCTTTCACTAGTAGCATAATTAATCGTAATGGCAGCCTGAGCGGGATTTGTCAAAGTTACCGTAAATACGGCATTGACAGTTCCGGGTGTACTACCCTCAGTTATTAATATATCATCGACAGACAAGGTTGCCATATCATCATTCAATATGGTACCCATACCTTGATTGTCAAATATTGTAGCGTTCGTGGAACTGGCCAGGTTCAGGTACATGGTCTCGTCCAGTTCAACCTTATTGTCGGAAGTTGTTGAAACAGATATGGTTTTAATGTTCTCCCCTGGGGCGAAAACCACAGAAGTAGATGAAATGCCTGTATAATCGCTATCACCGATGGTGGCTGTTCCATCTGCAGTGCTGTAATTCACTGTTATTGTTTGACCGCTTGCATAACTGAGCGTGACAGTGAAATTTAATGGGGTACCCTCAACCACAGTAGCATCGCTTATGGAAATAGCAGGTTGTAAAGAGTTATTTATTTCAACTGTTGAACTGCCTGACGGACAAATACCGTTAGAGATCGTCCAGCGGAAAATGTATGTTCCGGTTGTTGCACCTGTTATCGTTGTTGTTGGCGATGACAGGCTTGTAATGGTGGGCGTATTCGGACCACTAACGAGGGTCCAGGCTCCACTTCCCGGTGATGGGTCGTTCCCTGAAACAGTGAAACTGGTTAGCTCTACCCAATTCTGATCTTCACCGGCATTGGCCTGAATTTTCTTATCTATCGTGATGTATACGATATCATTTGCGCACGCGATACCCGGAATGCCGGCATCACAAATGGATACAACAGCCATGTCCGTGCCAAAGTAACCTGAATCGGGAACGTAGGTAAAGGAACCAGCCGCATTTATCGTAAAAGTACCATGAGCCGGAGTAGTAATTAAAACCGTATTTACTGTTAACCCGGTTCCATCAGGATCATAATCACCATTAATCACGGTACCTGAATAAGAGGTGCCCTGACAAACACTGATATTCTCATTAATGATTACAGGAGCATCGTTAATTGCCGTAACCGTAATCGTTATGGTTGCAATGTTTGAAGTGGCTCCTGAGTTATCCTTAACGGTGTAATTAGCAGGTGTTGGGATACCATTGAAATTCAATACCGGATAGAAGGTCACCTCACCTAAATTGTTAACGGTATAGGTCCCCTGACTGGTTACGGTGTATGTTGTTTGAATACCGGCAGTTGCAGGGTCTAGATCAACCAAAGTTACATCGATGGTTCCATCCACATCGATGTCGTTTGTTGTAACATTCAGGGTTACAAGTGTGTCTTCCAAAGTGGTAGTGACATCATTTACTGCAACCGGGGCATCATTAACCGCAGTAATTGTGATATTAACCTGCTCGTTGATTGCGGCCCAGTTTGCTCCATCAGATCCGTTCCAATCGAAACTTGTTGAACCATTCCAGTTGGATGTCGGGGTAAAAGTAATGTTGGCCACAGGGGCTGCTGATATCTCTTGTCCAGCCGTTATTGCAATGCCGCTTAAATAAAGAGTTCCGTTCGACGGCAAACTGACTACTTTAATATTATTGAGCGCATCTCCGTCTGAATCACTGAATTTCGATGTAAAATCAGTTGCTGCAAATAATAAACCAACATCTTCAGTTCCTGTTTTACTAATATCCGCAACAACAGGCGAATGGTCATCATTGGTAATCGTTCCTGTCCAGGTTGAACTACCAAGGGTGATATTCCTTCCGTTGGTCACCAGATTGCTCAGCCCAATGCTGAAAGTTTCATCAGATTCTGTTTTCTTGTCTCCATTAACCAAAACGGTCACGGTCTTGCTGGTTTCACCCGGTGCAAAAGTTAAAGTAGTCGTTGTAATGGCTGTATAATCGCCATCGGCTATAGTAGCCGTGCCATTTGCTGTTGCATAATCAACGGTGACAATTGCATCAGATGCACCTGAAAGTGTAACAGTAAATCCAAAACCGGTAGTTCCGCTGTTGCCTTCGTTGAGTGTAATATTGTCGATGCTTACAGTTGTATTATCATTATCAGTAATCGTTCCTAACCCCTGATCATCAGTAAAAGTCACATTTCTGCCACTTGCGGATATGCCGCTCAAATCAACCGTAAAGGTTTCTGTTGCTTCTACGATATTATCACCGTTAACCGTAACATTAATTATTTTAGTTTCCCCGGTGGCACCTGTAAATGAAAGGGTTCCACTGGTTGTCAGATAATCCCCCGATGCAACCGCGGTTGCATCATGAGTTAAATAGTTCACTGTAAACGGCGCATCCGCGCTGCCGCCACTATGGGTAACTGTAAAGGTTAGCGTTTTTGTACTGCTGTCGCCTTCAGGTATCGATACGTCATCTATCGACAGGGTAGCCCCATCATTGTCGTTGATCGTGCCGATAGCTGTCGCGGTTTCAATTCCGGTTGACAGAGTCACATTCTGGCTATTGGGGGCCAGGTTGCTTAGAGTTCCAAGCAGGGTTTCTACAGATTCCACCAGTGCATCATCTGCAAGGGGGACTGAAACTGTCTGGGGTGAAGGATTTGCTCCACCAAAGCTCAATGCGGATGTAACTGAGGTATAGTCTGAGCCTTGCAATGCCGTGATATCAGAAGTGGCAAAGTCGACCGTGAAGGCGTTTTGAACAGTATTGCTCAGGGTTACAGTGAAGTTAGCAGTACCGGCATTCTCGTTCACAGTAAATCCGGTAATCGAAAGTATAGAGCTATCATTATCATCGATAGTACCTGTAGCCGTTGGTGTTCCGATTGAAATCTGCTGGCCGTTGGCATTGCTGATCAGGATGGTTCCCGTGAAGGTTTCTACTGCTTCTGCTATATCGTCGCCCAGTACCGTTACCGGGATATTGACGGTGGTCGAGCCGGCAGGGATCGCGTAGGACACTGTACTCTGTGCGCTAAAGTCAGTTGCTCCGGCTGTACCGTTGGTTGTAGTGAAGGTGATCACCACGTCGGCCTGTGCTGCACCACTCATGGTAGCCACAAAATCCCGTGATTGTGTCCCATTGGTTTCCGTTACTGTGAATCCACTAAGTGTGATGATGGCCGGATCATTGTCGGTAATGGTTCCCAGCCCCTGTGCATCGCTGATGGAAGCACTTCCGGTGCTAACAATATTGCTGAGATTAACTGTGTAGGTTTCGGTTGGCTCTGCAATAGCATTATCCACGATTGGTACAATAATAGTTCGTGTTGAACCGCTCGATGAACCGGCTATGAATGTGATTGTACCTGTAGTTGTGGTATAATCGCCTGTTGGAAGCGCTGAGCCACTGGTGGTGGTATAATTTACCGTCAACGCATCCTGAATATTGCCTGTCAGTGTCACCGTGAAAGTGGCAGTACCTGCATCTTCAGCAACACTCATGTCATTGATGGCAACACTGGCTGATTCATTGTCGAGGATGGTTCCATTGGCAGTTGCTGGGGCAATGGTTACATTCTGGCCACCGGCACTCAAATTGCTGATGGTTCCGCGGAGGGTTTCGGTAGGTTCAACCAGAATGTCGTTCGTAATATTAACGGTTACGGTTTGTGTAAGTGGGTTTGCTGCACCAAAGTTTAGTGTTGTGGTACCCACTGCGGTATAGTCAGTGCCGGCCAGAGCCGTATTGTCTAAAGTGGCAAAGTCAACCATAAAGGCTGTCTGAACCGCTTTATCCATGATAATGGAAAAGTTTGCAGTACCGACAGCTTCGTCTACAGTAAATCCTGTTATTGATATAACGGCTGCATCATCGTTATTGATGGTTCCTGTTCCTGAATTACCGGCAAAAGTAACCGTTCCTGCCGGGGCGCTTACTGTAACGATATTGCTCAGGTTAACCAGGAATGTTTCGTTCAGTTCAACCTTTTGATCACCATTGATGGTAACCCCTATTGTTTTAGTCTCACCTGCGGTTCCTGTAAAAGTAAGTGAACCGGTCTTTTCTGTATAGTCAGTATCGGTAGTTGTAGCTGTTCCGTCGGCAGTGACGTAGTTAATGGTCAGCCCGTCTTCAACATCCATGCTGAGTGTAACTGTAAAGTTAAGCGTCTGTGCGCCTGTGTTGCCTTCGGTTATTTCAACATCATTGATGGCAAGCGTTGCATTGTCGTCGTTAGTGATGGTTCCGGTGCCTCTTTTACCTATTTCCGGGATGGTTACATTTTTACCTCCAGCACTAACAGTATTCAAAACTACCCTGAATGATTCATTGGATTCAACCATCACATCACCATTTACTGCTACAGTAATGGTTTTTGTTTCGCCGATTGCTCCGGTAAAGGCTATAGAGCCACCCACTGCTGTGTAATCACCAGGCACTTTTGTGGTTACGTTTTGCGAATAGTATGAAACAGAATAGCCACCAATAACTTCTGCTCCTGAATGGGTCACGGTAAACACAAAGTTGGTTGTTCCGCTGTTGCCTTCAAGATGCGTTACATTATCAATAGTTACTGTTGCAGCATCGTTGTCGGTATTGGTCACCGAAACATCTGCCGGATTCAGCGGTTTGTAAAGTGCATCGGTGGTTGAGGTCTGATTGACGGCAGTTAAAATGGTATAAGCAATATTTCCGTCTACCACGATATCATCAATACCGGTTACAGTAACCGTTTGAGTTGTATTCCAATTGGCGGCGGTAAAGGTAAGTGATGCCGGAGAAACCGTTCCTTCCGTAAGATCGCTGCTCGAGAGTGTAAAGGTAACATCTGCGGTTGGTTGGGTATTCAGCACCATGGTGAAGGTAGCTGTACCAATAGCTTCGGTAGTAGCCCTGCTGATGGCTGATACGGTTACACCGGCAACGTCGTTGTCGATATTTATGGCGCTAACATCCGTAGGATCAACATTATAATATCCTGAAAGCAGGTCAGTCAACGACTGGTTGGTGGTTAAAACAATTGTATATGGGATATTATCATCATCCACATCATCGTTTACACCGGTAACAGTTACCGTCTGAGGAACATTCCAATTGTCTGCATTAAAGGTTAATGCACTGGTTGAAACAGTTCCTTCGGTAAGATCACTACTTGCAACATTAAATACGACTGTTCCTGTTGGTGCAGTTGGCAATACTACGGTGAATGTTGCCAGAGGAATTATATCTTCATAAGTTGTTATGGCAGTGGGATTAACGGTAACTGCATTTGATGGCAGTGCATTGATTGTGACTGTGAAAGTGCAATTCTGCAAATTACCTGCAGCATCATACGCTGTATAGGAAACTGTTGTGGTTCCCAGATTGAAGGTCCCGCTGCTCAATAAATTAATACCTGAAGCCTGGGCAGCCGAAGTAGTGGCACCTGATAATGCATAGGTAAGTTTGGTTACAGCGCAGTTATCGCCATAGGTTGGATCGGCAATTCCTGATACGGTTGCTGAAATATTACCGGCAACAGCTACGTTTTGCGTAATATTTCCCGGACAGGTAATGGTAGGATTCTGAGTGTCGGAAACAATAACATTAAATACCGTTGTACCCGAATTGCCACTTGCATCGGTGGCTGTCCAGGTAACAGTGGTTGTTCCCTGATTGAAAACCTGCCCGTTCTGTGTTGTGTTCGGAGCGGTAACAACTGTGGTTGCTCCGCTAACAGTATAGGTCCTGATAGGATTTGGATCACAATTATCAGTTACATCCCAAAGATTATCTAAATGAGTGTATGTACAAACACCGTTGTCGGTAAACTCATTTCTGTCAGCCAGATAGTCGAGCGTGGGTGCCTGTTTGTCTTCAATAGTTATGGTTGTTGAACATATTGCCAAATTACCCTTGGCATCACTTACCAACAGTTTGGCACTTTTTACACCAATGTCGCTGCAACTATATGATACCGAAGAGCTGAAAATAAAGTCGCCTTTTGAAATCTGATAAAGCGTTATACCACAATTATCAGTCGAAGCATTGTCGATAGCAGCCGGCAAAACGGTAATGGTTCCATCTCTGCCCAACTGAACCGTTGCCGATTTACATAGTGCCTTCGGGCTTCGCAAATCTTTAACTGTTACTGTAAAAGCGCAGGTTTCACTGTTTCCGGATGCATCTGTGGCAGTCCAGGTTACGATGCTTACCCCTTTTTCAAATACCTGGCCGTTCAGGGTGGTATTGGGTGCCGTAACTACTGTTGTGGCACCGGAAACCGTATAGGTTAATGAAGTAACCGCGCAATTATCTATAGCTGTAGGATTCCATGTATTGTCATTATGAGTATAGGTACACACCCCCCCGTCGGTACCGGTCACGGGAGTCTTATCGCTCGGGCAGAAGGTGAATGAGGGCTTGCTGGCATCCCGAACGGTAACAGTGGCTGTACATTCATCCCAGTTTCCTTCAGGATCGGTTACCCTGAGGGTGACAGGATTTGCACCAATATCAGTGCAGTTGAAGGTATTGGGTGTAGCTGTTCTGATCAGGCTGCTAGCGTAGTTATCGTAGGATCCATTGTCAATATCAGCCCCGGTGATGGTTATAGAACCATCGGCATCGAGGTTAACCGTGATGTTTTTACATACCGCGACAGGATCAATGTCATCCACAACAGTAACCGTCGCATCGCAGGTTAAAGAGTTATTATTGTCGTCGGTTACGGTCAATGTTACCGTTGTAGTTCCTACATCAGCGCAGCTAAAGGTAGTTTTGCTTGCTGAAAGGCTCTTGATCCCGCAGGCATCAGATGAGCCATTGTTGATATCAGCAGCTAAAATGGTGGCCTCTACTGTCTGTGCATCTGCTTTTCCGGAAAAAAACAGAAAAAAAGCAAAGAGAATGATAGAAAGGTTCTTACCTGATTTTAGAGAATCTATTGCACTAAATGAGCGATTTTTTTTTAACATAAAGCTTTTTTATGGCAGCAATATCAAACCTGCATTTTTTTGATTCAATGAATACGACACGGGATTTTCTGCTATTACTACAGTAGGGGGTTGGAGAGCTGCTCCGCGGGCACCAGACAAAATTGCATAAAGGATTGACCAGAAGTTTTCTTTACCTGGTACCGGAAAAAATATCATAAATCACTGACAGATAAAATAATACTTCAAATAGGTTTAGTAAGGGGTATCCTGAGAAAAAATAGGAGTCCTTTTCGCATGGAAGATTCAATAATAATCTTCTTAATTTATGACCGGGATACAACTATTTGACCAAAATATCTGAATGTGCTCCGTTTGGGCAGGTAATCCAAACGATTACATGCTTATAAGTGGTAAGCTTCTTAACATACCGGTCAGCATCATGTTTTGCAGATATGCCATGGATTCTGGGGCGACTCATAAACATTAATAGTTGTCCAAAGATCGGCTGTCCGGTAAAATTTGTATTTTTACTCATGGTCAATTTTTTGTTAGCACTATAAAATTAACCATACTTGGGGTTAGCTCTACGGGGCTACCCCATTTTATTTACTTTTACCGGACAACAGTGAATAGTAATATGAAAACAAAATGTTTCCTTTTCATAGCCTGTTTTTTACTAACTAAAGTAACTTGCGGGGAAAGTATTCAGAGGTTTGGAGTGAAACCCTCCAATTCACCTGAAGAAAATCGATTGAACCTACAAAAAGCCATTGATAGTATGACAATTTGTGGAGGCAGCCTATTTGTTGACCCTACTGATACACCCTATCGCATAGCCGGAGGAATAATCCTTAGAAGAAATGTTTCATTAATCGGGGCAAATGCGGCAACACCACGAGGAACATGTCATCCTTTAAAACCTCAACCCGTTGGGAGTGTTTTTGAAATAACGGACAAAGAAAATGTTTTCATAACTGTGGAATCTGCTACACAGATATCAGGAATTCAATTTTGGTATTCTGAACAGTCAACCAAAGATCCTTCCAAAATAATTGAATATCCTGCTACTATCAGACTCTCTTATGATTATCCCAGTGAAGGGGTAACATTGAATAATCTCACATTTTACGGTGAATATCTGGCGATGGATTTTGCTGCACCTAAAGGAAAGGCGTGTGAGTTAATAACTGTAGAACACTGTTTTGGATACTCCTTAGGCGGAACCTTTATTCGTATAGACTATTGTTATGATATTCCCCGAATATTGCACTGTCATGTAAATCCATCAGTAAACAGGCTTTTCGCAGGTGGTTTTTCGCCTGAGATAATTAATGAAGTGATTTCAAAAAAGACATTTGCTTATTTTATTGATCATACTGATAACGCTCAATTGATTGACATTTTTACTTTTGGAACTTACGGAGGAATATATCTTGGGGCAGAGACCTATGGGCAACTAACGAATTTTAATCTTGATTGTGTTACGATAGGTATACATAAATCAGGAAATAACGCCACAAACAGAAATTGGCAAATTGCGCAGGGGGCAATAATAGCGAATACAGGAGAAGCTGTACAAAATATTCACCCATTTTTGATAGAAGGCAAAGGTCATACAGCAATATCTAATGTTGAAGCATTCTCAGGTCACAATGGTGCTCTTACTACTCTGGGGGTTTCTTATGATTTTATGAAAATTACAGGAAACGACAAATGCACGGTATCATTGATGGGATGCCGTATGAGAAATTATATTGCTGATGAACCGTTTACAATTGAAAATAAAAACGCTAACATTCAAGCTGTTGCCTGCATTGATAAAAATGAAAACGTTTTTACGAGGTAGGCGTGTAGTTCTACGTTTAAGTTAGTTGCATGTAAACTAAAATCACACCAGCAACGGTCATAAGAACTAATGTCGCAAATCCAAGAATATTAGATATTTTTCCGTTTGTATTTTTGTCCATTATTTTTTTGTTGTTTGAAATGTGAAGAATGATTGCAATTAAAACAGGTGCAGTCAATCCATAAAGAATGGCTGAATAAATCAGCGCTTTAATTGGCGAAATACCAATGTAATTCAACGATAACCCCAAGATCAGTGAAATGGCAATGATAATATAAAATGCTTTTGCTTTGTGAAATTTTTTATCCAATCCTTCTTTCCAACCAAATGATTCGGTGATGATGTAAGAAAGTGAACCACTCAAAACGGGAATGGCTAAAAGTCCGGTGCCGATTATGCCAACAGCAAAAAGTAAATATGCTGCATTTCCTGCTAATGGTTTCAATGCCTGAGCCGCTTGTTCAACGTGGAACGTATTTATAAACCAAGTTATTAACACTGCTCCGACTTTTCGGAGTGGACTCAAAGAAAAATCATTCAGAGAAAATAAACTTACATTTGTTAATCCGTGGTTTAAAAAAATGGGGAGTACTTTATATACCGAAGACCTGTTTCTTTTGCAAAAGCTGAAAGAGGGAGATATTCATGCCCTTGAGGTTATTTTTAATATGCATTACAGCAATCTGAACAGGTACTTGCTATTTTTATTTAAGAATGAGTTGCTGGTCGAACATATAGCACAGGATATTTTCGTTTACCTGTGGGAAAACAGGGAAACCCTCGAGATCAAAACATCGCTGGAGTCGTACCTTTATGCGGCAGGGCGATATAAAGCACTGAACCAAATCCGTAATAATCAATTGCATGAGACTATCAAGCAAAAGATGACTGCTTCCATGCAGGATTCGCAATCGATCGACACAGAATTTGAGATGCGTGAACTTGAGGGCATAATCAATGAAGCAATCAGTTCGCTACCTCCACGCTGCCAGCAAATTTTCAGGCTTAGCAGGGATGAGGAAATGACTTACCAGGATATCGCTAAGTTTCTGAATATTTCAATTAACACCGTGGAAGGTCAAATGTCCATCGCACTGAAAAAACTACGCTCCGCGCTGAAACCTTACTATTTCAAACTTTTTTTTGCTGCATAACTTTTTTTTCATTCTTCTTGGTGGTAAAAGGCAATTTACGGGTCTTTTACTAAAAAGAACAACAATGAAATTTAACATACCCTGGTCGCTTTTTCGAAAGCTTCTACGCAATGGCCTCTCTCCCAACGAGAAACGGGAATTGGAATACTGGCGGGATTCATCCGTACTGAATCAGAACATCTACGATGAAATAATGGATGACGAGCTGGTCAAAATCGCCATTCTTAATAATAAATGGGAAAACAATTCCATGGAATGGAGTAAGATACTCTCCAGGATACATCAACCCGCAAAACGCTTTTCATTTTCGCGCCAGCGTTTCATCTTCCTGTCGTCGGCAGCGTCAATCCTTTTCTTTTTTTCGATCATCTCCTCCCTTTATTTTTACAGCCGTCAAAACAGCCTGAAAAATGAACAACCCGAAGGCTATACTTACATTTATTCACCCCGGGGGCAACGTACTCGCGTTGTGCTACCCGACAAGACGAAGGTTTGGCTCAATTCGGAATCATCCCTCAAGTATTCCACGCAATTTAATAGTAAGGTACGCGAAGTGATCGCGCAGGGTGAAGCGTTTTTCGAGGTTCAGCATAATCCCGAAAAGCCTTTTTATGTGCTTGCCAATGAAATTAAGGTAAAGGTTTACGGCACATCATTCAATATCAAGGCTTTTCCCAACGAAAACACCATCGAAACCACCCTGATTGAAGGTAAATTGAGCATTACCTCGACGGTGCAAAAAGGGAAAGAACCGCAGGAGATATTTCTAAAACCTAACGAAAAGTGCATTATCATACGCGATGCTAAAAATGTTGAAGTCACAACCAGTGACCAATCCTTACCGGAGCAAAAGCCAGATATGAAACACTTTCAAAGCACCCAGGTTAAAGATTTCGTTGTGCAGAAAAATATCAATACGGAAGAGGAAAAACTTTGGAAAGATGGGAAACTGGTGTTCCGCGATCGTCCTTTTGGGGAACTTGCTGTTGACCTCGAGCGATGGTTCGATGTAAAAATCCATTTTAAGGACGAAAGGATTAAGAATTACAAATTTACCGGTGTTTTCGAAAAGGAAACGATTAACCAGGCCATGGAAGCCTTGAAGTTATCATCACAGAAATCTTATCATTACGAAATTTCATTCCGCGATATTTACCTAAAATCCAAATAACTAGATTAATAACTCAATAAACATGAAAAGGCATGAAAAATATACCTCCTGACTGAAAGCTAAAAAGAGGACCTGGCAGAGCGCCAGATCCTCCTGGTTCCGGAATTTGCCCGAAAACTTACTGCGAATAAGTAAAATCGGGAAACACTGGTCTACCCCCCTTGCTTGCGGCAAGGAAGATAAAATGAATAGAAAAAATAATCAATTCAAAAGTATGGAAAAAAAAATACTTACTGGCTGCGCCCGGCACATTTCCGGTCGTTTCAAAATGCTGAAAATTATGAAAATCGCACTGCTGTTATTGATTCTCGGAATTACTAATGTTCATGCATCTGTGTTTTCGCAGACGGTGAACATTGATCTTTCATTGAGTAATGTTTCCCTAAGGGAGGCATTTACGCGAATTGAGGAAAAGACGGAATACAAATTTCTGTACCGCTCGGACCTGATCGACATTAACAAGGTGACGAATATTGAGGTAAAAGGGAATACAACACTTCCGAAACTGATGGCCAACCTTCTTGATAATTCGAAAATGAGCTACAATGTGGTGAATAATAATCTGATCATTCTGTTACCCAAACAACCTCAGACGCTTACTGGTATTGTAACCGATGCAAAGACGAGTGAACCCATACCGGGAGTCAGCATCCTGGTTGAAGGTACAACCAAGGGCACTATCACCGACTTGAATGGTAATTACAATATAGAAATCCCGGAAGGTAAAAACATTCTTGTCTTTTCTTATATGGGTTATGAAACGCAGAAAGTTACGGTGGACGGCCAAACCAGGATGGACGTAAAACTCGTTCCTGCTGTCAGTAACCTGAACGAAGTGGTAGTTATTGGATATGGTACCATCAGGAAAAAAGATCTGACCGGGTCTGTATCCGTAATTAATTCGAAAGCATTAGCAAATGGCAAGTCACTTTCCGTTGGAGAGGCCATCCAGGGTTTGGCATCCGGAGTAAATGTCAGGCAGAATGGTGATATTGGAAGTGAACCCAATATAAAGATCAGAGGTATTGCCAATTTTGGGAATCAGAATCCCCTTTATGTCATCGATGGTCTCATCACAACAGGGGGAATCCGGGACCTCAATGTCAATGATATCGAATCGGTCCAGATCCTTAAGGATGCTTCTGCAGCAGCCATTTATGGAAACAGAGCCGCCAACGGGGTCATCATCATTACCACAAAAAAAGGTCAAAGTGGAGCCACCAAAATTGATTTCTCGTCAAAAATAGGTATCGAAAAGCTTCCTTCATTGAACCTGATGGACACTACTGATTTCTTCTTTTTCAACGACATGGCGTATACCAATGCGGGATTGTCTCCTCAGAACCATTTTAAAAATTCAACCAACTGGGAAAAAGAAACTCTGAGAACCGGATTCTTAAGCGAATATAACCTAGGCGTTTCGGGTGGAACTTCACAGGGCAACTACCTTGTTTCCGGAAACTATTATACCAATAACGGAACATTCATCGGCACCGACTTTAAGCGATATAGTCTGAGAGTCAATACCGAAGCTAAAAAGGGAATTTTTACTTTCGGTGAGAACCTGGCGATCACTGACACAGAGGTTGTTCCGTACAGCGGAGGAAATCCAATTACCGATGTCATGCGCATGACTCCGGATATTTCTGTTTACGACTCTCTGAATCCGGGAGGTTTTGGATACGGAGACGAAGGGCGGGCGAGGACCTTTGGTACCAATCCTCTTGCAATACAAAACCTGGTTAAACTCCATTCGGAGAACATCCGGATCCGTGGAAATGTATACGGTGAAGCACAGATCTTCAAGTTCCTAAAATTCAGGACGAGCCTTGGTTACGAAACAAGTTCTGATGCTTTCAAGCGCTTGAGGAAAATCGGCAATTTCACACTTAACCTTCCGTATGAACCCTCTCATGTTTATGAAAACAAGGCGAAATACCACTCTCTGCTATTTGACAACTTCCTGACCTTTGAGCACAGCTTCGGAAAACACAATGTGCATGCTGTCCTGGGTTCCAGTTTCAACCGGGAAGGTTATGAACAGATATGGGGACTTAACAACGATATTTTCGTTTCTGGTGGCGAATACCTGGATGTTTTGAATGCGGGTAGCTCAAGCCCATCAGTAGGCGGTTTTCGGGCCGAAATCATGCGTATATCCTATTTTGGCCGCATTAATTATGATTTTGATGGTAAATATCTATTAAGTGCAACTTTAAGAAGGGATGCAACATCCCAGTTTAGTCGCGAATATCGCACAGGTTATTTTCCATCGATTTCTGCAGGATGGAGAATCAGCCGGGAAAAGTTCTTTAATATTTCGTGGATCAATGATCTTAAGATCCGGGGCAGCTATGGGGAATTGGGAAACAGCGCCTTTCAGAACTGGGGTGCGAATTCCGGCATTCTTGATTACATTCCCAGGCTGAGTACTTTCGGGCTTGCAATCTTTGGTACAGGCCAGTTTGAAACGCTGTACACGGGGGCAATCCAGCGTGAATTGATTAATCCTGACCTCCGGTGGGAAACCAAGAAACAAATGAACCTCGGAACAGATTTAGCCTTACTGAAAAACAGGTTACAGGTTTCAGCGGATTACTTTGTTTCAACCACTCAAGATGTCCTTGTGGAATTTCCGATTGCTCTCGCAACCGGAAACGATGGCGGAAATCCGTGGGTCAACGCCGGCACCCTGCAGAACCGAGGTGTAGAAATGGAGTTAATCTGGAAAGAATCAAAAGGGAATTTCAGTTATTCCGTTTCTGCCAACTTTACAAAACTTAATAACGAAGTCCTCGACTTACCCTATGGCGATCCAACCATTATAACCAATTTGTGTAAAACGACCGTTGGACAGCCTCTTGCCATGTTTTATCTGATTAAAACAGATGGAATTTTTCAATCGGAAGAGGAAGTTTTACAACATGTGAATTCATCCGGAGTTGTGATTCAACCGAATGCAAAACCAGGAGATATCCGGTATGTTGATTTCGACGATAACGGGCTTATCTCGGCAGCAGGAGACCGTCAGATCGTTGGCAGCCCATGGCCAAAATTCGAAGCCGGATTTGGCATTGAAACTACTTACAAGAATCTCGATTTTTCCATGCATGGGTTCGGTGCCTTCGGACAAAAAATCTGGAATGGCACACGTGCTTTGGTTGAACGGTTTAGTGACAATTCGAACTATCGGAACGGAATTGATCCTTGGGCGCCGGAAAACACCGACACTGATTTTCCGCGAATTCTCTATGGTGATGAACGTAATGTCCTGGGCAATACCGACAGATGGCTGGAAGACGGCTCTTTTTTCAGAATACAGCTATTAAGCTTAGGATACAATTTTAAAATTGACCGTATTAAAAAGTATGTGGATCTTCTGCGGCTGTCTTTAACCGCTCAGAACTTAGTCAACTTCACCAAATACCGTGGACTGGATCCTGAGTTTAACAATGGCAATGTGCTTGAATTTGGGTCTGATTATAACTCTTATCCAACACCAAGATCATTTCTAGTTTCTGTATCAGCAAGATTCTAACTTCAAAAAATGTCAACCATGTTAAAGAAATATATTATCCTGTTGACAGTAGTTGCAGGTTTGAGTACCTGCAATGAAGATTTACTCGACGTATCCGATCCAAATGTTCCCACGCAGGCTACATTCTGGAAAACGCTTGAGGATGCACAACGAGGAATATCGGCAACATATAGTCAGTTCTACCGGGCAGGAAACTGGTCAAGATGGATCTACTTCCGCTATGATCTCACTAGTGATGAGGGATACAGTAACAGTCCATGGAATGAATTAGCAGATTGGACCCGTTTTAATTACATAAACTACAACTTTATACAGGGTGGATCCCTGATTTTTAAGTCGCACTACAAGCAAATTTTTGAAGCAAACCAGGTAATAAAATTCGTTTCGGCGATCGAAGCGAAAAATGAAACGGAGAGTACGCAGCTCAGGCAAATCGTTGCTCAGGCCAGGTTTATCCGTGCATTTGATTATTTCAATCTGGTTATTCTGTTCGGAAACCTCCCCATCGTTTTAGAGCCTTCCAATCCTGGAGACACCTATGAGGTTGGGGATACCGAAGCCATCTATGATATTATCCTGAACGATCTCAAACAGGCTGCTGAAGATCTTCCCGCCAAATGGACCGGTGCGGACCAGGGACGGGTTACCAAAGGTGCCGCCTTGGCTCTTATGGGAAAAACCTATATGCAGATGCATCGGTGGCTGGATGCAAAGGATGCCTTTTTCTGGATGGTAGAAGGTGATGGAGCAGCCAATTACGGTTTGATGGACAATTACAGTGATAATTTTACTCATTTTAAGGAGAATAACATTGAATCTGTCTTTGAGATACAATTCTCGGATGTCAACGAAACGGTAATGGACAGGGATAACGGTAGCATGAATGACGAAGATGTAGCCAACATGAGTCTTGGAAATAGCCGGTCACAATTTTTTGCACCGCGCGGTATCGGTTGGTGTGACGGACAACCAAGGCCCTGGCTCGTGACGGAATACAAGAAGGAACGCACAGCTGACAATAGTGTAAACGGGACTTACATTGATGACCGTCTGCGGGCAAGTATTATTTATCCGGATATTTTTAAGGATTTTCCATCTGAGACCCTCTTTGCCGGGACAATTAAAAAATGGCGCTTCAACTGGTATAAGGATTGCTTTTTTCGCAAATACGGTGATGACTATTTTAAAAGCCGGACAGATTACTGGTCCCCCATTAATTACCGTGTGATCCGTTTTGCTGATGTTCTGCTCTGTTATGCCGAATGTCTTGCTCAACTTGATGATGTTCAAAAGGCTGCACTCTATGTTGACCGCGTCCGGATGCGTGCCAGTACCAACCTCCCGCCTTTAGCTTCAAGCACGGCACCGGAAATCGCAGCCTGCGTGAACTCAAAGGAAGCATTCCTTAAGCGCCTTCAAATGGAAAGGGCACTGGAACTATCACTGGAATCGGTAAGATGGATCGATTTGAAGCGGTGGGGATTACTGGATACCCCGGAAGGTATTAATGAACTGATCTCACGCGATCCTGATTTCACCAATTTTCAAATTAACAAGCATAACCTTTTACCACTGCCTCAGTTTGAAGTGGATAACAATCCAAACCTGAAGCAAAATCCAAACTATTAGAGTATTACGGATGATACATTAATAATTAAATTTCTAACTAAAATTTCACTTTATGAAAAAGAGTTTACTTTTTTACACACTGTTAATTTTTGTTTGCGGAAGTCCAGCTTTCGCACAGGATTATCATTGGCCGCTGACTTCCGATTTAACGGACATAGTCGGTGGCAAAAACGGGACTAACCACGGTGTAACCTTCGTCAACGACGCTGTAAGGGGACCCGTTGCCTATTTTGAGGGCTCAACCGCCTATGCAAACCTGCCGTCATTCCTGAATGGCCTGACTGAAGTAACCATTGCTGTTTGGTTCCGAATGGACGAAGTTCGTCCATGGTCACGCATCTATTCTTTTGGGAAAGGAGATCAATCAGAGCCAAAAGATGTGATGATGGTTATCCCGGTTAATGGTGCAGCCGATCCTGTTAAAAACTGGTTCCGCTTTACACTCTCCGATCCGGCTGGACCCTGGGCTGACATTGACATTGATCCTGCCGTTGCTACCATTAACCCGGGAGAATGGTTCTATTCAGTTGTTGCACTCAAAGCTGATTCTATCATTCTTTTCATAAATGATCAGGAAGTATTTGCCGAAAGTGGTTTCAGCAGAAGTATTGGCACCTTGGATGACCGGGAAAATGCCCTTGGAAAGAGTTTCTGGCCTGATCAACTCTGGAAGGGTGCTTTGAGCGATTTACGGGTTTACAAGAAAGCTTTGACCGATGCTGAAATTGTAGCTTTATATAACAGCACCAAAGGTCCATCTGGTATTGATGGTTCTATCCTGCCATCAGAAGTTCCGGTAGTTTATGCTGATTATATGAACCGTATTAATGTTAAACTGAACCAACCAGTAACCGATGAAACTGTGTCGGTTTACAGTCTTACCGGTGCTCTGATTGATAAAAGGCCGGTTCAGAACTCAACCGATATTTCGCTTAAATCCGGTTTATATATCGTTAAAGTTCAGGGTCGGGCCGTGAACTATGCAACCAAAATCTTCTTAAGATAGTTTGCTGATACTCAGACATAGGGGATTGCCTGGCCGTCCTGGTTCATTCTTACTTGTTGAATTGGGAATTGTCCGGCTCTCCCCTTTGTTTTTTAACACCAGGAAAAACCATATAGTGCTTTAGAAAACCACTAACTGACCGTAATCCTCATTAAATGATCAGAATAAGACTTCTGTTTGTGCTGACATTGTTTTTTCCTGGCACCTATTCGCAAACATGGAAAAATCCTGTCATTCTTAATGAAGAATGGCCTGCTTATGGAATCGGGGACCCATATATTCTCAAACACAGAGGAGTATACTACCTCTATCCCAGTACCAAGAATAACGAAACCGGAATTAAGTGCTGGAGCTCCAGGAACCTGCTGGATTGGAAATACGAAGGATTTTGTACCCAGGAGCCGGTTACCCGCACAGCCTATGCTCCTGAGGTAATTTATTGGAACGGCACTTTTTACATGTATACTTCCCCGAACGGGGGTGGACACTATGTTTTATCCTCCACCAGTCCGACTGGTCCGTTTGCTGTCAAATCCTCCAATGTAGGTAAAACCATAGATGGTTCCGTATTTATTGATGACAATGCGCAATGGTATTTCTATCATGCTTCCGATCAGGGCATTCTGGGGTGCAGGATGTTAAGCCCGATTTTACCCGGTGCTGATATCAACGTGAATGCAAAAATGAATAATCAATGGACCGAAGGTCCATGCGCCTTTAAAAGAAACGGGGTTTATTATATTATCTATACCGGGAACCACGTTATCAGCAGGGGATACCGGATTGACTACGGGTCAGGAACTTCAGGACCGCTTAGTCAGTTTACTCCTGCTACAAAACAAAATCCCGTGTTAATCAGTACAATGGGTACTTTTTCCGGTTTAGGACACGGGAGTGTTTTCGTTGGTCCCGACCTTGACAGCTACTTCATCACCTATCATAATCTCGTTAGTCCAAATGGGCCTTACCGTCATTTCAATATCGACCGTATTGCCTGGAATAATGATAAAATGCTAGTCCTGGGACCGACGAATTTCGAACAGGAAACTCCGGCATTACCCAAAATGTACGATTATTTTGACCGGGCTAAAATAGGAGACAACTGGACTTTCCCGGATGGAGGGAAATGGAAACTGGTCAACAATGATTGCCTCGCACAAGACACTGCGATAGCCGGATCGGAAAACTGGTTTAAAGCAATAAACAGCGTGATTTGCGAATCCGATTATATTGCGGAATACAACTTCCGTTTCATCCGGCAAGATAGCTCTATTGCTCAGCTTGGCGGTGTATTTGGTTACACCGATGAACAGAATTATGGCGTTGTCCTGATCAGTAGTTTTACTAACCAATTAATCGTAAAAATCAAGAAAGACAATTCCTGGCAAATGTTATCCTCAGTTGATATTCCTGCAGATATTGATTTTGGCAATTGGCATTCCATTCGTTTGGAAAAATCTAATCACACGTACCGGGTTTTTCTTGATGGCATGTTAATAGCAAACCTGGTCTCCGGCTTTTTGAATGGAGGTCAGGCTGGATACATTTCGGACTGGAGCCATGCACAGTTCGGTTATATTGCTTTGAGCAATGATATAAACGGCTCCGGGATTTTTAACGCTTACAAACCAGTTCCCGGCAATATAGAGGCAATACATTTTATTAAAGGCGGAGAAGGTATTGCATATCACGAAAGCGATCCATCGGAACCGGGTGAAAACTTTTACAGATCGGATCAAACCAGCCTGGTTAACCATCCTGACGGCGGATTTGCAGTTGGTTCATTCGAAACCGGGGAATGGATGATTTACAATGTTAACGTTAAAACCACCGGTTTATTTAATCTTGGAATTCACTATGCCTCCGAACAACCCGGAACCAAGATCCGCATTTGGTTTGATAATACCGATGTTTCAGGCGAGGTTAGCCTTTCGGCTACTGCAAGTTCATCAACATGGAGAACCCATGTTGTTAAGGACCTTGATCTCCAGGCCGGATATCACCAGGTCAAGATTGAGGTGGTTTCAGGGCAATTGAATCTCTACCGGCTCATCTTCGACCTTGCGGATAATGTCGCATTTGACAAAATATCGACCTTTAATGGAGTTTTCGGAAGTGATTGGAAATACTCTGATGGCACATGGAATATTTCCAGTGGTGTAGCCAATGTATTCGGTTACGGTAAACGAACTTTCGGAAGTCAGTATTGGCGGGATTATACCGTGGAAACTGATATTAATTTTATACGCAACATGAACTCCGGTCTGATTTTCAGGGTGACCAACCCTTCCACCGGCGGAGCCGGGAACGATCCCGGATTGGGCACTGATTTTTTGCAGGGCTATTTTGCAGGATTCAATTACGGAAGCATTGTTTTAGGAAAGCACAACTATAACTGGAATATGCTTGCTTCTGCTCCCGGTACATTCATAACGGGGATATGGTATCATCTAAGGGTGGTTATTAACGATAACAGAATCCGGATTTATTTAGATGACAAGAAAGATCCTGCAATTGACTATACCGATTCGGATCCGATAATGAACGGAATGGCCGGTTTGCGCTCCTTTAATTCAGGTGTTCAGTTTGACAATTTCAGGGTAACTTCAGAAATCCTTTCATCTTCAGAAGAGAATCCGGTTATAGCTGAAGAAAAACCATATTCGATGTTTCCAAACCCGGCTACAACCTCGGTTAACCTGTCATTCCCTGTAAAAGACATTAAAAAAGCTGAGTTGATCGGGATCAACGGCAAACTCCTCAGAGCCTTTCCGGTATATGGTTCTCATATCAGAATTCCGCTAGACGGACTCGTTCCAGGCTTGTATTTGATTCGTTTAACCGGATCAACCCGGTTGTATACCGAGAAGTTAATTATTTCGACATCAGGAATTTGATCCTCAAAATCATTCAAAAAGAGACCATATGAAAGCAGTATTTGTAAAAACCAGCCTGTTAGCCATTATCGCGATCATGCTGATTTCGTGCAATAACGTGAAACGAAAAAATAGCGCGCTAAACACAGAAGTATCAAGAATATGGAGTCTGGAAAAGGCTGCTACATGGGGTAATGTGCACCCATGGTACAGAGGAAGCAATTTTAATCCAAGTACCGCGGTTAATCAGTTAGAAACCTGGCAATCTGCGAGCTTTGATTCCGCTTCCATAGATCGTGAACTGGGCTGGGCAGGCGAATTGGGATTTAATTGCATGAGGGTCTACCTGCACCATTTGGCTTGGGAGGTGGATAAAACCGGATTTAAATCACGAATGAATACTTACCTGGGAATTGCTGATAGACATGGCATTAAAACAATCTTCGTTTTCTTCGATGACTGCTGGAATCCCGTTTATCAAGCCGGCGTTCAGCCTAAGCCCAAAACCGGAATTCATAACTCAGGCTGGGTTCAGGACCCGGGAAGCGCATTTTATCTGGATAATGGGCAATTCAAGGACAGCCTGATCCCCATCCTGGAAGCTTACGTTAAGGACGTACTATCAACATTTTCCAAAGATGAGCGTATTGCACTGTGGGATTTATACAACGAACCGGGAAACACCGGACATGGAGATCGGTCCATGCATCTGCTCAGGTCGGTTTTCAAATGGGCCCGAGAGATTAATCCTGACCAACCTCTCTCTGTTGGTGTCTGGAATAAGGATTTAGTTAACCTCAATGCTTTTCAACTTGAGAATTCAGATATCATAACCTATCATAACTATGCGGATGAGGTTAACCACAAGCAGGCATTGGATTCACTTAAACACCTGAATAAGCCTTTGATTTGCACCGAATATATGGCAAGACCCCGAAACAGCCGTTTTGAGAATATTATGCCATTGCTCAAAGAGAATAAAATCGGAGCGATCAATTGGGGCCTGGTCTCGGGAAAAACCAATACAATATATGCCTGGGATACTCCTGTTCCTGATGGATCAGAACCAACGGTCTGGTTTCATGATATATTCCGTGCGGATGGCACGGCATACAGCCCGGACGAAATTGAACTGATCCGAAAGCTTACAGACAAGAAACAATAGATGCTCCGGAGTTCGGTATAAACCGGAGTCCTTCGGATTCAATTCTGACATTCACGAATTCATCAATCTTATGAAAAACGGGTTTAAAATACTTTTAATGCCAATCATTTTGTCATGGTCCCTGTACCATGCAAATGGTCAGCAACCGGATCCGCCCGGTCAGGCTGCCGGAATCAAGCCGGTTAACGAGGCATATCTCTTCGCTCATATGACACATAATGATTATGGGAGACTCTATTATTCAGTAAGTCTGGACGGATTGCATTGGAAAAGTCTGAACGGAGGAAAACGCGTATTAGAAGAATACCGTGGACATCCTGACATCTGCAAAGGTCACGACAATCGTTACTATTTGGTTGGCAATAAAAACGATGAGGCTCCAGATATTAATATCTGGGTTTCTGATAATCTGGTTGATTGGCATCATTACAGCGATTATACCCCTGATTTGCGAAAGATTTCGGATTACCCGGATGCTTTGTCACGAATAGGAGCTCCAAAACTCTTTTTCGATAAAAGCAGATCTGAATATCTCCTTACTTGGCATACACCGCATGAATGGGGAACGGATAAAGATCCCGAAAGATACTGGGCAAGTCAGCGAACTCTCTACACTACCTCAAAGGATTTGCTAACATTCGGGATAATTCCTGAACGCTTGTTTGAATGGGATATAGCAACTATTGATGCCAGTATCCGGAAAGTTAATGATACCTATTACGCTATAATAAAGGACGAAAGATACCCCACCCTTGAATGGGTCACAGGTAAAACCATCCGGATTAGCAGTTCGGCTTCATTATCAGGCCCTTATTCCTATCCTTCCCCACCGGTCAGTCCTAATTTCCGGGAAGCTCCCATGCTGGTCCCCTCACCTGATGGTAAAGCCTGGTATCTTTACTATGAGCAATACCCCGGAGTTTCTTACGGGCTCTCGGTTTCCCGGGCCGTTGAAGGGCCCTGGTATCAGGTGTCGGGGTACACTTTTTTCAGTACCTGGGATAAGTATTCCCTGCCGCCATCCGTGAGACATGGATGTATGTTAACCATATCAAGATATGAATACGACAAACTGGTTCAGAAATTTGGCATAGCAAACGACTAATTGAACAAGGCGTTTACCGGGGCAGGCTATATTTCGATTGACTATTGATGATTTACGATTACCATTGCTGAGCGCGGCCCCGGCCAGGTCGACAATTTACCATTGGGCTGCGATGATCGCAACGGCCCGATGCTGGAGTATCCAGATGACCCGCGCCGGCTATGCCGGAATGCAACGATATACCTTTGCATGGTCAGGCGATTCGGGTAACGGTAACGACGTATTCAGCGGCTGGAATAATCTCGCAAATCAAGTACCCTTGGCCCTGTCTGCCGGAATGGGTCTCATCCCTTTCTAGACTACTGATATTTCAGGGTATTGTGGTGCTATCAACGACCGCGATGGTATGGCCGAACTCTATGTCCGCTGGATGCAGTTTGGCGTATTCAACCCATTGAGCCGTGCACATCACGAAGGAAACAATGCAGTAGAACCCTGGACATTCGGCCCTCAG